>JGI11944J13513_1002854_pt1 | contig 11519 bp, 18 predicted proteins | sample TerdegcoTASludge_FD_13513 | JGI IMG/M metagenome (IMG submission 13513) | reverse complement strand
CCATTATGGAGAAATATACTGGCCGTGTGACGCACTAAAGGAACTTATTACCAAGCACACTGGGCAAGATATGAGCTACCAACGAATTATCGCTGTTCTGAATAACATTGAGGTAATAAATAGTAAACGTAGATTTAATATCAAGAAAAACGGCAAGAAAAACAAAATAGTTCATTATAGTTTAAAAATTAAAACTATTAAACTTCTTGCCAACAAATACAACATTGGAGTGACGCATATTTATGATCATCTATAAATGCCCCTATTGCGGCAAGCCCATATTCAAAGGGGAGCTGGATGGGACTTTAAAAGTACAGTGTCCCCGATGTAAGAAGGTAACTACAATAGAACAACTAAAGAGCACGGCGTAACGCTACCTGAAACACTGAAAAGTGTAGGGTGGCGTTTTTTATTGAGGTGGAAGATGAAACAGCTAACATTAGGATCGCATTTTGACGGAATAGCCGGCTTCCCGTTGGCGGCTTCAATAGCAGGAATCAAAGCGGTATGGGCTACAGAGATCGAACCGTTTCCCATCCAGGTAAGCAAGGAACATTTTCCTGAGATGAAGCACTACGGAAGTATTACGGACGTGAGCGGCGCCGAGCTTGAACCGGTTGACATTATCACCTTTGGGAGTCCCTGCACTAGGTTGTCGGTAGCGGGCAAACATGACGGATTTGATATTACATTTAAGTGCGAGGGAGACAAAAAAGAACCGCATGGAATTTATAAAAACACAATAAGGGCAACAGATAAGTACCAATATCTTTACAAAGACACTTGTCCTGTATGTGGGCAAGAATTAACCGAAACCAATGAATCTGCTTTATTTTTTCATGCCATCAGAACTATTAGGGAAATGAGGGAAGCAACAAATGGAATATATCCAAGAATCGCTGTTTGGGAGAATGTTCCAGGAGCCTTCAGTAGCAACAGAGGTGCAGATTTTAGGGCAGTCCTTGAAGCGCTCACAGAGGCCGAAATTCCAATGCCTCCTTCTGGAAAGTGGGCAGAAGCCGGCATGGTCCGAGGGAACGGGCGTGATATTGCCTGGAGAGTCCTCGATGCTCAATATTGGGGCGTCCCCCAACGTCGTAAAAGAATCTTCCTTGTCTGCGATTTTGGAGGCGAATGTGCCGCAGAAATACTTTTTGAGCGCGAAAGCTTGCCGGGGGATATCGAGAAGGGCCGAAAAGCGAGGGAAGAAGTTGCCGCCGGTGCTGGAGATGGCGTTGAGGGAACAGTCTATGGCCTAGATCAACAGGGTGGTAAGGGTGGGGCGAACTACACAGAAAATGTCATGCCTACACTATGTTCTAACAGTCATGGAACACCCCACGCAGTAGCGCAACCCATCCCGATCCTTTTATACGACATGACCCATGCTGAAGAAGTTATAAGGCCAGTAACGCTAGGATTAGCGCCAACCTTAAACGCCAGGATGGGAACCGGTGGTAACCAGATACCTGTAATGATGGACAAGACGCCGATAGCCTTCGGGCCTGGTGGTCAGCACGACATAGCCCACGCGGTACGGGCACAGGCAAGCAGGGCAGACAAGCCGAGTAGTACGACATACGTTATTCAGTCAGCTACCATGGGCGGCGAGAAGAAACAGAACGGTTTAGGCGTGTCAGAAGGGCCATGTTACACGTTGGATTGCAGGGCAGATCACGCAGTTGCCCATGCTGTAGACTGCCGCAACCTTTATGAAACACCGGAATTAAGCGGAACACTGCAATGTAAACAGACAGGTGGTTACAGCTTAAATTATCAGAACCCGGTCAGAGTTGGCTACGCCGTCCGGCGATTACTACCAATCGAATGTGAGCGTTTACAAGGATTTCCAGACAAATGGACCGATATTCCAGGCGCAAGTGACACGGCTCGTTACAAAGCAATAGGCAACTCAATAGCAATACCTTGTGTCGCCTGGATAATGCAAAGAATAGCGCAGGTATTACAAGGTTAAGAAAGGAGGTTCTTATGTCACAAAACACCAACAAAACTAAACCCCGCACCACAAATAAACAACCCACCACAACAACAAAGAAGCAATCCAGCACCACCACCAAGCCCCGCACCACAGCAACAAAGAAACAACAGCGCCAAGACGACCTCGACCAACGCTTCCTCAGTCCCCTGCTCCGGGTGGCGATTGAGCCGGAGGCGAGGCGGCGGGAAACGGAGCCGGGGTGGACGGCGATTGACAGGCTGGGGGAGTTGAGGAGGTATGAGGGGTACTATGAGAGATGTGAGAAGGTGGAGGATAAGGATAAATGACGGATAGCATAGCCTATAAATCAAATTGCGAACTGGACTACGAATCATTCTTGGAAAGTAAAAAAATAATCGTTCAGCCTTCCGGATTTGATGTGTCGGAGGATGAAATAAATCCAAAGTTATTTCAATTTCAGCGCGATATTGTCCGGTGGGCGCTCAGGAAGGGCCGGGCGGCGGTATTCGCCGGGACTGGACTGGGTAAAACCGGTATGCAGTTAGAGTGGGCAAAGCACATTCACAAGTACACCGGTGGCGACGTTCTAATCCTTGCACCCCTGGCGGTGAGCCAGCAAACAGTCCGGGAAGGTGAGAAATTCGGAATAGAGGTCCACCTGTGCCGGAAACAGGCTGATGTTAAACCGGGGATAAATATTACCAACTATGAGATATTGCAGCACTTTGATACTAATCACTTTGTAGGTGTGGTACTGGATGAAAGTTCAATATTGAAAGCCTATGACGGCAAAACAAGAGACCAAATAATTAAATCGTTTAGTAATACGCCGTTCAAATTATCCTGTACGGCGACGCCGGCGCCTAACGATCATATGGAACTTGGAAACCAGGCTGAATTTCTGGGGGTGATGACAAGGGCTGAAATGCTGGCCATGTTCTTTGTCCATGACGGGAGCAATACAAGTCAGTGGCGGCTTAAAGGACACGCCAAAGAAAAATTTTGGGAGTGGGTAGCGAGCTGGGCGGTAATGCTTCAAAAGCCCTCTGATCTAGGCTATGACGATAACGGTTTTATCCTGCCGCCATTAAACATCCACCAGGCAACAGTGAAATCAAAGATCCCAGAAGGTATGTTCTTTGTGGCGGAGGCTAGAGGATTACAGGAAACCAGAAAGGCCATGCGGGACAGCCTGGAGGATCGAGTTGCAAAGTGCGCGGAGATTGTGAATAACTCTAACTCGGAAGAATCGTGGATAATCTGGTGCAACCTGAATTCTGAATCAGAAGCTTTGACAAAGGCCATTAATGGAGCGATGGAGGTTCGGGGTAATCATTCACCGGAGTACAAAGAACAAGTTTTAACGGACTTCGCCACCGGAAAAATAAAGCGGCTTGTTACCAAGAGCAGTATCGCAGGTTTTGGCCTTAATATGCAGGTTTGCAACAAACAGGCTTTTGTCGGGCTTTTCTACAGCTTTGAGCAATGGTTCCAAGCTATCAGGAGAAGTTGGCGGTTCGGCCAGAAAAACCCGGTAGATGTGTATGTTGTTACTTCAGAAGCAGAAGGCGCCGTGGTGGAAACAATAAAGCGAAAAGAGAGGGATTTTGAAGTTATGTTGTCCGGGATGATAGCAGCAACGCAGGAGATCACAAAAGAAAATATCCGGAGAACCGGGAGGGAGGTTTTAGAATATCAAACGGATATTGTCATGGGCAAAGACTGGAAATTATACCTGGGAGATTGTGTGGAGGTAATAAGGGAAATAGAAAGTGATTCAATACATTATTCAATTTTCTCTCCGCCGTTTGCTTCCTTATATTGTTACAGCAACAGTGAACGCGACATGGGTAACTGCCGGGGCGTTGATGATTTTACGCAGCATTTTAGATTTTTGGTGAAAGAACTTTACCGGGTAATGATGCCGGGGCGGTTGCTGAGTTTTCACTGCATGAATCTGCCAACATCAAAACAATATCATGGTTATATCGGTATTCAGGATTTTAGGGGTGATTTAATCCGGTTATTCCAGGAAGAAGGGTTTATTTATCATAGTGAAGTTTGTATATGGAAGGACCCAGTAACAGCAATGCAAAGAACAAAGGCGTTAGGGTTACTTCATAAACAACTAAAAAAAGATAGTTGTATGAGCCGACAAGGGATTCCAGATTACCTTGTAACCATGCGGAAACCAGGGGATAATCCGGAGCGGGTAGAGGGTTTGCTTGAATATTACGTTGGTGATGATCCGGTTTATCTAACAAAACAGGAGCGGGGTTGGAGTGACGAAATTAAAAAAAGTATTGATATATGGCAAAGGTATGCTTCCCCGGTATGGATGGATATTAATCAGTCAAATACCCTGCAACGGGAAAGCGCCAGAGAAGAAGAAGATGAAAAGCATATCTGTCCGTTACAGATTGATGTCATTGAGAGAGCTTTGCAGCTTTGGACTAATCCTGGCGACATAGTTTTAGACCCGTTTAACGGGATTGGTTCAAGCGGTTATGTAGCGCTAAAAACGGGACGGCGGTATGTCGGAATTGAACTCAAAAAATCATATTTTGACCAGTCAGTTAAAAATCTTCAACGTGCTGAGCAGGAAGCAAGTCAACCATCATTATTAGATTTCATGGATGAAAATATGGAGGTGCGATAAATGCACGAATGCGCTATTAATCAAATTAACAAAGCCACTCCAACACCCAAACCTACCAAGCCCCTGAAAATCTTCATATCCGGTCCCTACACGGACGCAAACGATGCTATCCAGGGGCGAAATACCCAACGCATTATTGACATAGGGATTGAGCTATACCAACGAGGTCACTTCCCGTATATTCCGCACCTGACACACTGGGTAGACAAGCGAGCGCGGGAACTGGGAGTTGGGCTGAAATGGGAGGATTATATGAACTGGCATATGCCCTGGCTAGAGCTGTGCGACGCGCTGTACTTTGTGGCGCCGAGTAGGGGGGCGAACTTGGAGCTGGCTACGGCTGTAAATATGGGCAAGGTGATATTCAGGCGGATGGATGAGGTGCCGGTGCTACCAGTGCAGTATAGGTTGTTGGGGGTGTGAGGATGGGTGATTGAAGGAAATATAAAGGATATTCAAGGCTTTAATCCCTTATGGATTCCATAAAAGATAATATATATAAATATTAATTATATATATTATTAACATAGTTAATTAAAAATAAAAATAACAAATTAGGAGGGGTTAATTTGGAAACCTCACCAGATCAATTATATCATGCGAACAACGATAAAACAATAAAAGAATGTAAGAAGAATGTCAATATTCGCCTTAAAGTATCCAGTATAAAAGCGGTGAAAAAGCTTGCTGCCGAAAGAGAATGTTTACCCAATGTCATGTTTGAAGAAGCCCTTGAGATGCTGTTCCAAAAATACGGTCAGGAGGTTAAATAGCTATGGGAGTACCTATTGGAGAACAATTAATTCTTTCTATCGGTTTTATTGTTTTGAGTAGTTTTTTACTTAAGCTTACCAAAGATGATGAATGGATAGTGAAAAGACTAGCAGATATTGCGTTTTTGTTATCTCTTTTAATGATTTTGGTTGCAATCAATAACTTAATTGGAGGTTTATTAAAATAAATGAAATTTTCCACAACTCCAGCCAACTTAAAGCCAGCCCTAACCACAGTTGCTAAAATTGTCCCATCCAAGGCCAGTATTCCGATTCTTTCCGGGATTCTGTTTGAGACTGCGCCAGGTGGCGGAAGGAATGGCGACAAGCTCACTTTGTCGGCTACGGACCTGGAGCAGAGCATAAAAGGTAGCGTAGATGGGGTAGAAATTTTACAACCCGGCAAAACAGTAATCCCGAAACGAGTAATCGACGTACTATCCAAGCTACCCCAACACAATCCGGCAATATTTGAAATTGACCCCGACAACCGCCGCCTAACCATCAAGTACGGCGATTTCAGCAAGCCGAGCAGCTTTACAATGGGATGCTTCGATGCTGAGGAATTCCCGGCGCTGCCCGAAGTTGAAGGGATCAGGTTCAAAATGGACTTCGACCCCAAAAAGGTGGCTTTCGCCGCGGCGGATTCAAAAGAGGCTATAACAATATTTCAGGCGGTTCACTTCGACCTGGAGGGCGGGTACGTGGTGGCAACCGACAAGAAGCAGGTGGCCGTGCAGAAGATTGAAGTTGTCCCCGATGGCGGAAAATACAACGTAATGCCTTCCTTTATATCGAAGTTGGCACCGGGAACGGAATTGATTTTCGGCAACAACATGGTGTCTGCCGAAAGCGAGGGATTTGTTTACACTTCCAGATTGCTGGACGGCAAGTATGTCGAATATCAAAGGTTGTTTCGTTCCGATTTTGCGACCACGGCGAGAATTAAAACCGCCGACCTTAAAGACACCCTGGAGCGCGCCAAGCTGATAACCGAATATATTCCGCTGGAGTTCTCCGGGATGGCGGCGAATGTTTCCATAAAAGAAGAAAGTGGGACCATGATGGAAGCTTTAATAGCCGATATCCAGGGAGACGAACTGAAAATAATTCTAAGTATCCAGTATCTGCTTAACTTCCTGAAATATATACCGGATGAAGTTGAATTATTGCTTAATGGGCCGTTGGACCCTGTATATATTACGCCGGATGAAAGCTGGCAAGGGATTATTTTTCCGGTAGGGAAGAAGAACAATGAGTAAAAAACCGGATAAGGCGCTCGCGGCGGCAAAGTGGGCGGAGAAAAGGGCACAGATTCGCGAAGAACTAAGCGGTAAAGCGCCGGTTGATAAGAGGATAATTACCAACAAAACAGAGGCGCTATGTTTTTCCTGCTCCTTGGCTACGTCGTTGCTGTGTGAGTGGTTTAAAAGCGGCAGCCGGGAAGGATTGGAGTATGTCACAAAAAATGTATTTCCTAATCCTGGCAACAGGGTGGAACTTACTGTAATTACCGGGTGCGAGAAATACGTGCCCGGTCCCCTGCCCCCGGTAAACTGGGAAAGGTTGGATGCTGATTTGCTGGCGGGAGTGGTGGAGTAAGGGGTGATGGGATGTTCCAGGTAAAGTATAAAGGCGTAACCTTCAGCCGGGATACTAAGTTACCGCACCGCTTAAACTTTATCGAGAATGGTAAAACAGTTAACTCCTGCGATGTACCCAGCAGCACAATAACCGGCCTGGAGGTTGTGAAGAAGGGGATCATAATCGAGTGCGGCGAGAAAAGGTATAAGTTTGTTTATTACGATCCAAAAAATTGGCAGTTGATTGATGTTACGCCGCAACAGGAAGTAAAGCCGGTGAGAAAGGAAGGTAAATAGTGAGTAAATTCAGCGAAGTCACAAGCGAACTTGAAAAGTTATATACAGCAAAGAATTCTGATTATGGGAATAGCTTTGATAAGCTCATGGACGAATTTGGGGATTTATCGCTAGTTTTAAGACTGTGCGACAAGGTTGAACGGTTGAAAATGCTTCTCAAAAAAGAAGCACAGGTAAAAGACGAAAGGTTTATTGATACTGTTAGAGATATGGTTAATTATGGCATTATGTGGCTGATGCGGCAAATAAAAGAAGATAAACAAGAAAATAAATGGAATTTCCCTGAAACAATATTTACAAAAAACAACTCATTAAAACAACAAATAAGCCATTTGGAAAGCGAAATTATAGAAGTTAAAAACGCTTATTTAAGTGAAGGTTTTTCGTCTCATATGGTAGAGGAACTATGGGACGTGATACACAGCGCGGAAACTGCGTTAAGAATATTGGGAACGGATAAAATTGATATTTTCTATATAAAAGATAAAGTGATAGAGAAAAACAAAGAAAGAGGTTACTACAACTTGGGAGACGATAACAATGTCTAAACCATATAAACAACGAAAACAGGAAGGAAATTTTAAGTGCCCGGTTTGCGGCGCTACCCTGGAACTTCTCACTCACGTCCACGTAAACAAACACGGCATGACCAAGGAGCAGTTTTTGGAGAAGTATCCGGAATATGGGAGTGATATTTACTGGGGAACGGCGCCAAATCAGAACAGTAAAGAAAGGTTGGAGTATTACAAGGAATATAAGAAAAATCGCAGGGAGGCGGGAAAGCGTGAAGGTTGAGATCCTGGGGATAAAAGGAACCTGGCGCGAAATTGCGGATGCGGCCAGGACAACAATAGGCAAAGAATCGGGCATGAGTGAACCTTCTTCGGAATGGAAGCGCAAAATACTTCTCGCCGAGCATAGTCCTATCCGCAAATTAATTGTTTCCTGGAAATGGTATAACCTTCCTTGGTGGGTACAGACGCATTTTACCAGACATAAATTTGGCGTGGAATGGTTTGTGCAGACATCCCGAAGCGATCGGACAGGGGTTAATCGGGCAACGTTGGGGCAAAATGCGCCAGTAAACGTAGAGGGCGAGGCAAATGCGCAAGCGATTATAAATATTAGTCGAAAGCGTCTGTGTTGGTTGGCATCATCCGAAACACGGGTAGCGTGGGCAAATTTTCTACAAGAGCTATATAAATTTGAACCGGAACTAAGTTCCGCCTGCGTTACCGATTGTATTTACCGGGGCCGCTGCTACGAATACCGGGGATGCGGATGGGACAAGACAGAGGTGTTTCAGAGGGCGTTAAAAAGCTACCGAGAGGGTTGGGAATTAGATGATTGACGAAGGGAGACTTGATTATATATGAAGTTAATAATTCCAGGAGAACCGGCAGCCAAAGGAAGGCCAAAATTTACCAGGGCCGGTATTGCCTATACCCCAAAAAAAACAGTAAACTATGAAACTTTGGTTAAACAGATATATGCGGTAGAACATCCGGGAGAATGCTTTACGGGGATGCTAAAAGCGAAAGTAACCGCTTATTTTACAATTCCAAAGAGCGCAAGCAAAAAACAGCGGCAGGCTATGTTGGACGGCGAAATAAGGCCACAGAAGAAGCCCGACGCCGATAATTTAGCGAAAATCATCCTCGATAGCCTCAATACAATAGCCTATGACGATGATAAGCAGATTGTCAGCCTGACCGTGGATAAATGGTATTCGGATACCCCACGGGTAGAGGTTGAACTCTTGGAAATTAGTTAATCAGTAACTTAGAAAGGAGCAATAAGATGGGACAAGCGATACACACCATAACAAATAAACCCAAAACCCGACTCCAGGACCAGGAGGCCAAAGAAGCCTGCCGGCAGTGTACGTGGTTTCGTTGCTGCCAGGTGCGGTGGGGCGATCGGTGTAAGTTTAGAAGCGGGGATAGGATACCGAGGCTGAAGAAGCACAGTAAGCCACCTACGGATATGCCGGAAATGAGATTGGAGGGTGGGAGATGAGTAAATGTCAAACATGCCAATATTATACTTATCGCGCTGGAATTTCGCCGTCTCTTGCAAAGTTAATTGGTAAAGAAATGCCTAATGTACCAACTTGTAGTTGTGATTATTCCGGTGTGTCATGGATAAGGCGTTCGGCTGAAGTTAAGAAACCACGAGGTATAAAATGCGATTATAAACTCAAGGAGATGTATTGCTGTGATTGTGGTAAGTTGCTTAAAAGACATTCTGATGCACTATTGGTGCTGTCGTCTGAATTGTATGAATGTAAAAAATGCGGTAATAAAGCCGGTGACTCCCAATGAATAAGCCAGACTGGTACAGGCGCACCGAGGGGAAGCTCTACGCCTACCCCTCCATCCCCTCGGCTATAGCACACCTGGAAGCGCAGGTACAGCTCCTGAGCGTCAATATGGCGCCGCCAAAGGCTGCGGTGTACGACCGGATCGGACCGCCTAGTACCGGGGACCGGATGACGGAGCCGGAGCGGTTCGCGGACAGCAGACTGGAGAAAATTGGGAAAAAGGAAGCGCAGATTGCACTGAAAAAGGCTGAAAAGGCGGCGATTGAGGTGGCTTTGGGGCGGTTGAGCGAAGAAGAAAGGGAACTGGTGGAAAAGTGGTATTTCCAGGGGTGGAAGCTAAAGCACCCGGAGAAGAAAATTTGGCGGGAGTTGAGAGTTTGCCGGTCAGAATTCTATTTCCGTAAGAAGGGAATAGTTGAAAAGTTGGCCTATTGGCTGGGGGAAATGGCAGAGGAAGGGGAAGAAGGAAAGGGTAAGGGGATGTATGGAATTTATTGTTAAAAAGATATGGAAATATTATACAAATTAAAAGCGTCCAAAAAAAGTCTATGAAAAATATTATGGATAGTCTATAAAAAGTCTGAAATATTGAATAATCACAAAAAAACCGGGCCTTGCTGCGTTGCGGCAGTGGGACCCGGTTTTTGAGTTTTGGTTATAATGATTCATGGTTTATACCATCCGGCCTTCTTTTGGTCAGTTATATAATTTTCGGCTTCTTGGATATATTCATTAAAACGATCTGCGTCATTTTCTAGGGTTGCCATTAAAGCATGACATAGTTTATTTCTAATAAACTCCATGTTGTTGTAATAACAGTCTTTGGCGCGTAAGTCTGCCAGATTTCTTACACCTGGAATTTCTGATAAGATAGAATAGATTTTATATATTCGTTTTCTGTCTAATGTATTCATTTTCTATTCATCCCTTCTGTTAGTTCCATTCCTTCATTTTTTCGGCCAGGACGGTAGGCCGAACACTAAGATATTTCTGCGTTGTATTTAAGTTGCTATGCCCTAAAAGCTGCTGGACTTCGGCAATATTAAATTTGCCGGATTCTAACAGTTCTGTAGCGTAGCAGTGCCTTAAACAATGCGGATGAACTTTTTTCTTGGTGCGGCCATCCTGGATAAAAACGCCGGCTTTCTTGGATGCTCGGTAAAGCATTTCACGGACGTAACGCTGATCCAACTGCGTTCCCCTGGACGTTGGAAAAAACCATTCAGAAGTAGAATTTCTTTGATCTGTCCAGACGGCAAGCAGTTCCACGGTTTCAGAGTTTACTGGAATTTTCCGGTCCTTCTCCCCCTTCCCAAGCTGCACATAAATAGTACCCCGCTCCAGGTCGATGTCAGCGACGCTAAGGTTGCATACCTCCTGCACTCTTAAGCCGGCGCGCCACATTACCTGGAGAATAACGCGATTCCGTAAGCCGGTCCAGGTGTTGATATTGGGCACGGCAAGGATTTTCTGGATGTCGGCGCGGTCCAGGACTTTGGGTAGTGTCTTGGGGGTGCGCTTCTTTTTGGGTGTGGGTTGGGTGGTGGTGGTTGTGTCGGCGGACATAAAATTAAACCTCCCCTAAAATTTTTCCAGGTCGATAGGTGGGTCGCTAAGAAGGGTGCCGGAGATTAACCCGACACCGCTACGTCTTGGTTTTGCGCTGAATATTTATAAAGCTGCCAGTCGTTGTTATCGTAAACTGCCCACTGACCGGTCCATTTTCGGACCGTCGGCTTCTTGCGTTCCGGTTTACTGCCCGGAACAAAAGCACCTGGCATCGGCTTCCCGTTCTCAACTTGGATTTGTTGGATCTGAATAGTTTTTTCTGTCCGGACTGTTACCTGATATGCTTTATAAATACTTCCATCGGCTGGACGACAGGCCACAAGGATTTCCCCGACTTGGTAAGGGTGCGGCTTGG
>JGI11944J13513_1002851_pt1 | contig 11526 bp, 6 predicted proteins | sample TerdegcoTASludge_FD_13513 | JGI IMG/M metagenome (IMG submission 13513) | reverse complement strand
CCCCTGCCGTAAAGACATAGGCAGCCGTAGCGCCGTACGTATTGCCGCCGGAGCTGATGCCGCTGCCGCTCAATGCGCCCCCCGCGATGCTTGCGCCGGAAGCGTAGGAGCCCGCGACGGTTGTCCTGGCGGTGACCTGGCAGGTACCAGCCGCATTGGTGGTGCAGGTACCGCTGAAGGTGATGTTTGCGGTGGGAGAGAACGTGACAACGCTTCCAGCCACCGGATTGCCGTTGACATCTCCCACAAACGCTTCAAGCACATCCGTCGCCGAGCCATTGGCCGTGGCCGGACTGCTGACGGTACGCACCCCCGACCTGGCGGGGTCGGCGGCATTGGCCGTGAAGTTGATCACGGCCGGACTGCCATTGGCCACGCTCTGGGTGGTGGTGCCGTTGTTGTCCGTGGCTGTGAAGCTCGCCGCACCCGCGACGGTGGATGTCACCGTGATGGAACAGCGCGCTGGATTCGCATTGGCCGCAATCGTGCAGGAAGTTGCCGAAGGCGTGCCGGCGCCGGTATGGACAAAGCCGATGGTGTGGGCAACCGTATCGACGGTTGCATTGCCATTGGCGTCCTGCAGTGCGACGGTCACCGTGCCGGTGCTCGTACCGTCGGCCATCACCGAGAGCGGTGTGGCACTGAGCAGATTGCCACTGGCTGTATTGCTGGGCGGCCCGGCAATGAAGTTGACCGATACCGGACTGCCATTGCTCACGGCCTCTCCGTTGTCCGTTGCCGTGAAGCTTGCGGTGCCGACCGTGGCCGATTTCACCGTCACGGAGCAGGTGGCCGGATTGGCGTTGGCCGCGATCGTGCACGTGGGTGCGGCCGGCGTGGTCGTGCCCACGCCCGTTTTGGTGAAGACAATCGTGTGCGCAGCCGTATCCGTGGCGGGATTGCCATTGGCATCGCGCAGGGTCACGCTGATCGAACTCGTGGCCGTGTTGTCTGCGACAACGCTGAGCGGACTGGCACTGATCAGGTTTCCATTCGCGCCATTGCTGGGCGGGCCGGCCGTGTAGTTCACCACAGCCGTAGCCGTGGCGGCCGAGCCATTGATGGTGAAGCCAAAGGTGCCGCTGCCGACTGCGGTAGGTGCCGTGACGGTGGCCGTGTACACCCCTGCGCTGCACGACCCCGCGCCGACCGCAGGCGAGCCCTGTGTTCCGCCGTTCAGCGTGAAGGCCACCGTGTTGGCACAGGTCGAAATCGAATTGCCTGACGCATCCTTGAGCTGCGCCGTCAATGTGCTGGTTGCAGTGCCATTGGCAATGATCGAGGTCGGACTCGCAACGATGGTCGAGGCGCTGGTACTTGGCGGACCCGCCGTGTAGCTCACTGAAGCCGTAGCAACTGCGGCAGAGCCGTTGATGGTGAATCCGAAGATCCCGCTGCCGACCGCCGTGGGCGATGTGACGGTGCCCGTATAGATGCCGGCAGTACACGAGGCCGCGCCCACACTCGGCGTTCCCTGCGTTCCGCCGTTCAGGGTGAACGCCACCGTGTTCGTGCACGTGTTGATCGGATTGCTGCTGGCATCGACCAGTTGCACGCGCAGCACGCTGGTGGAGCTGCCGTTGGCCACGATCGATGCCGGAGTGGCGACTATCGTCGATGCACTCGTGCTCGGCGTTGCGGCCGCATAGGAGATCGTTGCGGTGGCAACAGCCGCAGACCCGTTGATGGTGAACCCGAAGGTTCCGCTGCCGACCAGCACCGGCGATGTCACCGTCCCCGTGTACATGCCGGCACTGCAGCCCGTGACGCTGACGGCAGGAACGCCTTGCGTCCCCGCATTGAGGGTGAAGGCCACCGTATCGGTACAGGTGGTGACAAGGTTGCCTAAAGCATCCTTCAACTGCACGGCCAAGGTGCTGGTGGAGACGCCGTTGGCCGCAATCGATGGCGGACTCGCGGCGATTTCAGAACCGGTCGTGCTGGCCGGCAGCCCGGTGAAGCTGTAAGCAACCGGCGAAGGCTGATAGGTCACTGCGCCAGATACCGGGCTTCCACCCAATGGAAGATTGGAGAACGTGGCACCAGCGACTGACGACGACAAGGTCACGGGTGTCGTGAATGTTCCGGCGACACTGCTGCTGGCATTGATGGGAGACGCGCACTTTCCGCTGGAGTTGGTCGTGCAGCTGACTGCGGCGGAGCCGCCATTGAACGTGACACCTGCAGGCGGCGCTGCGAAGGTGACGGTGTCACTGCCCCCCGTCCAGGCATTGCCTTGGCCATCAACAATGTAGACCTCCAGCAAGTCGCTGCTGCCGACAGGTTGATTGTTGGTCGTCGCCAGAACGCCGGATTTCAGGGCACAGGGAAAACCGGTGACGCTTGCCGCCGTTGAAAGCTGCGAGGTTTGTGCTCCACCGGAATTGCTGTCCGTCACTGTGACTCGCACCTGGCCGCTGAGATACGAAGGAACGGTCAGCGTTCCCGAGGCTCCGGCCATGGTCCCTGAGCCCAGATAGACCTGCGCATCGTTGACGCCCGCGCCGGTCGGCGACCAAAAGGCTTCCACCGTATACGGTGCCGGCTCGCTCGCATTGGCATTTGCCGTGATATTGAATGTCCAGGTGCAGGCGGCGGTGTCACTGGCGCCAACGCCAAGGGTCGGGGTCCATCCGGTTTGTCCATTGGCCGTCGTCTGCAAGCTGATACCTGAGTTTGCAGCCACAGGCACGGAAAACAGCGTGTTCTGAGAAATCTTGAAGAAATCACGCGCAGTGACACGAATGGCACTTCTCGACTGGCTTGTCATCTTGTTGTTGCCAATCAATCCTGGTGCCGTACCCGTACCACCGATATTCACCCCGTCCCCGCCGCCAGTGAAGTTGTTATCGGTCACCGTCACTACCTGCGTCGTGCCTGAGGCTGCCGTATTCAACGTTGGTGCCGACACATGCATTGGCGATGAAGTGGTATAGGCGGCAATAGGCAGCGAGAAGGTATTACCCGTCACGGCAAGACCAGTTCCATTGTCCAGGTTGATCGTTCCATCAACCGACACCACGGCCCTGGGCGCATTTCCACCAGTCGGGCTCAGTGCGATATTCGAATCTTTGATCGTCAATCCGTTGACGGTCATGTTCGACATGACCTGGAAGAACTGCTCGAGCTGCATTCCCCCGATAGGGTTGGGCAGATTCGTTACCGTGAAATTATCGACAACAATGTTGGAAACCGTGCCTCCTGTACCGTTGCTTGCGGCAACGGAAATGGCCGAGCCCTTGTTATTGCCGTAATTTCCATTCCATATCGCGGAATTGATCGTGCTATTGGTAAAGAATACGTTTTGTGCGCCTTGATGAATCTCCGCGTACAGCTCGCAGTTGAACGGCGTCCCCTCTCCAGCAGGGGTTGGAGCCACATTCACCAGGCCGACGCGATCAATGGTGACATTGTTCGCCGGGGAGCCAACGACGAATACCGCTTCGCCACAGGTCATATTGGGCGAATTGGTGAGCGTGATGTTCTTCCCACCAAGATAAAAAGTTTCCCAGGGGGAGTCCGCCCAGTTCTGGACTTGTATGACTCCCCCGAAATCGATGGTCAACGAGCCCGTGCCGGCTGGCACGGTGCCTTTGAGCCAGTACCAGGCACCACCGGCACCAGTGGTGGTGCCCGTATCGCCGCCGCTGATCATCTGGCTTTGACCACAGGCATTGGTGGCCCCCGTCACGGCGCCGGACTGGGCTCCGCTGATGAATGTATTGGCACAGCGCACGTAAACCGTCTGATTGTCGACATACGGATGGAGGTTTCCCGCCGCATCCTTGGATGTCCCGCTCTGTATGGTTCGTACCGACGTGGTCAGTGTCGGCGCAAAGACGATGGAAACATCGGCACTCGGATCCAGCGTTTGCAGCGTGTAGTTGGCTGCCTGAATGGCCGCTCGCAGCGTACATGCGCCAGCAAAGGTGCCCCCCAGCGTGCTGACACAGGTGGTTGGTGTCGTTGCATTGGCATTGGGAGCGTCGCTGTTGTCGGTGACCGTGAAGACGATGGTCGCCGCCAGTGCCGTGGATGAGATACCCGCGCATGAAAGCAGCAGCAAAGAGAAAAGGCACTTCGCTGCACGCCACTTGCGAAAAAATGCCGAACCAGGCAGGCGATTGAGAGCATGCATGATATTCCCCGTTCTCTCAAGGAGATATGACAGGAAAATGATTTTCCCAATGGCAATGGCCATCAGTTGTACCCAGCGCATTTGCATCGCCGTACCTCGGATAGTTCTATTTGAATCACGAGCCCACAACTCACCTTGCAGCCGGTGAGTTTGGAAGCAAAATTTTTCGCGCAGATCCTGCGCGTCAATCAAAAAAAGGCGGATTTCCATCAACGCTTGCGCGCTGCTCCACTGCCCATTGAGCGGGCACACCTTCAGTCGGGTTTGCGACGCAAAACATTCCTCCCTCGACAAACCATATTCACCGTGCTTGTATTTTTTTAGTGACGGACCAGTTTCCATGGACCCGCACCTGTGCAACGGTAAGTCGCCTATCAGACATATAGACAACCCATGGTTAACCCATGCAGGTCCAATCGACCAGAACATGCACTGACAAACCACTGCACATATCGATAGGCTAAATCATGTTTTTTTCTATTTCAATAGTTTTTTTACATGAAACCAGAGACTCGTACCAGCGCTACGAGGGAGGCGCTTGAACGATCTAGGGAATACCCTGAATCAGCCACACCACATACAGGTAACTGGTGGTATCCCCAATACGACTGGAGCTGGCTGCGCAAGCCCCATAGAATCGCCCCTGCAGGAGAGCAGGCGGGCGCCACGGTGCCGAGCCTCACCGAAGGCGCAAACTCCCATACACGCTCAGGTTCCGTACTGCAAACACAACATGCCGTCTGGAGAGCCGCCGCACGCAATGTGCGGCGCACCGAAGGAGCAAGCCCCGTTCCCATGGACGGCGGTGAATCTCTCAGGTACCAAGGACAGGGGGAGCGGCAGCTGCGTCACGACGGACGCCGGCTGCCTGCTATCCAGACCATAGCGGCCAGCTTTCGCGTGACCCGGCACATGCCTTTGAAAGGGCATCGTCATGCGCGTCATCGTTCTCGGAGCCGGCCTGATCGGCACCACGTCGGCCTACTATCTGCAATCCCTCGGTCATGAAGTGACCGTCATCGACCGCCAGGCCGCGCCCGGCGCCGAAACCAGCTTCGCCAACGGCGGGCAGATCTCGGTCAGCCATGCCGAGCCCTGGGCCAACCCCGGCGCACCGCTGAAGCTGCTGGGCTGGCTGGGCCGGCAGGACGCCCCCCTGCTGTTCCGCCTGCGCGCCGACATGCGCCAGTGGCGCTGGGGCCTGTCCTTCCTGCGCAACTGCACGCCCGCGCGCACGCGCCACAACATCCAGCAGATCGTTCGCCTGGGCACCTACAGCCGCGAGGCCCTGCAGCAGCTGCGTGCCGACACCGGCATCCAGTACGAGCAGCGCACGCAGGGCATCCTGCACTTCTATACGAACGCCCGCGAGTTCGAGGGCGCGCTCAAGCCCACCGAGCAGATGCAGACCCTGGGCTGCGACCGCCGCCTGATCGATGCCGACGAAGCCGTGCGCCTGGAGCCGGCTCTGGCCCATGTGCGCGGGCAGATAGCGGGCGCCACCTATACGGCCGAGGATGAATCAGGCGACGCCAACCTCTTCACACGCGAGCTGGCGCGCATCGCCGCCGCCACGGGCGTGCAGTTCCGCCACGGCCACCACGTCATGGCGCTGCGCACCACGGGTGCGGGCGCCAGCCGCCATATCGACCATGTGGAGGTGACCAATGCCGATGGCCGCTACGAACGCATCCAGGGCGACGCCTATGTCCTGGCCATGGGCTCGTTCAGCCCGCTGCTGGCCCAGCCGCTGGGACTGCACCTGCCCATCTACCCGGCCAAGGGCTACTCCGTGACCCTGCCGGTGCTGGACCCCGCCAAGGCCTACCAGGTCAGCCTCACGGACGACGAGTTCAAGCTGGTGTTCTCGCGCTACACGGGCGCGCAAGGCGACCGCCTGCGCATTGCGGGCACGGCCGAGTTCAACGGCTACGACCGCAACCTGGACCCCGTGCGTTGCGAGGCCATCGTGCGGCGCGTGCAGCAGCTGTTCCCCGGCGCCGGCGATACCGGCCGCGCCCAGTTCTGGAGCGGCCTGCGCCCCGCCACGCCCAGCAATGTGCCGCTGATCGGACGCTCGCCCATCGCCAACCTGTTCCTGAACACCGGCCACGGCACGCTGGGCTGGACCCATGCCTGCGGCTCCGGCATGGCGCTGGCCGACCTGGTCAGCGGCAGGCAGCCGGCCGTGGATTTCGATTTTCTGGGAGCCGCAGCCATGGACCCGGATCGCAGCGCAGGCACGGTTCGCCCGCGCGCGGTCTGAGGTGCAGACGGTGTGTACCGTGTGTACGGCGTGTACGACGCCTAGGCAGTGAACACCGTCAACACCCCGGCGAAGCGGTGCAGGCGGGCGTCCATGATCTCGGCTTCGGCAACGAAGCCGATCAATGGCACATCGCCCAGTGCGTGGCGCAGGGTGCGCAGTTCGGCATCGGGGCCGCCGAACAGGCCGCCGCCGCGGCCCCGGCAACTGATGTAGATGGCGCCACGGATGCGGGGCTGTGCCTCGCCTTCGGGCGCCGCCTCCTCGGGCTCCGCCGCATCGCGCAGCGCAGCGCCCAGTTGCAGCAGTTCCTGGCGCGCCACCTGGGCCTGGCGGCGGCAGAAGATCACCGAATGCCCGGCCTCCACGGCCGAGGACAGGGCCACGCCCTGGCGCAGCGGGTCCAGGCCAACCAGGGTCAGCACCTGGGCCTCTTCGGTCAGCACGCCGTGGGCCAGGCCCCGGCCCGGCGGCGCAATGGCCGCCAGCGTGGTGCGGACCGTGGTCAGCGCGGGCTGCCAGTCGCTGCCTTCCAGCTCCACGCCCAGCAGCTGCAGCAGGCGCTGCAGGGCCGGATCGCCATCGAGCCCGGTGACCAGGGCGCCGCGCGCCTCGGTGATCTCCAGCCCCTCGCCCAGCGGCACGCAGCCCTGGGCCATGCCCGTGATGCAGGGCACGCCGGCACCGAAGGCCACGCCTGAAAAGCCGCCACGAAAAATGCCGCGCGCGTCCGCATGCTGCGCATGCAGATCCTCGGTACGGCAGGCGATCTGCACGCCCTCCACGCCATCTTCCCCGTCATCGCCCACGCCGCCGAACAGCAGGCCGGACTCGGTGCGCTCGGACAGCTCGTACAGCAGCTCGGCCAGCTCGGGCTGGCCGCCTGCGGCATGGACCAGGGCCGAATGGGCGGTGAAGCCGGCCTCGCCGCCAGGCGCATGCAGGGGCGCCAGGCCCGAATACAGGCGGTAGTGGGCGGCCGGTACATCCAGCAGCATCACCGCGAGCGCGGTTCCTGACAGGTACTCATGCGACATGGCCAGAACGCCGCCGGCCGAGCAGCCGGCCCAGTCCGCCACATGGGGCAGGGCCCTGGCCAGATGCTGCAGCAGCGGCCGTGCGTGGGCGGCATGCGCATGGGACAGGTACACCAGTCCCAGACGGGGCCGCTGCGCGTGGCCGGGCCCGGCCATCTGCAAGCGCAGCTGCTGCAGCACCGCGTCGGCCGCGGCGCGCCAGTCGGAATGGCTGGCATGGCCTACAGGAAACAACGACATACCAACCTTCTTTCTAGCCCCGCCAGCACCCGGCTTGCGGGTGGCTGGGGCCTTGCGCATCCATGGGTCCGGCCCGATCGGTCAACGCGCCGGCCGGCTCTTGGCTGCCGGCTTGCTGGCGGCCGGCGCCTTGGCTCCAGCCTTTGCAGCGGTTTTCCTGGCAGCCGCTTTGGCGGGAGCCTTGGCAGCGGTCCTGGGGGCTTCGGCCTGCACCGCAGCCTTGGCCGCCGGCTTTGCGGACGGCGCCTTGGCAGGGGAGACCGCCGCCGCCTTGCCCGCCTGCGCAGCAAAGGCGCTGGCCTGTGCCGCCATGCGGTCCATGGTGGCCTTGGCCAGGTCACCGGCCATGCCGGTGGCGCGCTGGGCGGCCGCCACGGCCTCCGGGGCCATGGGCTCGGCCATGGCCTTGGCGGCGATCTGCTGGAACTGCTGGGTCAACGCGCCCCACCACTGCATGGCCTGGCCCATGGCGGCGGCCTGGGCGGACTCGTCCTTGGGCGCCGCAGTCTCCGCGGCTGCGGGTCTGTCGGCGGCCTTGGCCGCCTCGGGGGCTGCAGGCGGCGCGGCAGCGGCCTGTGCGGGCTCGGGCTGCGGCTTTTCCTTCTTGCTCGCCCGGCTGGCGGCCGAGGACATGGGCCAGTCCGAAAGGTCGCCCTGCCCCGCGCTGGCGGCGCCCTTGGCCGCGGCGGTTGCGGCTGCAGGGAACTGGAAGGCCTGCGCCAGCTCGCCCATGCTGACGTTCATGCCCTGCAAGGTGGACAGCGTCATGCGCTGCACTTCCAGGGCCTGGATGGTGGCGGCCAGCGCCTTGCCGTTCTGGTCGAGCCAGAACTGCACGGCCTTGAGTTCGGTGATGCGCTTGTCCACCTCTTCGATGCTCACCGTGGGCGCCACCCATTCGGGCAGGCGCCCCAGGGGCCGGGCGGTGGCCGATCCTGCACTCTGGGCCAGGCCCTGCAGGAAGTCGAAACCGGGGATGAACTTGCCGAAACCGAAGGAGGACGCATCACTCATGGCAGCACTCGCTAGGACTGGGTTGGAAGAACATGCCGGTGAAGCACACCGGCCATGCGCTCAGCTTAACCCAGGCACACGCCAAGTCCATCGCAAGTCATGCACGGCCCGCTGCGCACAAACCCGGTGGATGACAAAAAGCTCAGTGGGAGTGGCCGGCATGTCCGCCGTGTCCGCCATGCGCGCCGCCCTGCGCAGCCGATGCCGCACCTGCGCCGGGCGCCATGGCGCGCACGGGGACCTGCAGGCTCAGGCGCGAGGTCTCGCCCTTGGCGTCCTTGAACACCAGGGTGATGGGTACCTGACTGTCCTTGAGCAGCGGGCTCTTGAGCTGCTGCAGCATGACGTGGTAGCCGCCGGGCTTCAGGTCCACGGCCACGCCCTTGGGCAGGTCCAGGCCGTCGATGGCGCGCATGCGCATCACATCGCCTTCCATCTTCATTTCATGCACCTCGGCCACGCCGGCGGCGGGCGACTCCACGCCCACCAGGCGCAGCGGCTCCTCGGCCGTCAGGCGCATGAAGGCGCCCGTGGCCTGCTGGCCCGGCACGCTGGCACGCGCCCAGGCGGCGTCGGCCTTGACATGGGCCGCATCGGCATGGGCATGGGCCAGGCCCATGGACAGGGAGGCGGCGATCAGGAAAGGGGTGGTCCATTGACGCAGTGTCATCACGGTTTCTCCAGAAATTTCAATGCATTGCGGCACGGTCTTCGTGCCTTGCAAAAAGGGTTGGCCAAGCGAAGGAAGCGGGAGTGAATCCGGGAGTCACCGGGGCGGGGCGCGGGCCTGGGGCAGGGCCGGCATGGCCACGCTGTGGACGGAGGCCGGGTGCGCCCGTGGCTGCGCATCTGCCACCAGCGGTGCCGGGGCCGCACTGCACCGGGCGGGCGGCGGCGCCAGCGGGGGCAGGCACAGCGGGCAGTCGATGCCGTGGCTGCCGGCAAGGGCATCGTCCTGACCGGCCGGCGAGGGCACCCAGACCGATTCGCCAGCGGCCGAGCACAGGCGCTCCCAGCCCGAGGCGCGCGCCAGCGGCGCAAACGCCGATGCCAGCGCCACGCACAGCCACAGGCCCAGCGCCCAGCGGGCGCAGGCAGCCAAGGTGGAGGGCAGGCGAAGCGGCATGGCGTCATTCTAGGGGTCTGCCCCAGGACGTCATGTCCGTGACCCCGCCAGGCCCTGCCCGCCCCTACCATCGCAGGCGCATCCCCCAGCCCTCACCAACACCCTAGGAGACACCCATGCTCACCCTGTGCGGATTCGCGGCCAGCAACTACTACAACAAGGTCAAGCTGGCCCTGCTGGAAAAGCAGCTGCCCTTCAACGAGGAACTGGCCTGGCTGGGAGAGACCGACATGGCGCTTTCTCCGCTGGGCAAGGTGCCCTACCTGCGCATCGACGACGGCCGGGGTCTGTGCGAGTCGGCCGCCATGGTCGAGTACGTGGAGACGCTGTCGCCCTCGCCGGCCCTGCTGCCGGCCGACGCCTTCGAGGCCGCCAAGGTGCGCGAGCTGTGCGTGTACCTGGACCTGCACCTGGAGCTGGTGGCGCGCATCCTCTACCCGCAGGCCTTCTTCGGCGGCCAGGTCAGCGACTCCACCCGGGAGCGCACGCTGGCCCAGCTCGACAAGAACGTGGCGGCCTTCGCCAAACTTGCGCGTTTCTCACCCTTTGTGGCGGGCGACAGCTTCACGCTGGCCGACTGCTGCGCCATCGTCCACCTGCCCCTGGTCAGCGCGGCCAGCAAGATCGTTGGCGGCCGCGACGTTCTGGCCGACCTGCCCGTGCGCGAGTACCTGGCACGCATGGCCGAGCGGCCCACGGTGCAGCAGGTCAATGCCGACCGCAAGACCAATACGGCGCTGATGATGGCCCGCTACGCCAGCGACAAGACCCCGGCCTGAGGCGCGGGGCCTTCACTCACTCCTGCAGCCAGCGCAGCAGCCCGCTGGCGCGCTGCGTGGGGCTGCCAACGGCCGAGGCCACCAGGCCCGGCACCTCGGAGAACAGCGAGAAGGCCTGGCGGGCGCGCGTGATGCCGGTGTAGACCAGCTCGCGCCCCAGCACGCTGCCGCCGCGCGAGGGCAGCACCAGGGCGGTGTGCTCGAACTCCGAGCCCTGGCTTTTGTGCACCGTCATGGCGAAGGCGGTCTCCACATGGGCCATGCGGCTGACGCCGACCGAGCGCAATTCGTCGCCCTGCAGGAAGTAGACGCGCAGCAGCTGCCCTGGCTGCCCCTGGTGCGCTCCCGGCAGCGCAATGCCGATGTCGCCGTTGAACACGCCCAGCTGCGCGTCGTTGCGCGTGACCATGACGGGACGGCCCGCATACCATTCGCCGCCTCGGCGGATCACGCCCTGCGCATCCAGGGCCTGCTCCACCGCGCGGTTGAGGCCGGACACGCCCCAATCGCCCTCGCGCACGGCGCACAGCAGCCGGAAGCGCTCGAAGGCCTGCAGCACAGCGACCACCCAGGCGCGGTGCGCTGCCTCGTCGGCGCCGGCCGCATCCGGCCGGCCCTGCAGCGCCTGGGCATAGAGGGCATAGCTGGCAAGACCGCCGCGCCCGTGCACGGCCAGTTCGGTCACGGCGTGCACGCCGCCGCCATGGCGTTCCCACAGCTCGGAACCTGCGCCGGCTTGCGTGCCGGCATCGAGCAGGGCCTGGGCCTTCACCGCCTCACCGGCATTCACGGCGTGTGCCAGCTGGCCGATGGGGCCCCCGAAGCGCCGGCTCTCGCGCAGCATGACGGTGTGCTGCGCCAGCGCTGGCGCACGATCGCCGTCGGGCGCCGCGAACTGCGGCGGCAGCCGCTGGCCCGCCACGCGC
>JGI11944J13513_1002849_pt1 | contig 11527 bp, 9 predicted proteins | sample TerdegcoTASludge_FD_13513 | JGI IMG/M metagenome (IMG submission 13513) | reverse complement strand
AAATACGGGCGGAAAGTAAAGGAAGTAAATGGCAAGCCCTAATCTCAGACTGCTCGGTTCATTTCGGCCAGTGAGGGATGGGTATCTGTGCTATAATCGCGCAATTTGATCAGCTAAGGAGGGGAAAATGCAGATCAACATTCCAAGCAATCCCTGAACCCGTACCGCAGGCACGGTCGGATTCAGGGTCAACACCCTGTTCTTATGAGGAACACCCAACGGTTGATATTATGCTGAAATGGTTGTACTTTCAACCGTGAAAAAGAAACAAAAGGAAAAACGATGCTCTCTGACAACAACCTAAAAGCCAAGATAACAATGTCAATCACCTTATTGCTGACTGCCATCTTTTTCGCCATGTCCTGTCGGGAATGTCCAACCGAACCGGACTACGATATTTATTTATCTGCCGAAGATGTCTTCTGCACTTCGGTAGTCCTGAAGATCGCCCTGCCGGATTCCGGGGATGTCAGCGCCTTTGCGCTCGACCGGGGCGACTCGACCGTAGCAACCTATACCTGCAGGGATGACGATACCCTGATCATTGATGAAGGTCTGACGCCTGATACCGACTACATCTACCGTGTCCGCTTCCTGAAGGACGGCAAAACCAAGTCCGAATCCGATCCGGTTACAGTTCGCACCCTGGATACCACCAGTCATGCTATTTCCTATTGGGAAATCGATACCCTGGGAATATCCGGCGGTATATATGATCTGTGGATTGTCTCAGAGAATAATATCTGGGCAGTCGGTCAGATTATTGTTGGCGATCCGGATTCTTCATTTGACGGCTCCGGAGAAGAATATTTCAATGCGGCTCGCTGGGACGGTGAAAAATGGAATCTGATGAGAATGGAGAGAGGTGCTCCTATGGAAAGTATCTGGTATTTTGATGATGATAATATCTGGGCGGCAGGGATTCCAATTCATTGGGATGGTGAAAAATGGACTTATTATCATCTATGGGATATGGGAGTACTGGATCCTGATGATGGAACTGTAGAGCATATCTGGGCTTCATCCCCGGATAATATCTACTTTGTTGGCTGGAAAGGTTCAATTGTCCATTATAATGGCTCTACCTTTACTAAAATGGAAAGCGGAACGACCTGTCAACTGGAAGATGTCTGGGGCATAGATGACAACCACGTCTGGGCGGTGGGGACAGAAACCAATAATAGCCGAAGTGTGATCCTTTTTTATAACGGTAAAATGTGGAAAACGTTACATGATACCAATAATGAGAGGAAATGCTGGTCGAATTCGGTATGGACTGATAGCCCGTATTTACTTTTTCTAAATGGTGGAAGTGGAAGATATTTATTTGATCTGATGCAAGAAAAATTGAGTAAATATGAAAGCGCCGGAATGTGTTTTGGTTATGATGTCTATGGCGCCGCCTGTAATGATATTTTTGCTTCGGGACAGGGCAGTGAATTATTACATTTTAATGGTTCAACCTGGTATCTTTATTCAGAATTAAAAGTACGATATGAAGATTATCTTAATATCATGACGGTTAAAGTAAATAATGTAATAATTGTTGCTGGTGGATATTATTATACCGGCATTGGAGGCATTCCAATTGTCATCAGAGGGTATCGTTGAAAACCAATTAAGGGGATTTATATGGGATAATTGAGCGCAGACCTATTGTCCAAACGAACGAGCAATTTGGTTGAGGCATTTGATATTATTACTCTTTTTTCGCACCCCACTTTATTTTAAAGATACTCGTAACAATTATTATAGGGGCAATTATGTCTAACACTGACCAGGTTTTTCGATCAAGAAAAATGGGGGCGATCAAACTTGATGGCAGTAAATAAAATTGCGCTCGGTAATCCAAAAACCCATTTCCAGACAACGCCAAAACCGATGGTGATGATTCCGAGAAATTACAAGAATTGAAATATGCCTATGGTGTTATATTAGATGTTAAGTGTTAAGAATCAAAAGATTTCGCATAACGGTTGGTGGTATGAAAAGTTACTGATTGCAGGCGATTTCCTATCAAGTTACACAAAAGTTGAAGCGGGCTACAACCCTTGAATAACCTACTTCCCCGGCAATTTTTTATACCGCGTGTTGTACGTTCGTGCTTTTTATTCAAATGTAAGTGTCAATGCTAAATTTATCCCCAAACTCTTATTGGTATTTTTCCCGTAAATATCAAAAGGACAACTTAAAACTAAAATATAATTTTTGCCTGTTTCTAAAGTTAATCCAGGATATATTGTCAATAAACTATTACTGAAATTTTCAAACTTAGAATATTGGTAACCAAAACCAGTAATGAGCTGTAATTGATGAGCGAATAAATAATAACCTGCATCAGCATTTAAATAATAACTCCCTTTGTGCTTTTCTACTGTTTCTTTAAAAAATGTTTGACCCTGAGCATTAAAATCAAGAGATAGGTTTTCATTAAACTGAACAGAAATAACAAAACCTAATCCAGCTGAGGTGGTATTTTGAGTTGTTTTTTTGGAGTTGTTAAATGGCTTGTTGCCTAAAGGAATTTTTGCACCAGTAATGGCAGCAAATCCAATTTTTTTATTTTGCACAATTACATATCTAAGTCCTAAATCACTCACTAAAAGTTCTGTTGAAATACTTCCGCCAAATTCAAGCTTATCCCATAAACCGTATGTTACCCTGAAATTCATTCCAGTAATATGATTAACGCTGTCAGTTGAATTATAAATAGTTTTTAAAGTTCTGTTATTATCCCAAAAATATTTTGAAGTAGAATAAGAAATACTTGGTTCGAATTCCACTTTTTTATTGTCAACTACATCTACGCATACAGCACTTATTTTAGAGCCTGAAATACCTCCAATTTGAGCACTAATATTTTTACTTATTAAAATTATTCCTAGAATTAGAAAAAAATTCTTCATGACCTTTATTTCCTCATATTATGATCAATCTTCTCTTAGCATGGCGCCTAACGTTCTGCGGATAAAAGAAGTTACTGAAGGTAATTTGGGGAAATCTTTGATTTCTCTTTTATCCGCTGTTATACGACGTTGCCGCCCCATAATTACTTTCTTGGAAAATATCTTTGAGTCTGTTTAAGTAGCTTTGTGGCCGTTACCATCACTGGTACTTCTATCAATGGCCCAATCACGGTGGCTAACGCCGCACCAGAACCAAGACCAAATACAACCATCGCTGTGCCGATAGCGACTTCAAACTGTGTGCTGGAGCCAATCAGAGCAGCCATTGCCGCGTCTTCGTAACGATAGCGGAATAACCAACCAACAAAGTATGTTCCAGCCAGCATAAGGACAAAGTGTAACAGAACTGGAATTGCAATCAGCGCGACTATCAACGGATACTCAAGAATCATCTGACCTTCTGATGAAAACAAAAGCACCAACATACCCAAAAGGGCAGCTGTCGCTATCGTATTCATTACGGGCAGAAAACGGTCAGCAAACCAGTGTTCGCCCTTATATAAGGTTAAGAGGTGCTTGGAGACTTGGCCGACCACTAGAGGCAGACCAACAAATAACAATACACTGAGAGCAACCAACGAAAAAGGGACAGGCACACCACCTACACCCAAGTAGAATGAGGTAAATGGGGCATAGAGCAATAGCGTTGAGATGGCATTGACAGCCGTAATGACTACGCCTTGCGTTACGTTGCCGCGTGCAAAAGCTATCCAAAACAGCACCATTCCCGTGCAAGGCGAAATCCCCAGCAGGATTGCTCCAGCGCGAAAGTCTGGGTTGCGCAAGAACAGCGTTGCTAAAAGCACCATTAGCGGCGGCGCGATAATCCAATTAGCAATCAACGTCATGAGTGTTGGGCCAACATTTTTTACCGCGTGTGACAATTCTTCCAGTTTGACCTTTGCCATTGTGGGATACATCAGAAAGAACATTAGGACAGCAATGGGAATGGACACGCCGCCTACATTGAGCGCGTTGAGGTCGCGTACAAATTGCGGGAGGAGTTTACCCAAGAGTAACCCTACAACTCCGCACAGGGCAATCCAGAGATAGATGTATTTTTCAAAGCGACCAAGTGTTACTTCGACTTCTGAGGTTTTTGGCTTGTTCATTTGCATTTCTCCTTATCTTTAGTGGCAATCTCGCCTAACGTGTGCAGCAACAACGCAGCGGTTTTTGGTGCTCAGGACGAAGCGCACGGAGCCGCTATCAAATGACAAATTCTCTGGCGGCGGAGTGCGCAAACCAAACCGCACCAAAAACCGTTGAGCGACCACAATAGTCTTTTCCAGAGCTTCAACCGAGCCCTATCAACAAAGGGAGCGCCGTTGTTTTGCTTGTTAGGCGAAGCGGCGACAATTGGTTGTTAAACGTTCCTTAGTATGTGTGATCACTTCTTGGCCTTGACCTCACCCATCACCTCACCAGTTACTTTCTTTCCTTCGTCTGTAATATAGACTGCAGAAAAGAAGACTGGCGCACCTTCCTTTAGTGCTTTGACCACAGCGGTCTTGCTCCTACCTTCAACTACACGGATCGAAAGCTCCTTGTCAGCTTTCCACGTGGGCCAAATGGGAACTTCCTTCCCTTCTGAATCAACCCCCTTGGCAGTGACAGTGATTTCTTCTCCGACTGTGAGTTTAAAGGTTGTTATGCCAGTACCAGTACCTGCTACATCACCTTTGTAGATGATAATCTGAGACAGGGCGCCGCTCTTTTCTTGTGCATAGGCAACCACTGATGAAAGAAACATCGTGATCGCCACACAGACAAGAATCATCGTGATGTGCTTGTTCGTTTTCATGGTTTGGTAATCCTTTCTTTGAATTGTTTAGCGCACTGAAATCAACTGGAGCGTGCGCGTTACTCCGTCAGCTTGAACAGTAATGTCCACAGTTCCTTCTGCAATTCCACGTAAAGTCACTCGCGGACCAACTGTAGGCACGATTTCTATAATTCCGGGTTTACTTGGTGCCCAGGTAGGCTGGATTGCAATAGGGTTGCCGTTGCCATCACGGCCTTGCGCCGAAAAAACAATTGTGCCACCCCGATTGATTTCTATGCCTTCTGCGGTTTTGCCCGATTCTCCAAGTGGTACATCTCCAACATAGACTAAGATTCTCGCTAATGGAGATGGACCCTTTTGTGTCACCTTGGCCACAGTGGCACAGCCCACCAAGAGTGCGGTGGTGAGTAATGATATCGTCAAAAACGTGATTCGGTTGTTCATGGTGTACTCCTTTCTCTGTTTGGTATTGCCGCCGTTTCGCCTAACGGTCGAGTGTAGCAGTAGTAAGGGATTACGGGCTTCATCACTATCAACCTACACAAAACTTTATGCGAGGCAGAACGCTAGAATACCCTCTGAAACCCTTATTACTGCTACACTTTGTTGGGTGCTGGTGTTCTTATTTCAGTATCTATTTCTTAATAAAATTCCCTTTATAAGTGTCATAATCTGTATCTATAGCAATGATATAAAGACCAGAGGTTAAATCTGATACATTTACACTATTACCATAAACATATGTTTGTTTCATAATTCGACCTTCTGTATTATAAATAACAGCATTACCGCACAAGGTTTCAGAAAAATTTATTTGTGTTTCAGTAGGGTTTGGATAAATAGTAAGATTATTGTTAGAAGATTTCAGCTGTGGTATACTGCTTGATACACTTTGTTCAAAAACCGCTGTTGCAATTGTAGCTTCATTAAGTGTATATTCTACTAAATCATCATTAATATTTGTTGTATTAATAACCCATTTTGTACAAGACCAACCTTTCATTGGCACCGCTGCTAAACGTATTGAACTTTGTTTTAAATAATAAACCAAGTTGTTCTCGTCGGTTTGATATGGGAACGCGATACCTTTTCCTTCGGTTTTAATTTGTAATGAAATAAAATCTAAAGTAATACTACTGCTTGAAACTGTAACTTTCGATTGCATACTTGCAACACCTGATGCACTTAACATCACATAATAACTACTGCCTGATTGTAATCTAACTTTCCCAATACCGTTTGCAATTTGTACACTTTGCACAGCTGTTTTTTGTTCATTATATATCATAACGTAGCCAGAGGTTAATGCTTGCCCATCTTTTTTTACTAATAGCGTAACTTCACTAGGCAACTGTATATCAAGTATTTTATTTTGATTGTTAATTTCAAAAGTAGTTTCTTCTTGTGTCTTAGGATTGTATAACTGATAAGTGCCATTAGGCAAGTATGCAATTGCAGAACCTTGATTGTTAGTTGTAAATGATGCATTTATAACACTACCGTCTTGTTTAATATAATAAGACTGACCTGAAACTGCAACATTATTGTTATCTGTTACATTCAACTGAAAAGAATACAAACCTTGTACTGTTGTATTTTGAGATACTTGAAAAGGTACAGATTGGTTAGATGAAAAACCATCGCCATAGCAACGAAACTTGTAATCACCCGATAGCAAACACAATTTCATCCCGTTTGTATAGGTATATAAAACTTCTTTACCTGTATTTATTGAAGACACATAAAGATAAGTCAATGTTGCGTTTGGCAAGTTTTGCGTAATATTAAATGTAACATCGTATAATGGAGGTGTAATTGTTTGACCACCTGTCGATACTGTAAATGGATAACTTGAAATACCATCAGAAAATATATAACTACCGGCTTTCAATTTTACTTGACAAGTACCACTTGTATTTGTAGTAAATGATGTTAAACTATTCATATCTTTACCCACTTTAAAAGGCTGATTAACGTAGGAAGTCAGTGTAACAGGATTCTTTAAGTTGAAAGTAATCGTTTGTGTTGTTAGGTTTATTGTCGTATCATTTGTAACCGTAAATGACTCTGACATTCCCAAATGAGAATAAGTATAAGTACCAGGTAATAAATAAAAGTCTGCATAACCTTTTCCATCTGTGGTTTTTGAATCTTGTGAATAACTACCATTCGAAACCACAATATTTTCTAATATATTTGGGTCTGTTTCATTAGATATAAACCTAATTTTCTTGTAATTTAAAACAAATTGTTGGTTAGCATTTGTAATGTCCAATTCAGTGTAAATATTTAACTTATTTTTTAGCCAATACTTACCTATTGCAACATTAAAATTTATTTCACCGTCATTTGATGAAGAATAGTATGTTCCAAGTGAAGTATTTTTGTCGCCAAAAGGATATAAAGTAAAATTATCAGCAACAGGATAGTTTCCATATTTTGCAATTATACTTACAATATTTTTTGTCAAAGTTAACGCTAAGTCGTTTTGTAAAGAAAATGCAGCTTGATTAAAACTTGTCTTATATGCATATTTATCACTTGGTTTAAGATAAAATTCGACAACACCTGTTGAATTGGTGCTTTTTGAAGAAACAGCTTCAATACCGTCTTCGTAAACTCGAATTGTTTCAGAACTTATGGGGTTATTTGCATTATCCTTAACAGTTAATGTAAATTTTTTGTGGTCTAATGTAACTTCAGATGAAGCTGTTATGTCACCTGTGAAATTTGTCGTTGTTTTATAGGAATAATTTCCAGTAGGTAATGTAAATGAAACGGTGCCTGTAGAAGAAGTGCTACCTGATGTAATTAATTTACCATCTTGAAATACATAAACCGTTATAGAAGAAAGATTGGTACTACCATACTTCAAGGTAAAAGTTGCAGAAAAAACTGGCAAACTTATTACTCCTATGATTGCTAAAAGTAAAATTAACTTTTTCATATATGCTTTATTTTTAAGTGATTAATTATTGTTTTCATTTCCGTTCCAACGATATTGTCGAACCAATCCTTCTTTTTTTGTTTCAAAACTTCGTTTGTCATCATCAACTACTTGCTTAAGTAACCATCCAGCATCCTTTCCAGCTTGGTCAACATCATTTGACTTTTCGTATAAAGCATACATTGGTGTGTCTTGCCAAAAGAAATTGTCACCGCCCAACAAATCTCTGGCAGCAAACCACTCATCTTTTCTATTTTTACACCAACAATAAACTGCTCCTTGTAAGAAGTCTCTAATTCTTTGCTTTTGTTCTTCGGATATTCCGCGAACTTCCCTAATTTCAGATTTTTCTATTAATATATTTTCATTTTTAATATTTTCTTACTCTAAATGATTAAATGCTATAATGTGATGCCGTTTTTTACACTTGCACCCAACGTTTCGGCATATACGACGTTGCGACCGCTGGGAGCAATGTCCCGAAGGGAAAGGGCGTTAGCCCGAAGCGTATATGCTGTGTTAGCTGAAGTATGCCCCGTCTTTATTTTATAATTTGAAATTAACTGGATGTGCATAAAGTTTTCCTTCTTTCCAAAGCTTAATTGGATTTCTCAATATATGAATTTCAGCATTATTTTTCCCCGCGTTTGACACGACATAAAAAGAATATCTTTCTCCTTCATTTTGGTCAAAAAGTTTCCTGGCAAACTCCCATTGAGTCCCTGTAACTTCTATTAGTTCTTCACTTTCTTCTATTTTAGTTTTCACCTCAATATAATCCGTTTCAGTTTCATTTCTCCTTATAACAAAATCATAGCCCTTTCCTTTATCTTGATGCTTGTTCAACCATATAATTTCAAACTTTTCGCCATCGGCATATACTACTTTGAAACCAGAATCTGTTTCAATGACATCTCCTTGTTCCTGATACCTTTTCTTAAGGGCATTATAAACATATTTTTCACCCCACATTCCAATTGGTTTTGTATCAATGTGCGTGTTCTCAACTTCTTTTTCTGGTTTTTCAGTCTCTTTCGTCGGATTTCCATGTCTTACTGCTTCTATGTTCTCTACTTGACCTGATAAATCAGGAGTAACAATTTTAACTGGTTTTACTTCTTGTATTTTTACAGCAATTGTATCTGGTTCACATTCAGGTGACCATTGTTCTTTTTCCTTTTCATCCACTTCTTCTTCTCTTTTAGCAATTAGTTTTTCAAGCTCCTCAATGGGAATGTCTTTTACCATCTCTAATTTTTTCCTATAATCTTCTGGAAGCTGTTCAATAATTGCGGGTTTAAATCCAAGGACATTCCTGAGGATATCTATATTTGGACTTTTTTTGGTGTAATCATCCGATAACTCCGAAATAATAATTTCAGAAGGTTTTTTGAAATCATTATTTTTATCAACCAACCATGCTTGTTGTCTGAGTGTCTTTAAAAATTTTGCCTCGAAGTTCTCGCTATGTTCTGAATAATAAAACCATCCATATTTACCTTTAAAAAATTCTTCTGCTTGCCAACTAATTAAATTTTCAATATTTTTTAGCAATAATTTCCACAGCAAGTATGATTTTTCGGGAGTTATGTTATTTATAAAATTATCCAAGCCTTCATATTCATAATCTTTTTGATAAATATCACGAGACCAACCGCGATTACCCCTTATTTTACTTTTTTCTTCCCATGTCAAATTATCTTTGATTTCAATGCGTCTTGGTTTATCTTCGACTCCTAAGTTTTTAAGAAATCCCTTTACTTTTTCTTCTCCAAATTTCTCATAAAGTTCGCCAGAAACAAAATACACTGATTGATAACCATTGAAATAGTTTTTTAAATCGTCATCACTAAAATAAGTTCGGCTTGCCTTTAATAAATAGCTTTCTTCAGTATTATCATTTTTAACTGCATAAATAAAAGATGCATCTGATAATTCCTTAACAAATTCTTTTTTTTCGCTTGATGGTATACTTTCATATCCTCTCAAAAGTTTTTCAAAGTCATCAAAATAACGTTCATCCTTTACCGGATTTTCTGTCTGGTATTTAGGGAGAATAAATTCTCTAATTTCAGCGAAAAGGTCTGGTTTTTCTAACCCAAGTTCTTTTAAGAACCTTAAAGATTCTTCATTTTCAGTAAGAGCGCGCTTAACTGTTTTATACTCAGATTTGGTTTCCGTTGGCAAATAAACCTGAATTTTTCCATTATTATCAAATGGGGCTATATGTTCATTATTTTCCAATCTAATTATAGGCTTAGTCCTCAAGATACCCCTTGAATATCCTCTCTCACTCCATAAAGAATGTTGGTCTAAAAGTCGCCTATAGAAATCAATCATCCATCCATCAGATTTTGTCTGTAAGAATTCAACGGTTATTTTTCTTGCAAAACTTTCAAAATCAACTTCAGTGATTTCAAGCTCATTAATCAGATAATCTCTCAGTTCTCGTGTTTTATCATAGGTTATATTTGTATCTAACCAATTTTGTTTAGAAAATAAATTTTGAATGTCGTCATTATTTAGAAACTCGGTTAATTCTTTACCACGTGCTAATAAAGCATCCCCTGCCTTGGTATATGTACCATCTGATGTGGGTAGCAACTTCTCAGAAAGAAATTTTTCTTTTACCTTTTCATAAATCACTGAATAAATCTGTTCACGTTCAGCAAGGTCTGAACTGAGAGGCAAAATACTCAAGAAATTTGGATCAAGATAGCCTAAATCCTTAATAATAGTTAAGCTTTCAGCAATAAGATTTCCAGTGTCTTCAAGAATTATTTTATTTTGCTCATCTTCTAGAGGAATGTTTTCTCTGTTTGGGGTGGTTTTGTAAGGACCTTGAATAAGAAAATTAAGAAAGGTTACTTTCTCGGTCGGGAAAAATACAACCAACTTTGAGTTAGGCTCTGGAACGATTATCTCTTTACCATCTTGATCTTTACCCAGTTTATATGCTACTTCAACCCCTAATTCTTTACCCTCCATTTTTATTGGTTTTCTAATGACTAAATATTCCTCGGTAACACTGGATGATACTAATGTTACTCTTTTTGTATCTGGCATTTCCTGAACATTCTCAGCTGATTTTAGGTAGTGTCCATTCGAAGACGGTGTTTGCCATTTAATTTCTTCGATATTTTTTAAGAACAACAATGTTCTTAATTCCAAATTTTCAAGTCTTTTGTGTATAAGTGTGAAGATTTCCTCTCGTGAACGATATTTATGATCGAAAGGAATCCTGATTAGAGTCCCATTTTTCTGGGCTGTGCTACTAATATCTATAGGTGTAGGGATTATAAAGTCTTCAATTTTTATGTCGTATTCTCCAGAAAATATATAAGGGTTTTGAGTAACAGCAAAAACGGATTTGAAGCCAACACCGAATTTCCCGATTAAATTTAAATCCTCTTTCTTTTTAGAAATGCCGATTCCCGTCACTCCATCAATATCTTGAAGGTCAAATTCTTTTCCGTTATGATAAACGTCTAACCTATCTTTGAAAAGTTCAAATCTAATTTCTTTTGCACCCTCATCTTCAGCATTTTGTAATAATTCATAAATGAAATGAGAAGGATCGGTATATAATCCCGCCAAAATATTATCAAAATCAAAATTATTTTCTCTTGAAGACTTTACCCAGTCTTTTCGCTTTCTTATTAACTCTTTAAATTCCTTATTTGCCATGTTTGTTCACCTTTTTGTAGTGGGGCATATTTCAGATAACGTTCCGCGGCTATGCGCCGTTTTAATGGCGTATAGCCGCTGTTAGGCGACGTTTGTTAATAATTAATTTATCATAATCTTTCTTTATCTATTAACTCCTCG
>JGI11944J13513_1002848_pt1 | contig 11530 bp, 10 predicted proteins | sample TerdegcoTASludge_FD_13513 | JGI IMG/M metagenome (IMG submission 13513) | reverse complement strand
GTCTGAGAGGGATACGTATTTCCCGGCGCACTGTGGCCAAGTACCGGGATGAACTGGGTATACCGGCTGTTCAGAAAAGAAAAAGGTATTGAATGCAGGAGTCAGGAGGCAGAATTCAGACACCCATGAAGCTTCGCTTTTTCGCCATTAGTATGGATGAAAATGATAAAGGTTTATTTTCGGAGCAGTATTAGATTGATTTCAAGATAAATAAACCATTCTCTCATGCTAACTGCTGAATTCTGAATACTTGAATAATTTCCGGGGTATGGCTAAAGTCATACCCTGATTTTTATTATGGAAAATTATATTGTTGAGAAGGAATTTGAAGAGCAAATGAAGAATAAAGTATGTAATAATTAAATAAAATAGGCTCAATATGGTACACTAATGAAGGGAGTGGGTAACACTAATGGGGTGAAAATAGGGATTAATGGTCAAGGACGGATTGGTCGCGATCTGTTAAGAGGCGCTCTGAAGCGCCCGGATCTTGATGTAGTAGCGGTTAACCACAAAACCAGCCGGCTTTCAGTTTCAGAGACTTATGCGGAATCAGTCGCGCACATGATTAAATATGATTCGGTACATGGCGTTTATGACGCGGATATTCAAGTTAAAAATGGAAACTTTGTTATTAACGGAAAGGAAATCAAATTATTTGCGGAAGGTGATCCCACACTCCTGCCATGGAAGGAATTAGGCGTTGACATAGTACTTGAGTCCACCGGCAAATTTAACAACCCGGCGAATGCGGCGAAACACCTGCAGGCAGGGGCTAAAAAAGTCCTCTTGAGCGCCCCGGCCAAGGGCGGAGAGTGCTTAACGGTAGTTATGGGCGTTAATGAGGGTACGTATGACCCGGCGCAGCATCACGTGGTTTCCAATGCTTCCTGCACAACCAACTGCCTGGCGCCGGTGGCCAAAGTCCTTAACGACAAGTTTGGCATTGTCAAAGGGGTTATGACTACCGTGCACGCTTATACCAATGATCAGCAAATCTTGGATATGCCCCACCGGGACACGCGGCGTGCCAGAGCGGCCAACCTTTCCATTATACCTACCAGCACCGGTGCCGCTAAAGCGGTGGGACTGGTACTCCCGGAATTGAAGGGCAAACTAAACGGTTTCGCCATGCGGGTGCCGACTCCGAATGTGTCTGTGGTGGATCTGGTGGTGGAATTATCCAAGAAGACCAGTGCGGAAGAAATCAACGCGGCTTTTAAAGAGGCTTCGGAAGGAGCTCTCAAAGGGATTATGGAGTACTGCGAACTGCCGCTGGTATCAATAGACTTCAACGGCAACCCGCACTCGACTATTATTGACGCGCTTTCAACCATGGTCATGGAAGGGAATATGGCTAAAGTAATTGCCTGGTACGACAATGAGTGGGGATATTCCCAACGGTTACTGGATCTGACTTCTTATGTCGCTTCTAAGGGCTTATAGGTGTAAATGTGGTCGCGGTGTTGCCCGCCGGCAACCCGCGACTATTTATAAGGAGGTGTATGAAAAATAGCCAAAAAAACTGTGCGCGACCTGGATGTGGCCGGCAAACGGGTGCTGGTCCGGGTGGATTTTAATGTTCCGGTGGATAAAAACGGCCAGGTGTCCGACGATACCCGGATCAAGGCGGCCCTTCCCACTATAAATTATCTTCTTGAAAAAAAGGCTAAAGTCATTCTGGCTTCACATCTCGGGCGCCCCAAAGGAAAAATAGACGACAAGTACAGGATGGACCCTGTAGCCAAGCGGCTCTCGGAATTGCTCGGGTTTTCAGTCCGAAAAGTTGACGATTGTATCGGTGAATTGCCGCAGGCCGCTATTAGCGGTATGCAGGTCGGGGATGTGGTTCTCCTCGAAAATGTCCGGTTCCATCCCGAAGAAGAGAAAAACAATGAAGAATTTGCCCGGAAGCTATCCGAGTTGGCTGATATTTATGTTAACGATGCGTTCGGGACAGCCCACCGCGCCCACGCTTCCACTGAAGGAGTGGCTAAATTCCTGCCTGCCGTGGCCGGCTTCCTGATGGAGGGCGAACTGGCAATGCTCGGCAAGCTCCTGTCGGCGCCGGAAAGGCCTTTCATGGCCATCATGGGCGGGGCAAAAGTGTCCGATAAAATACCGGTTATCGCAAATTTATTTAACAAGGTCGACAGCCTGGTCATCGGCGGCGGTATGGCCAACACCTTTTTGAGCGCTACCGGCTGCGATACAGGCAAGTCACTTGTTGAGGCAGACAAGGTCGAACTGGCGAAAGACTTGATCGAAGAGGCTAAGAGCAAGGGGATAGACTTCCTGTTGCCTGTTGACGTTGTAATCGCGCCGGAAGCGTCGCCGGACGCAGAGCATAAAACCGTACCGGTAAGCCAGATCCCCGACGACTGGATGGCGCTGGATATCGGGCCGGAGTCGGTAAAACTTTTTGTTGAAGCCTTAAAATCAGCTAAAACCATTATGTGGAACGGTCCCATGGGTGTCTTTGAAATGGAGCCGTTTGCCAAAGGTACGGAAGCCGTGGCCGGCGCGCTGGCCACGATAGAGGCGACAACCGTAATTGGGGGCGGCGATTCGGTAGCGGCGGTGAAAAAAGCCGGAGTTGCCGAAAAGATGACCCACATTTCCACTGGCGGCGGCGCGTCCCTGGAGTTTCTTGAAGGCAAGCAGCTGCCCGGGGTAGTGGCTCTACTTGATAAATAGTGAATTCCAGTTGATGATTGGGGGGGCTGATGAAAATGATAATAAAGCGCAAGCCCATAATTGCCGGAAATTGGAAGATGTATAAGACGGTTTCCCAAGCTTTGGCGTTTGTCAATGAATTAAAGCGGGCAGTAGACGAAATCAAGGACGTTGAGGTCGTCGTGTGTCCGCCTTTTACTGCCTTGTTTCAAGTGTCTGAGGCGCTGCGCGGCACCGGCATCGGTGTGGGCGCGCAGAATGTGTACTGGGTGGACGAAGGCGCTTTTACCGGTGAAATATCACCCTTGATGTTAAAAGAGGCCGGCTGTTCATATGTAATCATCGGCCACTCCGAGCGCAGGCAGTATTTCGGAGAAGTTGATGATTATGTTAATCGCAAGATTAAAGCCGTTTTGGCGCACGGCCTGACCCCGATAATGTGCGTGGGTGAACGGATCGAGGAGCGGGAGTCGGGTATTACAGAGAAAATAATAAAAACTCAAACAGAGGCGGGGCTGGCCGGCCTGGCGGCCGACCAAGCGGCCGGGCTGGTAATCGCCTACGAGCCGGTTTGGGCCATTGGTACGGGAAAAACCGCTTCAGACGCGGACGCTCAGCAAGTGATCGGGTTTATCCGCAAGCTGGTAAGTGACCTATACGGCGCGGATGTGGCGGCAAAGGTGCGTATCCAGTACGGCGGCAGCGTAAAACCGCAAAACGCCGCGGGCCTGATGGCGCAGCCGGATATCGACGGCGCCCTGGTGGGCGGCGCCAGCCTGGATGTGGACAGTTTTTCAGGTATAGTAAAAGCAGCCGCCGGAGTTTAGATTCTATTCTGACATCCGACTTCCGACGACTGACGACCGAAACCGGAGGTTCCTGATTTGAAGACAAATAAAAAACCCCTGGTCCTGGTGATAATGGACGGCTGGGGTCTTAGTTCCAGGGTTGAAGGCAACGCTATCGCCCGCGCAAACACGCCAAATGTGGATAGCTGCCTGGCCAACTACCCTCACTGCGCCCTCGTTTGCTCCGGTGAGGAAGTAGGCCTCCCCGAAGGTCAAATGGGCAACTCGGAAGTGGGTCACTTGAACATCGGCGCCGGCCGGGTGGTCTACCAGGAATTTACCCGGATAAACCGGGCTGTCAGGGATAAAAGTTTTTTTGAGAACAAGATATTGCTGGAATCCGTCAAACATGTCAAAAAGAATGGTTCCGCACTCCACCTGATGGGGTTGCTGTCTGATGGCGGTGTGCACAGCCACATTAATCATTTGTTTGCCTTGTTGGAGCTGGCGGCGCGGGAAAATCTTAACCAGGTGTTTGTTCACGCTTTCCTTGACGGGCGGGATGTGCCGCCCGCCAACGCCAAAGAATACTTTACCCTTCTCGAAGCCAAGTTTGTTGAATTGGGCTTCGGAGCGGTGGCGACGGTAATGGGCCGTTATTACGCCATGGACAGGGACCGCCGCTGGGAGCGCGTGGAGCAGGCCTATAACGCCATGGTTTGCGGGGACGGAATTCAGGCGAATAGTCCGTTCGACGCGGTAGACCTCGGGTACGGCAGGGGAGAAACAGATGAATTCATCCGGCCGACGGTAATCGCGCGGGAGGGTGGCAAACCGGTGGCTGGAGTATCTGACGGTGACGCCATCATATTTTACAACTTTCGCCCGGACCGGGCGCGCGAGTTGACCCGTGCTTTTATAGATGAGGATTTTGACGGGTTTGCCCGTCGTGACGGGTATCCGAAGGTGCATTTCACCTGCATGACGCTGTATGACAAGACCATTAAAGCGCCTGTGGCTTTTGAGCCGCAGAGGTTGGGTAACACCTTAGGCCAGGTGTTCAGCGACAATGGAATCGTTCAGTTAAGGCTTGCCGAGACGGAAAAATACGCGCATGTGACGTTTTTCTTTAACGGTGGTGTTGAAGCGCCCAACCCGGGTGAAGAAAGAATTCTGATTCCCTCTCCCAAAGTGGCGACTTACGACCTGAAGCCGGAAATGAGCGCGGTTGAAGTTACCGATACATTTTTAGAACAACTGAACACGGGCAAGTTCGATGTAATCATCATGAACTATGCGAACGCCGACATGGTCGGGCATACCGGTGTTATGGACGCGGCTGTCAGCGCGGTGGAGACTGTGGACCGTTGCCTGGGCAGAGTGATCCCGGCCGTGCTGGAAAAGAACGGCACTGTTCTGATCACCGCGGACCACGGCAACGCTGATGAAATGATCGATGAAAACGGCGAGGTCTTTACCGCCCACACCACTAATCCGGTGCCATTTTTGATGATCCGCCGCGATGCGGCAGGTGTTTTCCTGCGTGACGGAAGCCTGGAGGACATTGCCCCAACCATGCTTGAACTGCTGAATATTCCCAAGCCGCGGGAAATGACCGGTAAATCGTTAATACAAAATGCCAGTACAATTAAATAAGGGGGAATACCTGTGTCAACATTAATAGAAGACATTTATGCCCGGGAAATTCTTGATTCCCGCGGCAACCCAACCATTGAGGTGGAAGTGGTCCTGGAAAACGGGATCATGGGCAGAGCGGCCATTCCATCCGGGGCGTCCACAGGCGCCTATGAAGCAGTCGAATTAAGGGACGGCGACAGCAAGCGATACAACGGCAAAGGGGTGCTGAAGGCGGTTGAGAATGTCAACTCCATCCTTGCTCCTGAAATAGCCGGATACGATGCGACGGATCAGGCCGGTATCGACCGGGCCATGCTGCAGTTGGACGGGACACCGAACAAGGGCAAGTTCGGCGCCAACGCCATTTTAGGCGTGTCCATAGCCGCGGCTAAGGCCGCCGCGGAAGCGGTGGGCCTGCCTCTCTACCAGTACCTGGGGGGCACAAACGCCAAAGTGCTGCCGGTGCCGATGATGAATATCTTGAATGGCGGCAAGCACGCGGATAACAACGTCGATATTCAGGAATTCATGGTTATGCCGGTCGGCGCCGCGAATTTCGCCGAAGCGCTGCGGATGAATACAGAAATATATCATACGTTGAAGAGTGTGCTGAAAAAGAAAGGGCTAAACACCGCGGTCGGTGACGAAGGCGGTGTGGCGCCGATGCTCGGGTCAAATGAAGAGGCGCTGGCGGTGATCATTGAAGCGATTCNAGCCACAGGCTATCAGCCCGGCGAGGAGATTGCCCTGGCTATCGATGCCGCCGCGTCGGAATTTTTCAAAGAAGGCAAATATGTTTTGGCGGCCGAAAACAANAGCCTTACCGCGGCTGAGATGGTGGACTATTACACCATGCTGGTGGATAAGTATCCGATTATATCCATCGAAGACGGTCTGGCNGAAGATGACTGGGACGGCTGGAAAATGCTGAACGAGCGTCTGGGCAAGCGGATTCAAATTGTTGGTGACGACCTATTTGTCACAAACACCGAACGCTTGGCCCGGGGCATCCAGTTAGGTGTCGCCAATTCAATTTTAATTAAGCTGAATCAGATCGGCACCATAACTGAGACTCTGGACGCTATTGAAATGGCTAAGCAAGCCGGGTTCACGGCGGTTGTTTCGCACCGTTCCGGTGAGACGGAGGACGTAACCATTGCCGATCTGGTGGTGGCGACTAATGCCGGACAGATCAAGAGCGGCGCGCCATGCCGCACGGACCGGGTAGCCAAGTACAACCAGTTGCTGAGAATTGAAGAGGAATTGGGCCTTCTGGCCCTTTATAAAGGAAAGGGTGTTTTTTATAACATAAAATAGAATCGCCGTATTGCGAATACTAATGAATAATAATGCATTTGTCCGGGGGCTGATGGTTAGGTCCCCGGCAGTTTTTTTTCTCATGTCTCTGAAATCTGAAAGCTTGCTATAGACTATCCTGAAAATTAAAAGACTCTTAAATCCTTGAAGACAATAATTAACAAAGCCAGCTAAGCATGAAACCTGGTAGCAAGATGACAGGATGGGGTTGCGTTAGCAACATGTTTGTCTAAATATTTGTTCTATGACGATTGTCAGTTATAACGCACTGTGGTAAAATAAATTTGGTTTATTTACCGTTGATCCCGGTATTGCCATGTATTTACCTTATTTTAATAAATTTCTTATATTTTTAAAGATATTTTAAAATATTGAATATTGCAATTGGATTAGATTACTTAAACCGATATATAAAAACGTCTAAGGTTTGGCAATTTCTGGGATTCAAGACCTAATAAGGAGGTGAACTGTGTAGTGAAGATCGCAGTGACTGCCCTGCATGTTATTTTTTCTGTTACATTGATCGCTGTCGTAATTCTGCAATCCGGCAGGAGCGCCGGTCTGTCTGGATCAATCGCCGGTGGTGCGGAAACACTGTTCGGTAAAAAGAAGGGGCTGGACGAGTTGCTGGGGAAAGTCACTATCGTGGTGGCGGTATTATTCGCGGCTACCGCACTAGGTTTGGTTGCCTGGAAATAGTTTAAAAAGAAAAAAGAATTTTGGGAAAAGTAGAAAAAAAAGAAATTTTGGGAGAAGCGGAAGAAAAAAGAATTTTGGGAGAAGTGGAGGGTTAATAAAGTGCAGGACATTACTATGGCCTATTATGGCGCGGCCGCAGGGTTGATTGCCCTACTCTTTGCGCTTGCCACCCTGGCTAGCATTTTGAAAGAGTCCATGGGCACCCCCAGAATGAAGGAGATCTCTGAAGCTGTTCAGGAAGGCGCCATGGCTTACCTGAACCGTCAGTATAAGACCCTGATTCCTTTTACTATTGTTATTGCCATTCTTCTTGTTGTAGTATTACCAATGCTTGATCCGCGGGTTGAAGGCGTTCCCCTATGTGTATCCTTCCTGGTTGGTGCTATTTGCTCAGCCATAGCCGGTTATATCGGTATGAACAGCACCACTAAGTCCAACGCCCGTACCGCTGAAGCCGCACGCAGCCATGGACTGGGCAAGGCGCTAAACGTTTCATTCCGCGCCGGCGCTGTCATGGGCTTGTCCGTTGCCGGTCTGGGCCTGTTGGGCGTTTCTGTTTTATTCATTATTTATGGAGACGCTGTGGTGATCAACAGCTTTGCTTTCGGAGCGTCCGCTATCGCGTTCTTCGCCCGTGTCGGCGGCGGGATCTACACCAAGGCTGCTGACGTCGGTGCCGACCTGGTTGGTAAGGTAGAAGCCGGTATTCCGGAAGACGACCCGCGCAACCCGGCTACCATCGCCGATAACGTTGGTGACAACGTCGGTGACACAGCCGGTATGGGCGCCGACTTGTTCGAGTCTTACGCCGCTACTACCATTGCCGCTATGATTATCGGCAACAGTATTTTTGGAATGGAAGGCGCGCTTTTCCCACTGGTGGTTGGCGCGATCGGTATCATTGCTTCTATCATCGGTACCTTCTTCGTCCGCACCGGTGAAGGCGGCAACCCGCAGGCAGCCCTTAATGTGGGACTGTGGGCCACCAACATTATGACTGCTATCGGTGTTTACTTCCTTTCTGTCAGTACCTTTGGCTCTAAAGAAGGTTTTGGCATCTTTCTTGCTGTTGCTGCCGGTCTTATCGTTAACGTCGCCATCGGCGCCCTTACCGAGTACTATACTGCCAACACCAAGAAACCCTGCCAGCGCATCGCCGAAGCCTCTAAAACCGGCCCGGCCACTAACGTGATCCAGGGCCTGGCGGTAGGTATGGAATCAGTATTTTTACCCATGCTTGTCTTTGCCGCTGCCATTTGGTTTGCTTTCTGGGCAGCCAGTTTTGTTGATCCCAAACACGCTATTTATGGTATCGCTATGGCCGCGATGGGCATGCTTTCCACCGCAGGCATTGTGGTGGCCATGGACTCCTTCGGTCCTGTTGCCGATAACGCCGGCGGTATTGCCGAAATGGCCGAGCTGCCGCCTGAAGTCCGTAAAAAAACCGACAAGCTGGATGCTGTTGGCAACACTACTGCTGCGATCGCTAAAGGGTTTGCCATTGGTTCCGCTGCCCTGACCGCCCTGGCCCTCTTCCAGGCCTTTGCCGACGAAGTGGTGCGTAACCCGAAACTGCAACATCTGCTGGTTGACGGTCAACTGGTAATGAACTTGAATAACCCAAAAGTTTTAATCGGGCTTTTAATCGGCGCCGCGGTTCCTTTCCTGGTTGGCGCTTCCACTATGCGTGCTGTTGGTGAGGCTGCTTTCAGTATGATTAACGAAGTACGCCGCCAGTTCCGCGAGATCCCCGGCATCATGGAAGGTGAGGGCAAGCCGGACTATGCCCGTTGCGTGAGTATCGCCACCGGCGCTGCTATCAGTAAGATGCTCTTCCCCGGCCTGGTTGCGGTTGGTATGCCCATTCTCGTAGGCTTTGGTCTGGGAGCTTTGTCGCTGGCTGGTTATCTGACTGGTTTAACCGCAACTGGTGTTCTGATGGCTCTGTTCCTGGCTAACGCAGGTGGTGCCTGGGATAACGCCAAGAAGTGGATTGAAGAGGGCAACCTGGGTGGTAAGAAAATTGACGGCGAACCCAACCCGATTCACCAGGCTGCTGTTATCGGCGACACCGTCGGTGACCCCTGCAAGGACACCTCCGGCCCAGCTATGAATCCGCTAATCAAGGTTGCCGGTACTGTCTCCCTGATTATCGGTTCTGTACTTTTCCACTAAAAACAAAAAAAATGCCGGGTTTCCCGGCATTTTTTTTTACCCGTTGAAAATTGATAAAAATGGTTTATACTAGTAGGATAGAAGATTTGCCGAACCGAAGAGAAGGTGAAACGATGGCTAAATTCCTGCGTGAAGACAATATGTGCTTCGCCTGCAGCGCACGCAATCCTATCGGACTAAAATTAAAATTTGAGCAGGATGGCGACATCTGCCGGACATATTTTATCGCCAGGACAGAGCATCAAGGCTGGAATGGGGTGCTGCACGGCGGGCTGGTTGCCACTTTGCTAGATGAAGTGATGGCCCAGTGGTTATGGGTGCGTGATATCGCAACNATGACTGCTGAAATTACCACCCGTTACAGTAAAGCAGTTCCGGTNGGAGAGCGGCTTACCCTGGAAGCNAACCTGTTGNCCGACCGTAGAAGGTTGGTTGAGATGNCGGGCAGGTTGATCCTGCCGGATGGTACTGTGGCGGCGCGGGCAAAGGCCAAATTTTTGAAGATGGACCCGGAAAAGATGTCGAAGGGGGAACTGAAACTTGAACAGAACAGAGGCCGTGGCGCTGCTGAAGAAAAACCTGACAAATAAAAACTTGTTTAACCATTCTCTTGCGGTTGAGGCCGTGATGCGCCGTCTGGCGTGGCATTTCGGCCAGGACGAAGAGAAATGGGGGCTGGCCGGGCTGCTGCACGATATCGACTACGACCGTACTAAGGACGACCCGGAACGTCATAGCATAGAAGGCGCCGCCTTGCTGGAGGAATCCGGTTTGCCGGAAGATATAGTTTATGCGGTAAAAGTGCATAACGAACGGCATGGGCTACCTCGTGAATCACTTATGGATAAAGCTCTTTTTGCCAGCGATCCGGTTACCGGATTGATAGTAGCCGGCGCGTTGATCAGGCCGGAAAAGAAGTTGGCGGTAGTTGATGTTCCTTTTCTTATGAAACGTTTTAATGAGAAATCATTTGCCCGCGGGGCGAACCGGGAAACGATCAAAGCTTGTTCTGAATTATCGCTTTCCCTGGAAGAATTTCTTGGGCTAAGCCTTGAAGCGATGCAGGGCATTGCCGCAGAACTAAAACTATAAATCTGATTATAGCTTTTTTACTTGACAAACCATGCCCGCCTGCTATAATGAAAGCATTTCCCGGCACCATTAAAATAAAATGGTACCCGTTAAAGTTCTGGTGATTAAGCATGGGATATAAAACCGTAACTGAAAACAGAAAAGCCCGGCATGAATATCATGTTATAGAGACCTTTGAAGCAGGCCTGGCTTTGACCGGAACCGAAGTAAAATCCCTGCGTGCCGGGCGAGCCAACCTGCAGGATAGCTACGCCCGCGTTGAAAACGCCGAACTTTTATTGTATAATATGCATATAAGCCCTTATGATCAAGGAAACCAGTTTAACCATGAACCCAAGCGCACCCGTAAGCTTTTGATGCACAAAGTGGAGATTTTGCGCTTGTTGGGTAAAGCCAGGGAAAAAGGTTTGGCCTTAATCCCGCTAAAAGTATATTTTAAGGATGGCATTGCCAAGGTGGAACTGGCGCTGGCCAAGGGCAAGAAGATATATGACCGGAGAGATGACATAGCCGCGCGTGACGCCCGGCGGGAAATCGACCGGGCTGTGAAGGAAAGGTCAAAGATGTATTAGAATAATATTACTGTCACTATTCACCAGATATTATTTTACGGGGGCGTAAAGGTTTCGACGGGGGAAGCGGTGGCAGGAGGAGCGAGCCGGGGTTCCATCAGCCCGCAATACGGTGGAAAACTTATAATTGCCAACGAAGAATACGCTTTAGCTGCTTAGTTGCAGTTAACCTTCTACCCGCGCTGGGCCCGTGGCCCGGGCTAGGGGGTCATCTAAACGGGCTGGCTTGAGTCCAATTCTCGGAGGATTCAAGCAAGACTTATCGAGATAGTTCCAACGGAGCTTGGCTGTAAGCGCCCGCGGAGCAAAATCTAAACTACAGCCTGCGCTCGGAGACACTCCTGTGGTCGGTCTTCCGGACGGTGGGTTCGATTCCCCCCGCCTCCACCATCTTTTTAGGTAAATAAAGATGCCATGCGGCTAAACCCGCATGGCATAAGGCTTTTATGGAGGTAAAGACTCCCATTTTTTACACTTCAAAATCAGAGATGACATTGGGCTTTTTTGGCAATCTGGAGAGAATTGAACCCTCGTATACAGCTGAATAAGGATTTTCAATAAAATGAGCGGATG
>JGI11944J13513_1002847_pt1 | contig 11530 bp, 9 predicted proteins | sample TerdegcoTASludge_FD_13513 | JGI IMG/M metagenome (IMG submission 13513) | reverse complement strand
GCCTCCCCCGCGCCGGCAGGGGCCGCGGCTTCCGCACCCGACCCCCTGCGCACCGTGATAGAAAGCCGCCCGCAGGGCGCGCTGGACGCCGTGGCCGAGAAGATCGAGTACTGGACCCAGCAAGGCCCCAAGCGCCTGTACCTGGTCGTCTCCTTCCTGCCCGTGGTCCTGCCCGATGGCCGCACGGTGGACCGCGCCATCGAATTCTTCATGCCCGTGGGCCAGAGCGGCGAGTCCCAGCAATGGGTGACCTCCAGCATGCGCCTGCTGTCACTGGCCGCGCGCGGCGGCTTCCTGGAGCGCGCCCTCAGCGATATGCGCAAGGTGGCCTGGGACCGGGGCCCCGTGCGCCTGGGCACCCACCAGCGCGACGACGGCACACGCGTGCCCATGTGGCACGACTCCGAGGTGGCCGCCATCGCCTATGCGGTGCAGAACATCCTGGCCCGGCGCGGCAGCGGCGCACCGCCCGCCCCATCGCCGCTGCCCGAGCCCGAGGCCCTGGCCACCGACCCCATGGTCATGGCCGGCCGCAAATGCGAGGAATGCGGCGCCCATGCCGTGATCCGCAAGGACGGCTGCGAGTACTGCACGGCCTGCGGCCATCTGGGGAGTTGCGGGTGAAGGGCAGTTCGCTGTGGTTTTCAAAAAATGGCGTTCAGTAGTTTTGCTGTGTTCAGCAATTGCTGAATGCAGCCATTTCATTGAAATTCGGTTGAAATTTTCACCAAAAGTGCTATTTTCAGCGAATGTTGAAAACTGCTGATCCAGTGAATATCGAGCAACGCGCCGTGGATGCGCTGCGAGCAGCCTTGGGAGAAGCGCCCGGGCTCACGGTGCTCGATATCGAGGCCGGCAACGATATCCAGGACGTGTCGGTGGACTTGGTCTGCCATGTCGATTTCGGGGGGCGACGCCACGTTCTTGTGGGCGAAGTGAAGTCAAGCGGGCAGCCCCGGTATGTGCCGAAGGCGTTGCTGCAGCTCAAAACGTACGTTGGCAGACAGCAGGGCTCGGACTTGGTCACGCCTGTTTTCATTGCGCCCTATCTCTCCGAAGACGCCCGCGCGCTGTGCACGGAAAACGGGGTCGGCTACCTTGACTTCGAGGGAAACGCGCGCATCGTGTTTCCCGGCTTCTTCATGTCGCGCAGTGTGGCAGGCAAGCCGCCAGCGGAGCGGCGACAGTTGCGCTCGCTGTTCAAGCCCAAGTCCGCTTCGGTGCTTCGTACCATGCTGCGAGATCCATCGAAGAGTTGGCGGGTAGCGGATTTGGCCGAGGCATCGCTTGTCAGCGTCGGACATGTCAGCAATGTGCGCAATAGCCTGCTGGACAGGGGATGGGCTGAAGTGTCCGAAGAGGGGGTCTTCCTCTCCAATCCCGACGGGCTGCTTGATGCATGGCGCGACGACTATGCGCCCCCTGGCGCGGACCGCCGAGCTTTCTACACGACCCTGCATGGGGCCTTGTTCGAGGACGCGGTTCGGAAGTTGGGACCGACATTGGCGGATGACGGGCTCGCCATTCTTTCCTCGTTCTCGGCGGCCAACTGGCTGGCGCCCTATGCACGCGCCGGGACGCATTACTTCTATGCCGACGAAGAAGGGGCAGACCGACTGCGCCAGTTCCTGAGTCTTTCGCCAGCAGGCCGGGGTGAGAACGTGGTGGTCACCGTCCTTGACGACCTTGCCCTGTTCAATGACTCGGTCGAAGCAGCAGGCGGTATTCATTGCACGAGTCCAGTCCAGACCTATCTGGATCTGTACGTGTCGGGTGAGCGTGGCCGCGAAGCGGCTGAGCATCTGCGTCGGGAAAGGCTGCAATGGCAGGGATGACCGCTGGCGAGCCTCAATCCGCAAATGACTACGACGACCGTACGACGGCGGCCGTCAAATCCGTCCTGATCGAGATCGGCCAAATCCTGGGCAGCTACAAAGGCAGGTATGCCGTCGTGGGTGGTGCGGTGCCTTGGCTGCTCCTGAATCAGAATGACATGCGCCATGTGGGGACGCTGGACGTCGATCTGAGCCTGGATGCCGCAGCATTGGGGGGCGGCGAGTATGCCCACCTCATAGAGTCACTGAAAAGTCATGGTTACGAGCAGCGCGAGAGCCTGCGGCGCTTTCAACTCGTGCGGCAGATCGATGCCCGCGATGGAGGCCCGCTGATCGACGTCATCGTGGACTTTCTGAGGCCGCGAGACGCTGTGACCGCGAAGAACGATCCACCGCTGGTGGACAACTTTGCTGTGCAGCGGGCCAGCGGCGCCGAGTTGGCGCTGAGATTCTGCGAGTTCATTCCGATCTCTGGAGCGATGCCCAACGGCGGGACGAACCGGGTCGAGGTGGCCGTCTGCTCCATCCCGGCACTGCTGGCAATGAAAGGTCATGCAATCCATGGCCGCTACAAGCACAAGGACGCCTACGACATCTACTACTGCGTCCGTAACTACCCTGGCGGCATTGACGCGCTGGCTGCAGCCTGCCGGCCATTGCTTGATCACCCGGAGGGTCTCGCCGGATACCGATTCATTGCCGGGAAGTTTGATTCTCCCGATGGATTCGGACCCACCTGCGTCCGGCAGTTCGTTGAGGAAAGCAGGACGCTGGGGGAACGCTCTGCGGACCAGTGGCAGCTTGACGCCTTTGGACAGGTGCATGCATGGTTGCGCGCGCTAGGTCTATGAGCAAGACGCCTGCAGCCACCGTTCGTGCAGTGCCCGCTTGCGGCCTATGGTAAGCAATGGAAGCCAAGAGTTTTTCATCCAAGGACTTGCATATGCAGCTGATGAGTCAACGCCCGCAGGGCGATGCCGTGCCCGGCTGGCGCGCGCCCGGCACGGGCTTCGACCAGCCCTTCGAGATGCTCGAAGCCTGCCACGAGCGCGTGCTGCGCATGCTGGCGCTGCTGGACCGGCTGCGCGTGCATCTCCGGACCAAAGGTTGCGACGACAGCGCACGCCAGGCGGCGCGCGACATCCTGCGCTACTTCGACCAGGCGGCGCCGCTGCACCATGAGGACGAGGAGCTGCATGTCTTCCCGCCGCTGCTGGAGCAGGGCGATGCGCAGACCGTGGCCCTGGTGCAGCGCCTGCAGCGCGAGCACGGCCTGATGAGCGCCGACTGGGCGCTGGCGCGCCAGCCGCTGCTGGACATGGCCGAGGGGCAGTCCCAGGGCTTTGGCGCGGCTGACGAGGAGGTGTTCGAACGCTTCGCGGCCTGCTATGCCAGCCATGTCGAGAATGAAGAGCGGCTGGCCTACCCCCAGGCGCGCGGCCTGCTGCCAGAGGCAACGCAGGCGGCCATGGGCCGTGAGATGGCCGTGCGGCGCGGCGCGGACCTGTCACGGAGATAGCGCCGCCGGCAGCGCGCGGGAGCCGGCGCGGCGATACTCGCAGGCTTTGGACCTGCCCCCGCCTCGCCTGCCATGCCCGAGCGCCGCCCCATTTTCCTGCTTCGCATCGCACTGACCCTGCTGGGCGCCCTTGCCGCCGCCCAGCTGTGCCTGTGGCTGCGCACGCCGCTGCCCTGGATGCTGGGGCCGCTGATCGCCACCTCGCTGGCCTCCATCCTGGGCGCGCCCACGGCCAGTTCGGGCCGGCTGCGCAACGGCGGGCAGTGGATCATCGGCGCCTCGCTGGGCCTGTACTTCACGCCGGCCGTGGTGCAGTTGATCGCGGGGCTGTGGTGGGCGATTGCCGTGGCCATTGTCTGGGCGCTGCTGCTGGGCTGGGGCTTCGGCGCCTGGCTGTACCGCGTGCATGCGCCGCGCATGCCGCAGATACCGGCGGGCGAGATGCGCGCCACCACCTATTTCGCTGGCGCCATTGGCGCGGCGTCGGAGATGACGCTGCTGGCCGAGCGCGAGAACGCGCGCACCGACCTGGTGGCGGCCAGCCACAGCCTGCGCCTGGTCATCGTCACCGTGAGCATTCCGTTCGCGCTGCAGTGGAGTGGCCTGCACGGGCTGGAGGGGCTGACGCCGCCCAGCATCCGCATCGTCGAATGGCCGGGGCTGGCGCTGCTGGCCGTGCTCACGGGCCTGGGCGCCTGGGCCATGGACCGGCTCAGGCGCGCCAACCCCTGGTTCCTGGGCGCGCTGCTGGTGTCCATGCTGCTGACCATGTGCGGCCAGGAACTGTCGGCCGTGCCCCAGGCCCTGGTCAATGCGGCGCAACTGGTGATCGGCATCAGCCTGGGCGTGCGCTTCAAGCGCGAATTCCTGCACACCGCGCCGCGCTGGCTGGGCTCCGTGGCCGTGGGCACCGTGGGGCTCATGGCGATCTGCGCGGGCTTCGCCTGGCTGCTGCACCTGGCCGCGGACCTGCCCTGGGTCACGCTGCTGCTGGGTACCTCGCCGGGCGGCATCACCGAGATGGCCATCACCGCCAAGGTGCTGCAGCTGGGCGTGCCCGTGGTCACGGCCTTCCAGGTCTGCCGGCTGATCGCCGTGCTGCTGCTGGTGGCGCCGCTGTTCCGCTGGGTGGAGGCGCGCGGGCCGGCCGCGTCGCGCACGGCCTAGGGCCCACCTCACCACAGCCCACTGTCGCTGGTCGATACCGCAATCGCACCACCGGCCAGCGCCTGCTGGACCTGCTCCTGGCTGCAGACGAAGCCCGAGGCCACGAGCGGCGGCAGGATGCGGCGCTCGGCCTCGGTGATATGGGCCAGCATGGGGGCGGGCATGATCTGCACGAGGTTGGGGTCGCTCTGCTCCACGGCCTTGATGCTGCGCGGCCAGGTGGAGCGGTCGGTGACGAAGACCTTTTGCATGGTCAGCAGCCCGGCCTTGTTGGCGCGCTGGATGGTGGCCACGCGCGTGGACAGCAGGCTGCTGGCGCCCAGGTCCACAAGGTAGTCCACGCCGCCCTTGTCGGGCGAGATGCCGTCGCAGCTGTCGATATTGACGATGGCGATCTTGCCCGCCCCGGTGATGGTGGAGATCACCGAGCGCAGGCGGCGCAGTTCGATGTTGGCGACGATGGCGACCTCGGCCTGGCTGGCCAGCAGCGCGTCCATTTGCTCGGACCCGTACAAGGTGGCGATGACGGGGCGGCGCGCCAGCCGCGCGCCCAGGGAGTTGTCCGGGCGGCCCATGTCAGAGGTCCAGCCCCAGCTTGCCGGGGTTGAGCAGGTTCTTGGGGTCCAGCATGCGCTTGGTGGCCTCCAGCAGGGCAAAGGCCGGGCCCAGCGATTGCCGCATGTAGGGTGCGCGCAGCAGGCCCACGCCGTGGTGGTGGCTGAGCGTGGCGCCGTGGCGCAGCAGCACGGCGTTGGCCGCGTCCCAGGCCGCGCGGTACCACTGGGCACGCTGGTCCACGGCCACCTCGCCGCGCAGCGAAAAGTACAGGCAGGCGCCATCCACATAGGCATGCGACTGGTGGGCCGAGCCGGCCAGGGTGCCGGGGATGGCCTGCAGGGCGGCGACCACTTCCTCGTAGATGGCCGGCAGGTCTTTCCAGGGGCCGCACATCTCCAGCGTGTCGGCGACGAAGCCCGGGCCTTTCTTGAAGCCCTCGGCGCTCTTGCCGGTCAGGTAGCGCGTGTCCAGCCAGCGCTCCAGGGTGGCGGCGCCGTCCAGCCGTTCACCCAAGGGTGCACACACACGTTCGCAGATGGCCATGACGGCATTGACGATCTCGGGCGCGCCTTCGTCGGCGATCAGCAGCACGTTGAGGTCGCTGCGGCCGAATTGCACGCCGCTTTCCAGCGCGTCGTACAGCCGCAGCGCGGCGGGGTTGGCGCCTTGCTGCAGGATCTGGCGGCAGGCTTCCAGGCCCTGGGCAAAGCTGGCAAAGCCATAGGCGATGGCGCGGCCGTGGTCGGGCAGGCGGTGCAGCTTGAAGCGGATGCGCACGATCACGCCGAGCGTGCCTTCCGAGCCGATGAACAGCTGCTGCAGGTCCGGCCCGATGGCCGCGCGCGCGTAGCCGCCCACGGTGACGAGGCGGCCATCGGCCAGCACCACGTCCATGCCGTGGACCATGTCCTCGATCTTTCCGTAGCGCGTGGACAGCTGGCCCGCGCCCCGGCAGGCCACCCAGCCGCCCACGGTGCTGATGCCGAAGGACGAGGGCCAGTGGCCCATGGTCATGCCGTGGCGGCGCTGGATGGTTTCCTCGAACACGTCGCCGAACATGCCGGCCTCGACCTCGACGATCTGGCTTTGCTCGTCCATGGCGATGAAGCGATTGAGTTCGCACAGGTCCAGCACGATGCCGCCGCGCAGGGGCAGGGCCGCGCCCGTGACGTTGCTGCGCCCGGCCGAGACGGTGACGGGAATGGCGTGCGCGTCGGCAATGCGCATCACGGCCTGCACCTGCTCCACGGTGGATGCATGGGCGATGACGGCCCGTGGCGTGGCCGGGTGGCCCGAGGTCTCGGCCACCATGGTGCGGGCCCACCAGTCGCGCGTGCCGGCAACGATGTCGGTGCGCTCGGTCTGCACGCGGTCGCAGGCGGCGCGCAGCGCGGCGAGCACGGCCTCGGGCACGGCCACGGGTTCGTGCTGCAGGCCGCAGTCAGGCCCTTCGGAGGCAGTGCGGTCGGCTGCGGGTGCGGCCTGCGCCGCCCAGCCCGGGGTCGTGGGGGCGCCCACCACGTAGTTGCGGCGGTTGTAGCCGCGGGCGATTGCGTCTTTGCTCAGCATTGGATGTCTCCCATCAAAATCTGTTTCTCGCGCTCCATGGCGCGGCGGTAGTCGTGGATCTGCTGCGCTATTTGCGCAGGTGCCAGCCCCAGTTCCTGGGCCAGGATGTCGCCCACGCGCGCTGCGGCGCGGGCCGATGCATCGCGCGCCATGAGTCGTGCGCGCATGCGGCGCGAGAGCACGTCTTCCACCGTGCGCGCCATTTCGTGGCGCGCGGCGTAGAGGACTTCGGCCTCGGTGTGGGGCAGTCCCTCGACGATGGGCCGGGCCAGCGCGGGATGCGCGTCGAGGATGTCGCTGACGAAGCGTGCCTCCGTGCCGTAGCGCTCGCCCAGGTGGGCCGACAGTCCGCCCGTGGCCGTGATGGCCTGGGCGTCGTAGCCGGCCGCGCCCAGCAGGAAGGCGGAGGCGGTGGTGCAGCGCGTGCGCCGGCCCAGCAGCTTTTCCACGGCGTCCACGGTCTGCTCGGCCATGTGGCGCGAGGTGGTGAGCTTGCCGCCGACGATGGTGACCAGGCCGTCGGCTGCCACATGGATCTCGTGGTTGCGCTTCATCTCCACGGTCTTGCCGCCGGGCGGGCCGACCAGGGGGCGGCAGCCGGCGATGGAGCCGACCACGTCCTCGGGCGACAGGTCCACCTTGAGCGCCGATCGGGCGCCTTCGAGCAGGAAGTCCAGCTCGGCGCGCGTGCAGTGCACGTCGTCCAGGCTGCCCGCATAGTCCTCGTCGGTGGTGCCCAGGTAGGAGACATCGCCCCAGCGCGTGATGGTGGCGCGCCGGCTGCGGCCCGGCACGGGGATGGTGACGGTGCAGTCGTTGCGTATGCGCAGCCAGGGAATGGCCACGTGCACGCCCTTGGCGGGGCGCACGTGCAGCTGCGCCTGCTGGTCGGACCTGCGGCCATCCCAGTCGCGCAGCCAGACGCCCGTGGCCATGACCACGCTGCGCGCGCGCACCGTGATCTCGCGGCCATCGGCCTGGACGATGGCGCCGTCCACGCCGCCGTGGGCGTTGCGCGTGATGGCGGTGGCCCGGGCATGGTTGAGCACGGCCGCGCCATGGAAGGCGGCCGTGCGCGCCACGGCCAGCGTGAGCCGCGCATCGTCCACGCGCGCATCGAAGTACATGTAGCCGCCCAGGAGCTGCTCTTCGCGGAAGGTCGGGCAGTGCGACAGCACCTCGGCCTTGCCGAGCTTGCGGTGCAGGATGCCTTCGCGCCAGCCGCCGGCCAGGTCATAGGTCCACAGCAGGCTGCCGAAGGCCTTGGCCAGGCGGGCGTCGAAGACGCCGTCGCGCTCCATCACGGGAAACAGGAAGGGCAGGCGCTGCACCAGGTGCCGCGCATTGCGGCGCAGGCGCTGGCGCTCCAGCAGCGAGTGCCGCACCAGCCCCAGGTTGCCCTGCTCGATGTAGCGCAGGCCGCCGTGCACCATCTTGGAGGACTTGGACGAGGTGCCCGAGGCGAAGTCGTCCTTCTCCACCAGCGCCACGCGCAGGCCGCGCAGGCTGGCGTCCAGCGCCGCATAGGCACCCGTGATGCCGCCGCCGATGACCAGCAGGTCGAATGCCTCGTCGCCCAGCCGCGCCAGCTGGTCCGCGCGCTGCAGCTGCAGCGGCGCGGTCTGGGTCAGTGCGGCGCTGTCCCTGCGCTCCTTGCCAAAGGGCCATTGCATCATGCGCAGCCCTCCAGGGCGGCGCTGCGGCCGGGGGACCGGGCGCGGGCCAGTTCGTCGCCCACGCGGGCGCGCCAGATGCGGCGGCGCTCGCCGCGCTCGTCGGCGGCCATGCGCGGGGTGAAGACCGCTTCGGTGCGCAGCGTGGCGCAGGCCTGCTCCAGCCCGTCCCACAGCAGGCCTGCGCTGCCGGCCATGAAGGCGATGCCGCGCAGGCTGGCCTTGTCGGTATCGGCCAGGCGTCGCACGGGCAGGCCGCCCAGGTCGGCCTGGATCTGCAGCAGCGCATCGCTGCCCGACAGGCCGCCGCCCACCAGCAGCTCGCCCACCTCGGTGCCTGCGGCCGCCTCGTCCGCCTGCACGCAGGAGGCCACGGAATGCGCAATGCCTTCGAGGATGGAGCGCGCCAGCTGCGGCCGCGAGGTGGCCATGGACACGCCCGAGATCGAGGCCCGCGCGCCCGGCTCCATGGCCGGCAGGCGCAGGCCGGTGAGCGCGGGGATGAAGACCAGGTCGGTCGGCGTTTTGGCCTCGCGGGCCAGGGTGCTGATCTGCTGCGGGTTGTCGAACCACTGCAGCTTCTCGCAGATCCAGTTGAGCGCCGATCCCGTGGTGGGCACATAGGTCTCGATGGCATAGCGCGAGACACCGTCCATGCGCCGCGCCGTCATGGTCAGCGAGCTTTCATGGGCCGCGTCATGCGCGGGCAGCTTTGTTCCCGTGAGCACATCGACGAAGCTGCCCGTGCCATGCACGCACAGCGCCTGGCCCCGCTCCAGGCAGCCCAGGCCCACGGCGGCCGCATGCTGGTCGCCCGCGCAGGCCAGGATGGGCACGGCCAGGCCCAGCAGCTCGGTGCGCGTGCGGCCGAAGTCCTGCACGTCCTCGCACAGGCGGGGCAGCAACTCGGCGGGAAACTCCAGCGCGTCCAGCCAGTCCTGCAGGTAGCGGTGATCGCCCAGCGCATAGGCGTTGCCCGAGGTCACATTGGTGGGCGTGGTGACCACGGCGCGCGCATCCGACAGATGCCACAGCAGCCAGGAGTCGATGGTGCCGAAGGCCAGGCGGCGCTGCTGCCAGGCCTGGGCCACGGCCGGGCATTCGCGCAGCTTGCGCGCGGCCCACAGGTAGGGCGAACGCACGCCCACGGGCCGGCCCGCGTGACGGATCAGCCGGGCATCCCAGTCGCTGGCCAGCAGGGCCAGTTCGTCGCGGTGGCGCGAGTCCTGCCAGACCATGATGGGCGCCAGCGAACGGCCCGTGGCCGTGTCCCAGAGCACGGCCGAGCAGCGCTGGTTGGCAATGGCCAGGGCCACGATCTGCTGGCCGCTGCCCTGGGCGCGGGCGATGGCGCGGCGGCACACGTCCAGCGTGCGCTCCAGCAGCAGGTCGGCGTCCTGCTCGACCACGCCGGGGCGCGGGCAGTGGATTTCCAGCGGCAGATAGTCCTGGGCGGACACCTGCCCGTCGCGCCCCACGACGGCGGCGCGCGTGCCCGAGGTGCCTTCGTCGATGCAAAGGATCACGGCTTCATGGTGCATGGAGTGTTCTCTTTCAGGCGGTGGTTTGAGCGATCTTGGCGGGCGGGGCGGCGTCGTCCGCGAACTGGGGCGCGCCGGGCTCGTCGTCGGGGTTCACCGTGGTGCGCGTGGGGTCCCAGCGGATGGAAAAGCAGACGATGCTGGCCAGCAGCGGCACCACCGACAGGATGAGGAAGGTGTTCTCCAGCCCGTACTGCTGGCGGAACAGCGGGAACACCAGCAGCCCCAGCGCCGCGCCCATGGCGCCCAGCGCGCCGATCACGCCGTTGGCGCCCGCGCGCAGTTCGCTGCGGAACGACAGCGTGGACAGGCTCTTGCCGTTGGCGCCTGGCCCGCCCGAGTGAAAGAGGATGAACAGCGAGGGCACGGCCACGGCCAGCCAGATCGGCATGCGGCCGTTGAACAGGCCCAGCACCAGCAGCATCAGGAACACCAGCGCAAAGCCGAAGGCCGAGGCCCGCCGCAGGCCCAGCCGGCGCCCGATGACGGGCGACAGGAAGCCGCCGACGATGCCGAACACGTTGAACACCAGCGCGCCCAGCGTGGCCTCGCGGAAGTCCTTGCCGAACAGCGAGGCGCTGATCAGCGGCAGGTACCAGCCCACGGCAAAGTACTGGATGGACTGGCCTATCTGCACCGTGGCCGCCAGCAGCGTGCGCGGCAGGTAGATGCCGCGAAAGATCAGCAGCACATTGGCCAGCCCGCGCCGCGCCGGGTTGAGCACGGGAAGGCGTTCGGCGGGCGGCGCGGCCTCGAAGCGCTGGCCGTGTGCGCCGTAGATGCGCGTCATGGCGCGGGCGGCGTCATCCAGCCGCTCCTTGCGTGCCAGCCAGGTCGGGCTTTCCACCAGCAGCGCGGCCTGCATGCCCAGGATGAACAGGCCGAACACCGCCGTGGCGGCCACCGAATAGCGCCACAGCGAATCGCCCACATCCCAGGAATGGAACCACAGCGCCAGCACCAGGTTGCTGCACACGGCCATGTACCACATGCCCTGCCAGACATTGAGCCGGCTCTTGAGGCGGGCGGGCGTGAATTCAGCCAGCACCGCCATGGCGATGGCGAAGTCGATGCCATAGGCCGCGCCCACGAAGAAGCGTCCGAAGAGGATGGTGGCGTAGTCGGGCGCCATGCTGACCAGCAGCGCGCCGGCCACGGCCAGCACCTTGGCGATGACCAGCGGGCGCATGCGGCCCCAGCGGTCGGCCATCCAGCCGCCGATGGGATTGAAGGCGATGGACACCCAGGAGGCCAGCGACGTCATCCAGGCCACTTCGGCCGGCGTCAGCTGCTGGTCGCGCGTCATGGGGCCCAGGCCCACGCTGAGTGCGGAGTTGGAGAATGCGTCGAGGAAAAGTCCGCCGAGGGCCAGCCACCAGATGGTGCCGGCGCGGCCTGAAATGCCCTGGCGTGCGTCGATGTAGGCGATGACATCCTGAACGCCGCGAACCCTGTGGATGCTGGTCTGCATGCTGGCCTCCTGTGTTTCTGCAAGAGGCCGGCAAACCGTACAGGCGCGACAAGACCATCTCACAGATGGTCTTCAAATCTTGAACCTGTGCGGCGATTCTAGGCAGCAGGCGCAGCCTGCGGATCGGTGAAAGCACCAGGGTGCGCGCAATGGCCGCGCCCAAAGAAAAGGCCCGCCGCAGAGAACCTGCGGCGGGC
>JGI11944J13513_1002845_pt1 | contig 11537 bp, 2 predicted proteins | sample TerdegcoTASludge_FD_13513 | JGI IMG/M metagenome (IMG submission 13513) | reverse complement strand
GTATTTGGCATTGCCGCTGATGGTTACACTGCCGCCCATGACCGGCAGCGGCGCCGCCGTGACGGTGATGGTTGCCTCGCCGTATACCCCGGAGCCGTCGTTGGCCGTCGCCCTTACCGTCACCGTGCCTTCTCCGGTGCCCGTGAGCAATCCGGTGGAAGCGTTTATGCCGGCTGTGCCCGTTCCGGAATACACACTCCAGGTCACGGTCTTATCCGTGGCATCATAAGGCAATACTTCCGCTGTCATTTGCAGTGTGCCGCCGTTGACCACAGTGGTCGCGTCTCCTGCCCCTTTTACGGTGATGGAGGTTACCAGGGTCGGCGGCGCCGCCGTTACCGAAACCGGTACGGTTACATCTGCTGTATCCGTCACGTCGCTGACTGTGACCACAACCGAGGTGCTGCCCGCCGCCACGCCGGTGAGGGTAACAGTGCCGCTGTCAAGGCTTGCCGTTGCCTTTGCTGTGTCCGGGCCTGTTACAATAGCCGTGATGGTCAGCGGGTCATTGTTCGTATCTTCCGCGATATCGGAAGCGGTGAAGGTGGCCGTGCCGCCCGCGGTCACGCTTTGAGTCGGCACCGGATTTTTCGCCGCTGGCGGGCTATTTGACGGCGGATCCGCTTCGGTGGCCGGGAATACGGCGGTCACCACGCCCGAACCAGCCGCGTTGCTTACCGATGTGGCTCCGGCTACGGTAAAGAAGTTTGCAGCCACGCCTGTCAAGGTGTATCCTGTCTTTGGCGTCAGGGTTATGGTGGCCGTGTAGACCGTGCCGCCCCTGAACGGGTTGTCGGCCGGTGACCAGCTTACGGTTCCCGTATATTGTGCCGTTTCGGTTATCGCGGTTACGGGTGTTGCCCCCCTTGCCGGGGCGGTTACTCCCGGAATAGCAGCAATGTCGATTGCAGCCGGCGGTTCAATGATATTGATGGCAAAGCTCCCCCCTGCGCTCCCCCCGGCGGTCCCGTCGGAGACGGTAAAGCTGAAGCTGTCAGCGCCGGTTGCATTGGTGTTCGGTGTATAGGTAATCAGGCTGTTGTCGATATCGGCCTGGGTGAAGGTCCCGCCTGCGGCGACTGCATTCCCGTTTTTCTTCAAAGTTCCCCTGGCAGGCGCCGTTCCCACGGCAAAGGTCAGGGAAGCCGCCCCCTGTTCGGGGTCGGTGGCCCTAAGCATGGTATCGGTGATGGTCACAGCCTGGCTGTTCTTATTGACGCTTAGTCCGGTATTGACCGCCAGCACCGGCGGATTTCCGGTGGTAAAGCTGCAGGCGCCGCCGTAAGCGGTCCCGAAAGCATTGGTGACGTATGCTTTGTAATAGTAAGTGGTGTTCGCCTGCAGACCGCTGAGCGTCGCTGTAAACGGGCCGGTGGAGCCGGTGCTTCCCGCAGACACAGCTGTGCCGGAGGCCAGCGTAAGATTGGCGGGGTTGGTGGAGTAGACGATTCCCCGTTCCACGGTGGTGTCGTTTCCCAGTGAGGTGACGTTTCCGCCGGCGACGGCGGAGGTTGCTCCCACCGAGGCCGGAGCGGCATTGGTGGTTACGGTCGGATCGGTCGTCCCGTAAATCTTCAGTTCGGTGATGGCAGCCCATTTATTGTTCAGTCCGTTTCCGGTGTCCACCCGAACCCGGACATAGCGCGTGGTATAAGGGATGGAGATATTAAAAAAGCTTGTTCCATCCGGGCTTGCCTGCACCTGGTAATGCTGAATATTATAGGCAGTGCTCCACCCCGCGGAGGACATGCCTATCACTTCGATATTGTCAATCCGGTAACTGCTGCCCAGATCCACCTGCAGCCACTGGTTGGTTACACCGTAAGCTTTGGCGCAGACCCAGCGGCTGGCCGGAGCGGTGCTGCCGTCCACCGCCCGTTCCGGCCCGTAAGGCGCCATAAAGCTACTGGCTGATACGCCGACAGGCGATATGGGAATTAATTTGCCGGCGGCATGGGCCGTCTGTGCAATTCCCAGCATCAATACCAAAACAATAACTGCCACTGCCGCAAGGCGACCGGCAATCCCGGCTATTCCAAATTTATGAGTTATTTCCATGACACAACCCCCTTTCAAGCTTTACGTCCTTCTGATCATGGATTCGGAAGGATTGAGTACTGCTCATCCGCCACGATGCAATACAATCCCCAATCCGTCCCGCCCCAGGGGTTGGCGGGATTGGTACCGCCATTAAGATTCGGCAGATTGAAGGTGCTGCCACTGCCGCCGTACATCGTGCCCATCAAAGAGGACAGCCTCGGGTAAGCGGATGCGGAGAGGGATTGCCCGTCACAGCGCAGCCAGCCCGCCGGCGGAGTACATGCTGTGTTGCTCGCTGATGTGGCAAAAAGGCGGATCTCACCCGTGTACACGGTAGGAAGGGCATACATATTCTTTCCATCAGAACTAGGATAATATCCTTGCGTACAAATGCAGTAGCGGCTGCCGGGAACGGGCTCAAGGCCGCGCAAATCGGGCAGGGCGAAGTTGGTGGTGTCGCCGCCGTACTCCGTGCCTAATAAAGAATATAAAGCTGCGTTCCCGGACACCGGCAGCGCATCACCGTTGCATACACGCCAGCCCTTGGGAACGGGCGTCGCCGGAGAAAACATAAAGAGGCGGATTTCGCCCAGGTATGGGTTGATCGTAGCCATTGTATCAGTACCGGAATCCGGGTAAACACCGTAGGCCGCTATGAAGTAACGGCCTTTGCCGGCTCCCCAGGGATTGGCGCTGCCTGCGCCGTTGAGGTTGGGGACGGCGAAGGTGTTCATCCCGTCGCCGCCGTAAGCGGTACCGATCAGACCAAACAAATAGTCATACTGGGTAATCTGCAAAGTCTGGCCGTCGGCGGGCACCCAGACGCCGTCGTTGGGCGCGAAGTCAAAGGCAAACAAGCGGATCTCCCCCAGAAAGGGGATTGATCCGGCGTCGGCCCGGGCCGAAAATGGGCAGAGCATGACCGAAATTAGTAAAAAGATGATGATTAGGATTTTGAGAATTGGCTTATGCATGTTCAACACCTCCGGAAATGTCAGGGCTTTTTCTTGTTTTTGTACTGAGCAACCAAATTCCTGCATTCTCTCAGGTAGTCCTCCCATGAGCCGTATAACAGCCTGACGGCCTCATCTTTGGCATCCGGGCAGACCCCCAGCGCTTTCAACTGCTTGTCGGTGAGCGTCATTTGATCGGAATAGGCGTTAAATATCCGGTCCCATACAACGCCCGGCCCCGGATTATTCAGTTTTCCGTAAGTTCCCCAGAGCCCTTTTGTATCATTATATAAGGCCATGTCGGCCATGTCCCCGGCGTCCAGATTTGTGACGGCGGCGCAGATGCGGTTGGCCATCTGGTGGCAAACGCCGGAATGAAGGTAAATGATGCCGCAGCAATCGCCGAGACGAAGTTTGCCGCTCGGCGTTAACGTTGATACACACGGCTTTCTCCCATAGTCCGTCCTGCTTTCATCGATTTCGAAGCTGCATATGGCCCGGGCCAGCAGGAGCTGGTCTTCGGTGGCCGTGAAGGACAGCGAAGGATAAACCCAATCATTTGAAGGATCATCGGGATAAGTGCCACCATAGCAGTCGAAATTCACAGTACGGCTCCCGTCAAAGCTCACAACCTTCACGTAGGCATGGGCCGCCCACTGCCATTTGTCAAGTACCGGTGCGTATTTGCAGCCATAGTGCCCAAAGTTGAAAATATAGTCAGGCGGGTTATCAGTCCATTGGGATTGGATGATCAAGGTAAAGGAGTCATTGTCCTTTGCTGTGTCAAAGTATCCCGGGAGGGGATTGGGAGTAACCCGATCTATATTATGGCTGTTGTTGGCGCGCAGGCCGGCGCTGACCCGGTCGCCGTTGTGCGACCATGGATCGGCAAAGGCAAAAAACTCAATGGTAGCCTTATTGACAACGTCCTGGACATACCACCAGCCCCAGTTGCCGGATCGAAGCCCCGCTTTAGGCAAATCAATTGTTCCAATTTCCACTATCCTTTTCCCTTTTTCTCCCCCGGGAATAAGGGCGCCTGAATTGCAGCTGATGCTGTCTCCCCAACTGCCGATGCATTGAAAGTCATGGTTCGAGTTATTTATAACCCTTATGGTCATAGCGCACATTTTAATGCCTCCTTATAATAAAGTTTACTAATACGTATTTGCCTCGGCCCCGGTATATGAGTACCGGGATTGCAAGCTGCAAGGCTTTTATCCCTTGCAGCTTGCCACCTGGTCTATTTTGTCAGCAAACTGTACAGTACCTGGGCCATCTGCGCCCTGGTGGTGGTGTCCTTAGGCAAGAGTTTGCCGCCGCTGCCGCTTACTGTTCCGGTTTCCACCAGCAGCTTCACGGCGTCCTTTGCCCAGGGAGCGATTTCGCCTGTGTCACTGAAATCGGAAAGCCTTTTGCCGGAATCGCCTTCAGGCAGCCGTCCTATTACCTTCAGAGCGTTGTACAGCAAAGTGAACATTTCCTGGCGGGTGATTTCCTTTTCGGGGGCGAACATATTGCCGCCCACGCCCGCGGATATGCCGGTCCGCTTGGCCGCGGCCAGGTAGCCGGTATACCAGGTATTGCCCGCGTCCGCGAAATTGTCCTGCGGGTTTGTATCGGGGGCGATGCCGTACGCCTTCAGCAGCATGACGAGAAAAGCGCCCCTGGTCAGCTTCGCATCCGGGCTGAAATTGCCGCCTCCCGTGCCGGTGGTGATCTCCCTGGCGGCGATGAAGGAAACCGCTTTTGAGTACCACGCGCCTGCCGCCACGTCCTTGAAGCTTACTTTCTTGTAGCTTACGGCGTAATAGCTGAAATGGGTGGTGGTGAAGGTCACGGTGCCGGTGGCCGGGTCGTAGCGCCCGTTGGGTACCGAAACCACATTGCCGCTGCCGTCGATGTACCAGACCACGATATGCTCGGGATCGGCCAGCTCCGCCGCCGTCGGGGTGTAGGGGATGCTTACCGTCACCGGAGCGTCCGGGTTGTTCCAAGCCTTTTGCTCGCCATCAACCGTAAGGCCCAGCTGTATCACCGGTTTATCGCCTACGGCGTTTCTAACCTCCTCCGGGAGAGTTGATTTGTCAACATTTTTAATTGTCAAGCCTGCATCACCCTGATTTTCAAATCCTGTACCAGCAAGCATGTTGCCCGGAAGTGTAACTGTGCCTGCATCAGTTTTGATTTCAATGTTTATATCAGCCTGCGGATTGGAAAGGGCCGATGCCGGAAATTCCACATTGTAGCTTCCCGTAGCCGACTTGGACAGTTCAACTTCCAATGTCTTTTTCCCGTCATCACCTGTCAGTGCGCCTTCCAGGGCCATATTCAGAGTATCGGCATCAAGCTCTGTTTTTACGGTACCCGTAGCTGCATCCACAGTTGCGGCGGTCTTCACCCCGCCAACAGTTGCTGCCGGAGGTTGCGCAGGCTGGGGTTGAAGGGTTGGGGTTCCGCCACTGCCGCTGTCATCATCCCTATCTCTACTTGGCGCTGCCGCCCTGTTCACAGTGACTGTATAGGTCCTGGCGGTTACACCGTCCTGTGCCGTAACCACAATAACAATCGTGTTGCTACCGACTTTAAGTGCTATGGGTTCGGAGGGCCGACCGCTTTCAACATCCTTTCCGTTCACCTGCGCCATGGCATTTACGTCCGCTGTAACAGGGGTAACCGTTGTGCTTGTTACTCCATTGGCTACGCTTAGTGTATAGCTTGCCGTATCCGGCGCGAAGCTCAAGCTCCCGGCACTCAATGTCAGCCCGCTTAGGCTTGCATTGGAGGATAGCGGTGGCTCTGCCACAGTAAAGTGTATGGTGTAGGTCAGCACAGTGCCGTCCTCGGCAGTGACCTCCACTTGGGCCGCTCCGGGCAGGGACGCAGCCTGAGTGATGCGCACGTTTGCCCTGGAGTCATTCGGCGTTGCGCTGACGAAGGCTGCCGGGCTGCCGGGCTGAGTGCCGTATGGCAGTTGGACAGTGTATTCATACTGTTTGTATACAAAGCCCGCAACGGTTTCTCCGCCCACTCCCAGATCGCTTAAAGCAGCGTCACCGGACGGCACGTAGCTGCTGACAGCGTTAACTGTCAGTACCGCGCTGTCACCCGCATCGAACGAGATTTCAAAGTCTATGGAATTCCCATCGGTCAGATTTAGTCCGGAGAGGTAGGTTTCCTTTATGGTCAGGGTGTTCCCGCTAACGTTGTAATCCGCAGGCGATGTCAAATAAACTGAGCCATAGACCACATCAGTGACGGTAGCTGCGCTGCCCCAGGATATGGTCGTGCTTACGTCGCCAGGGCTATCCAGATCGAAAGTCACTGTCGCCGGGCTGATGGTTGCGCTGATGATTTGCGGTGTAGTATCAAGTATATTGATAGTCAGCGTCGCCGCATTGCCCCTGTCGAATTCCACCGCCAGCACAAGGCCGCCTGTGGGCTGAGTTGCCAGGTACTCCTTCTTTATAGTCAGGATATTTCCGTTTACAGCATAGTTTTCCATTCCAATGGAGGCTCCGGCCTTCTTAACATCGGTAACGGCTGTGGCGCTATTCCAGGTGATGGTGGTTTCCACATCCGCCTGGTTGGCGATATTTTTGTCAAAATCCGCAGCATCCGAAGAAATAACGGCATTTTCTACTGTCTGGCCTATAACGGTCACATTGAAGGTTTTAATAGCCGCGTTGCCCCTCGAATCCTCCGCCATACAGGTTACCCTGGTAGTTCCCACCGGGAATACAGAGCCCGGCGTCCTTGAATACATGACCTCAACCGGACCGTCCACCAGGTCTGTGGCCGTAACGGAGAAATTAACCGCCGCGCCGCCGGAACCGGCCGCGTCGACTTCTACATCCCCCACAGGCCCAAAGGACGGCGGAGTGGTGTCCTGCACCTTGACAGTAAAGCCGGCTGTGGCGGTGTTGCCCGCCTGGTCCTGGGCGGTGACGGTTACGGCGGTGTCACCCACCGGGAATACGGAACCCGGGTTTTTGCTGTAGGTCACAGGCACTTCGCCGTCCACGGCGTCGATGGCCCTGGCATTGAAGTTGACGACCGCCCCGGCGGAAGAAGTCGCCTCGACCGTGATGTTCACCGGCACTCCGATGGAAGGCGGCGCGGTGTCGGGCGGCGCCGCGCGGTTTATCGTGACGGTATAGGTCTTGGTGTTTTTGCCGTTCGGCGCGGTGACTGCAACCTCAACTTTATTCGCTCCCGCGCTGAGGGGCACTTCACGCCATTCGCAGTACTGTACTGGATATGGAGAGTTGACATCATCGTATTGATATTCCGCTGTAGCCCCGTTGATGGTCAGAGATGCTCCGGGGTACCAGGGTTTGGCGCGAAGGTAGATTTTATCCACCTCGCTGCCCACATTGACGGTGTAGGCTAAGTTGAAAGGGTAGGAAACCGGATTTAAGCTTTCTATGCTGTTCTTGTCTATGCTTACCTGCAGTCCGCTGTTAGGGTCCAACCAGGCGTTCGCAGAAGGGGAGCGCTGGATGGTAATGTTGTAGACCTTGCTCACCTGTCCGTTCGGAGAGGTAACGGAAAACTGCACAGGGATAGGGTCCCATGTATATATGTTTTCCACATGGATCTCATATAATAATGGATTTTGGGAGCCTTTGTCACCGTGAACCTCGTATTTCCTCCAGACATATTGTGTAGGCACCTGGAATGTCGAACCGTCTGACGCGCATGCAAGCGTAATTATAACCGAACTCGGCCACCCCGGGTACGTGGTTGAATTGGCGTCTTCGTCCGGCTGATACGGGATGGTGAGGAAATAACTTGTAATTCGCGGATCGAAAGCATGGTCAAAACTTCCGCAGTTAGCAGAAATGCTGGTAAGATCGGCAATCATTTCCGGAGGTGTCGGCCGCGTAACGTAAAGATTATATGTCGAGGTATTGCCGTTTGCGGCAACGACGGTTATGGGAATGGTGTTCATTTCGACTCCAAGGGAAACGCTTACGCCCGGAACACTGTGGTCGACAAAGACAGTCGAACCGGCATAGTCAATCATATGATTTACGAAAGTGTAAGCAGGGTTGTTATCTGTATATTTGGGCGTTGCATATACCTTAATCCGATCTACGTAGGAAGGCACCTCCGCATGGAACCCGTCAGTGCCGGATGACGGCACAACCGTTTGATCGTTGCCGGATTGGTCTTTGTATACAAACCTGACACTCTCCAGGCCCATGTCTTGGTTTGACAAATTGAACCTGATTACATAATCGGTCCGCTTAAGGTCGGCTAATGTTCTGACCGTGACGGGAATCGATACCTGCTGGTCTTCGCGGATTTGCCCAAGATTTGCCGTCCACCCATCTTCTTTGGTGACCACTGCATTTCCTATATAGACTTTTACGTTCTCGCTTATGGGCTCTGCGGTTATATAGACATTATTGTAGGCTCTATCTAAATGTAAATTATGGCTTATGACAGAGGGAGTCAGTTCTATGTTTTGAGCGCCTGCCCCATCGCCTAACCTGACCGCCAGCCTTTTGAGCAGCAAAGTGGGCCGAAGGACTGCGAGGCTATAAGTTTCCCTGGTTGTACCGTCCTGGGCGGTGACCACAATCTCGAAGCTGTTCTCTCCCGGCTGGATATCAACAGTTTTGCGAATGCCGTAGAGCTGGGACTGCAGTTCTTCACGCTGATTTCCGTCCACCTTGTACAGGGTCGCCGTCGCGTGGGGCTCGTTAACATCGGCGTAGATAGCAATACTGGCGACATCTTCATCGACGCTCACGGTATAGGATCTATAGGATCTCGTGTATATGTCAAAGGCCGGCTCCAGTGTGCCCTGGTTAACGCTCAGATAGGCAAGCGTGGCGTCGCTGGACGGATCCCGGTTCACTTTGACCGTGTAGGTGTTGGTGTCCATGTAGTCGCTGACCTCAAAGGTAATGATGTTTTCTCCCACATTGAGGGGGGCTTTGAAAGGTTGCTTGCTGGACCATGGCACGCCGTTCACTTTGAGGGTGGCTCCGATGTGGTCCAGTACCGGAAGAAACTCAATATCGGTGCGATATAAAGGTACGTTGATAACATAATTGTTCTGGTCAGGACTAAACTGGTCAGGACTAAAGTATACGGAATCGTTCGGCGAACTCAGGGACCTGAGCTTGAGGGAAGGACCCTGCAGCACCGACAGTTGGTATTCCTTCATCGTCCCGTCTTCCGCCCATACGGTGATCGGTACCAACATGTTGTATCCGTTGAGGTCTTCCGTGTACCGATTCGTATCCAGGCTCCAAAATCTCACTTTTGCGCCTGGGCTCTGGGGTTTTGCCTCAACGGTGACGAGATTGGTGTTGTAGGGAACATACGCGGTGTAGCTAGTATCAGTGTCGTTCAGCTCCGGCATCAGCTTGCGCTGCTGCCCGCCGACTGTTACGGTCAGCTCGCCCAGGTTGGCGTTGGACGAACCTTTTACGGTATAGAGATCATCAATGGGACCGTGATGCTCCTCCAGGAGCAGCTTGAGCAGGCTGGTATCCACGCTGGCGCCGCCCTGAACCCCCAGCTCCACGCCCTCGCCCAGGTTGACGCCGCCGCTGGCGCCCACCGAGATGTCAATGCCCGCCTGCGCCAGGCCCGTCACGTCGTCAAACTGCAGCTCGCCCAGGGAGGTCACGAAGAAGATCATTTCGGGGTTGGCTTCCATGTGCACGGAGGCCCCGCCGTCCACCGTCACCATCGCTTCGGCTCCCAGGTCGGCGCTGGCGCCAATACCGAGGTCAAGGCCGAACATGGACCCGCTGATGCTCTTGATGAAATCAAGCAGGTGTTCCGTGCCGCCTTGGATGTAATTTTCGATGTTCCGCAGCGGTTCCAGGCTGCCTTCCCTGGCGGCTTGAAGCATGGCGCGGCTTAGTCCCCTGAGGTATTCGATACTGGTTTTGGACGCCTCGACCAGCGGTTTGGCCGAAAGCTCCGCGGTAAGCTGGACATAGAGGGGCGTGCCGATGTCGAGTCTCAGCACCGTCCCCTCCGCCAGATTGTCAACCACTTCGTCCAGCTTGTCAAGCTGGTCCGGCACATCCCGGTCTACATTGCCGCTCAGCATGTTGCCCAGGAAAAGGGCCAGGCCTTCGACAGTATCGCTGATGAATTCTCCATTGGCAGTCGCCACCAAAGCCTCTCCCCCGGGAATTGAGGCATCGGCGGCAAAGAGGTTGAAGGAGCTTTCAGTGCCGCCGTCGCCGCCGCCAGAGGTGCTGCCTTCTCCCGCCAGGTCAAGGGATAAGGAAATGCCGACGCTGGTTTGGGCAACGGCCCCTACAGTATCATCGACTATATTTTCAAATACCGGTTTTGCGCCGTTTTCCCAGGAATTCTGGAGCCTCGCGGTCACTTCATTCAGGGTTTCGCTGCTGAGATCGCCGCTTAACACACAGGAGGCAATCCGGTGGATATCGTTGGTCATCAGCTCCGCATTTTCCAGTAAACCTTCCAAAGCGTCGAGCCCGATGTTTGCCGCCGCGTCCAGGGGCAATTCCAGATACAGCCCGCCGGAAGCGCTGATGCCCGGCCAGACGGAATCCGCAACTCCCAGCCCCACCAGCCCGGCGATATCCACGCCCAGGGTAACCGAACCGATGGCCCCGGGGTTTTCAACTGAGCAGGCTTTCAACTGGCCAATAGCCGCCTTGATGACCCTGGCCGCCGCCTCGGGGCCGAGTTCGCCCTTTTCCGTCTCGGCGATCAGGGCCTTATTCATGGTGATCATGGTCCGGTTGGCAACCTTCTGCGCCTCCTGGGGCGATACGCCCACCGAGAAGCTGGCTTTGGCCTCGCCCTCGATGGAGACCTCCGCGTCCGCCGTCCCCTTTAGGCTTACTTCAAAGTTGAGGTTTACCTGGGTGTCGGTCATGCCGCCGATTTCAACCTTAATGTACTGCTCATCCCTAGACCCCCAGGGGATATAGCCGCGCGCATATACCGTGGGCATATCCATCCCTAAAGGAAGCCGGGCATGGACATAGTCACGCCCATTGGGGGTTATGTCATAGAAAGCAGTGGTTATGTGCCCGGGGTTCTCAAAATGAGACGCGTTCCCCCCGCCCAGAGGGTCGTCGTTGGCGATGCCGAAAATGGCCTGGCTGCGGCCGGGGCCGTCCACCCATATGCACAGTGAAAGGTAATCCCCCTGCTTCTTCGCCCAGGCTTTCGCTCCTATGTCGCTGCCCAAGTCTCCCGGCATGGGCACGGCAACATCAATGTCGAAGTCAATGGGTACGGCGCCCAGAATTTCAGTGACAACGTTTCCGGTTTCCGCAATTTCCCGCAGCACCGGCATGATCACGGAGAGCTGCGCTGCCGCATCTTCCGCTTTTGCCTTGGTGTCGTCCATGACCATTTCCGGTACTTTCTCCAACACCGGCAAAGTGCCGTTCACGGCGTCTTCCAGAGTCTCGGCCACATCGTCCGCCAAATCCTTCATGCCCGTTTGTTCAAGAGCTTCGTTGACCAGATCCTCTACTGACGGAAGCGCGTATGCCTTGGCAGGCATAACTGGATTCACCGTCA
>JGI11944J13513_1002842_pt1 | contig 11542 bp, 10 predicted proteins | sample TerdegcoTASludge_FD_13513 | JGI IMG/M metagenome (IMG submission 13513) | reverse complement strand
AATGGAGCCGGTTTCCAGGTTGAGTTGGGTAATATGCAGCCCTTCACCTTTTAGAATCACCATACCCATGTTGGTTTCCAGGGTTATCTCCGACTCGTTGAAGCTGTCAACGTGCTGGACGCCTTCCATGATCAACTGTTTGCGCCCGTAAATGGCCGCGCTGTGACCAACCTGTTCATTCATTTTCCATCACTCCTTATTAATCATTGAGCTGGCAAGGTCTCATTTCCTTCAAGCCGCCCGCTTTCGTGCGGGTGGCTTGCAAAGTGATGGAGAAACCTACTTCAATCATATGCCGGGTCAACTCATTTATGCCAAAAAAAAGAAGGCGTTTCGCCTTCTTTACATCCCTTTTTTATTTCCACTGTTTTTGAATTTCAATGTCTTTAAAATAAGTTTTTATTATATCTTCCGGGGATTTGCCCTGCTCCGCCAGCAGCCTGGCCCCCCACTGGCACATGCCGACTCCGTGTCCGAAGCCTTTCCCCGTCAGAACCAGCTCGCCGCCTTCCACCCGGATGTCCGAGAGAAGCATGGACCGTACCTTTTCACTGCCCAGGGCCAGTCTCAAAGCAGGACCGCCTACGGTTTCACTGCCTATTTTGAGCCGCTCCGCCCGTCCGGAAGGCCCCTTTTGCGCTATGGAAGCCGAGGTAATCGGGCCGGGGTCCTTGCCGGTTGTTTTCTGCACCGCCGTCCTGACCTGGCTGACGGGGATTCTCACTTCCCAGGACTTGTTTTTCGGGTCAGTGATAGCCAGGCAGCCGTCCTGGACGCCCTCCTTCACGTAAGGGGTGGGTTCTTTTGTATAGGCCAGTCCTTCTTCCGCGGTGGCTGAAATCCCGCCGTCACATGCCGAAAACCAGGCATGAATAAAGCTGCCGCCGTAAGTAACCACCTTGCCCCGCGTCCGCTCTACCGCCTGGCGGACATTATCGTTGATTTTGGACGGATCATAAGCCTGAAACTCTTCCACACTGGTGGAGGCATCTGTGCCATGCAGCTGTTTAACCCGGCCGGCCTTAATATTTTCCATGGTAAAAGTACGGGCCAGAATCGCCTGGGCGGCAAGGGCGTTAACCGGCCACTTGGTGTCCATTTCCGCCGCAACCACTCCCTGCACGTATTCCTCCAGCTTAATGTTTTTTCGCTCGCCAGTCTTGTTGTCGAAAAGGGAAATCGTCGGCTCGTCACCTTGCGGTACCTGGTCGGGCGCCGGTTTGGGCGCCGGCCCGGCGGCGCAACCCGCGGCGAGTATCATGGTGACGAGCAGGAACAAGAGCATTCTGGTTAAAGGGTGCCGGAACATATGAACCCCTCCGCTTTTTTATTTTATTTTAAGCCAAGGGGCAGCAATTTATGTACCTATCCTCATTTACCTTCAGTCCTCATAATGGCCAAGATTTTTTCGTATATCTGAATAAGCCTTTCAAGATCTTCTTCCGGCAACTGGCCCACGTATTTTTCAACCACCTTCGCGCGGGATTTCCGGCAGTTCGCAACAGTATTTTCCCCTTCTTCGGTTAACGTAAGCCATACCAGGCGCCGGTCCTGTTCATCGCGGCTCCTGTCCACCAGACCCGCTTTATGCAGCCGGTCGGCCAGAGCGGTAATGGCGCTCAAAGAAACGTTCAAATCTTCGGCAACTTCAGAAACGGTGACTCTCCCCTTGTCTCTGAGCTTTTTCAACACAACAAACTGACTCATAGTTATGCCGCTAATCATATTTTGAGCCAGTTCGGCATGCAACCGCCGGGCTATGTGTTGAAAAACTTCATCCAGTCGCTCCAAATAAAGGATTAGTTTTTCTGAATTCATATCTNTCCCTCATTTAAAAAATAGTTAATATTTTGAATGTTTCATGAGTTAAAGTATATCTCTCATTTTTTACCGTTGTCAAGGATTAACTTTAAATATATTAACGAATCTAACAATTATATTAACAAAACAAACAATTACCGCTCATATTCAATAACATGAATTAACCTTCCGGCACTTTCGGGCATATAACGCGGCTAAACAATAAAAAAGCCGACTTTTACAGATCGGCTTTTCCCGGGCATATTATATATATCTACAAATAAACTTAGTAATCCCACTCAAATTGCTCAACCTGCGGAAACTTCTCCAGCGCCTCCCGCATAACCGAGCAGATCCGCTGCAGGCCTTCCGGTGATTTCGCCTCACAGCGGGCTACTAAAACCGGCTGGGTGTTAGACGCGCGCACCAGTCCCCACCCGTCGCCGAACAGTACCCGCACCCCGTCGACGTCAATTACCTCATATTCTTTTCTGAACTGCTCCACCAGCCCCTGCACCACCGTGAATTTATCTTGATCGGCACAGGGAACCCTGGTTTCCGCCGTGGAATAATATTTAGGCAGGCCCGCCAGCATTTGCGAGAGCCTTTCCTCAGCACGTGACAAAATTCTCAGCAGACGCCCGGCGGCATAAAAAGCGTCGTCGAAACCATAATACTCGTCGGCAAAGAACATGTGCCCGGACATTTCACCGGTAAAAACAGACCCGACTTCTTTCATTTTCGCCTTGATCAAAGAGTGTCCCGTTTTATAAAAGAAAGGTTTTCCGCCCAACCGGACAACCTCGTCCACCAGGGCCTGGGAGCATTTTACCTCGATAATCGCCTGCGCCCCGGGATGCTTAGCCATGATCTCCCGCCAGTAAAGACACATCAGCAGATCGCCCCAGATAATCCCCCCGGACTCGTCCACCACCCCGATCCGGTCCGCATCACCGTCAAAGGCCACTCCCAGGTCCGCCCCCTGCTCCGCCACAACCTTCCTGAGCTCAACCAGATTCGCGGTCTTGACCGGGTCAGGCTGATGGTTCGGGAAGGCTCCGTCTGATGTGCAATACAACGGGACAACCTCGCAGCCCCAATCGTGTAAAACCTGTTCGGCAAACAAAGCGGCCGTCCCGTTGCCGCAATCCACCGCTACTTTTAACCGGCGCGGTCCAAGATGGATTTTTTCCTTCAGCATGGCCTGGTAAGGCAGCACCCCATCACGCCGCTCCAGTCCGCCTGAACCCGAAATAAAGTCTTTTTCGTCCATTAGAGATTTCAGCTTTTGAATATCCGCGCCATATATGGTACCGCTGCCGAGAGCAAGCTTGAACCCGTTTTCATCGGGCGGATTGTGGCTTCCGGTAATCATTACCGCGCCGTCAATCCCGTAATGAACCCTGGCGTAGTATAGCATCGGCGTTACTACCAGGCCGATGTCGATTACGTCACACCCGGTAGAGCGCAGGCCGTTGATAATGGCGCTGCGCAACCGTTCAGAGCTGAGGCGGTTATCCCTCCCGACCAAAACCTTGCCGGTGCCGGATGCCCTGACATATGTGCCGAAGGCTTTTCCCAGCAGCTCAACAGTGTCGTCCGTCAGATCACGCCCTGCCACTCCCCGGACATCATATTGGCGAAATATTTGCGGGTTGACCATAGCCGCCACCCAACCTCCTCTAAATAGTTTGAACTAATTATAACATAGTTGCTCCTCTTTATCCATTTTTTAACTCTATGCTTACAAGTCTAAAATCAGGATTCAGGAGTCGCATATCCCCCGGGATGACTGCCGTGCCACCGCCAGGCTGTCGCAATAATATCCTGCAGGCCGGGAAAAGATGGCCGCCATCCCAATTCATTCTTGATTTTTTCCGCTCCCGCCACCAGCACGGCCGGATCGCCCGCCCGCCGCGCCGCGTATTTTACCGGAATGGGTTTGCCGGCCACTGCCTCGGCCGTCTTGATTACCTCCAGGACAGAGTAGCCGTTGCCATTGCCCAGATTGTAGATCTGCGAAGCGGCGCCGCCCGCCATTGCTTCCAGGGCCAGAACATGAGCATCCGCCAGATCGTTGACGTGAATATAGTCCCTGACACAAGTGCCGTCAGGAGTGGGATAATCCGTGCCAAACACATCCAACCGCGGGATCAGCCCGAGGGCCGCTTTCAGCACCAGGGGAATCAAATGGGTTTCGGGTTCGTGGTCCTCACCGATATCCCCGGCGGGGTCGGCTCCCGCGGCGTTAAAATAGCGCAGGGAAGCGTAGCGCAGGCCGTAGGCCTCCCCGTACCAGCGCATGGCTCCCTCCAGAGCCAGCTTGGTCGCCCCGTAAGGATTTAACGGAGCGGCCGGGTGGTTTTCCGTTATCGGCACTTCCATCGGCTCGCCATACACCGCCGCGGTTGAAGAAAACACAAAATAAGGTACTCCGGCCTCAACAACGGCGTCCAGAAGCGTCAGCCCGTTTACCACATTGTTCCGGTAGTAATCAGACGGCAGGCGAACCGACTCGCCCACCAGGCTGCTGGCGGCAAAGTGCATTACCGCTTCAATATCATACCCGGCGAGAAGACGCTTCAGCAATTGCCTGTCGGACGTATCCCCCCGCACAAATTCCAAGTCCTTGACAGCCGCCTGGTGCCCTTTGGTGAGGTTATCCAGCACCACCACCCGGTGTTTTTTATTTACCAGCACACGGGCGGTGTGGCTGCCGATATAGCCTGCGCCGCCTGTTACCAGAATATTCATTGCTCCACCCTCTTTTTCAATTATCCCGATCAATTGACCAGGCGATCGGGTTCTTCAAACAGATTATAGCTTATGTTTTTTTCCGGAATATGTCGGGCAGGGAGCAATCAATAATCGGCTTCCTGGTTATATAATGGTAAACCGGTCAAATTTGACAAATCCTTTGCTTGTTCAACCGCTTCCTCCTTCGTAGCGGCGGTCCCCATCACCGGACCGTCCTGCTCCGTGGAAATGGCGATACGCTGGCCTGCGGAAGTTATGACGAGAATAATAAACCATTCAGGCATTTGTCTTACCACCTTTCTTGTCCACCAATAGTTGTAAGCAACTGGTATAGTTCGGCACAGCTGAAACAATTTCCTTTTCACATGGGGCAACTTTTTTTGCTCACTATTATTGTCAACAACTTGTGTTTTTCTGTTTTATAGATTAAGATCCCTTAAAAGAAAGCGCCTTTTTGCCCTGATAATTTCCGGCCTTACTTATAAATGCAATTTCTGCGCCAACTTTATTCACGAATCTATATAATGATGAGGATCAATTAATGGGCGGACCAAAAAACAACCCGGCCCAGGCGGACGTCCTGGTGATCGGCGGCGGCCCGGCAGGCATGTTCGCGGCGGCGGCCGCCGTGATGTCGGGGGCAAAAGTGACTTTACTGGAGAAGAATGATCGCTTGGGACGCAAAATGAGCATCACCGGAGGCGGCCGGGGCAATTTGACCAATACCGCGTCGCTGCATGATTTTATTAACAACGTTCCGGGAAACGGAAGTTTCCTGTTCAGTGCTTTAACCCGCTTTTCCAGCGCGGACTGCAGAAAATTTTTCAAAAACCTGGGGGTGCCCACAAAAGAAGAGGAATGCGGACGGGTTTTCCCGGTTCGTGAACGAGCCGGCGAGGTCGTGGACACTCTGGCGGAATATCTGGCGGCCTCGGGCGTGCAGGTAATTTATCAAGTCAGGGCGGCTGGCTTGTTGCTGGCGAATCGCCGCTGTCAGGGAATAATTACCGGCGGGCGGCGCGTATTTTCCGGCAAAACAGTGGTTATCGCCACCGGCGGGGCTTCCTATCCGCAAACCGGCTCGACGGGAGACGGTTATTTGCTGGCGAGCCAGGCCGGCCACCAGGTTGCCCCGCGGCATCCCGGCCTGGTACCGCTATGCCTCGCCGAACAGCATTTATGCAGACATTTGCAAGGGCTGTCCATTACAGATGCCTCTCTCACATTAGCTACCGCCGCAGGGAAAACAATCGCCGCCGAACGGGGAGATGTTCTTTTCACCCATTTCGGCATTTCCGGGCCGGCCGCGCTCAGGTTAAGCCGGGCGGTTGCCCCAAAAACCGCTGCCGCCGGCGCTGGCGGTCTGCGCCTGCTAATGGACGTTTTACCCGATATGAGCGAGGAAAACCTGGCCGCGTCGCTGCTTTCCATGGCTGCGGAACAGCCGCGAAAAGCAGTCATCAATATTATCAAACAAATACTGCCCGGCCGTCTCGCAGCCGCGTGCGCCAAAATGCTCCAGGGGAGTGAACATCAAAAATCCGGTGAAACAAGCAAAGGAGCCTGGCGTGAAGCCGCCCGGCTGTTCAAAAACCTGCCTTTCACCGTAACGGGAACACGGCCGCTTGCCGAGGCGATGATCACCATCGGCGGGGTAAGCGTGCGGGAGATTGACCCCCGCACCATGGCTTCACGCCTGGTCGACTGCCTTTATTTCGCCGGCGAGGTGATCGACGTGGACGCGCACACCGGCGGTTATAACATGCAAGTCGCTTTTTCCACCGGCTGGTCGGCCGGACTGGCGGCGGCGGAAGAAGCAGGCTTTCCGGCAGCAGCAATACCCAGGTAATTACCGCATCATTTTAGAAATTTAATGACTGAAGCAGGTGATCATCAATGGCTGAAATTGAATTAATCGCCACCGCCGCTTTCGGCCTGGAAGCGGTAGCGGCGCGGGAAATCCGTGCGTTGGGCTATGAGCGGACCGTTGTGGAAAACGGCCGGGTGACCTTCCAGGCCGACGAACGCGCCATCTGCCGGGCCAACCTGTGGCTGCGCAGCGCGGACCGGGTGCTCGTCAAAATGGGCGAGTTCCAGGCCCTTTCGTTTGAAGAACTTTTTGAAAGAACCAAGGCCCTGCCCTGGCCGGACTGGATTCCGGAAAACGCCGCCTTCCCCGTGCAGGGCAAGTCGATAAATTCCAAGCTGTTCAGCGTTCCCGACTGTCAGGCCATCGTCAAAAAAGCGGTAGTTGAGAAAATGAAACAGCGGTACCGCAGGCAGTGGTTTGAAGAAACCGGCTCCCGGTATACGATTGAAGTCGCTCTGCTGAAAGACATGGCCACCCTGACCATCGACACGAGCGGCGCGGGCCTGCACAAGCGCGGCTACCGCAAACTGACGGGCGCCGCCCCGCTCAAGGAAACCCTGGCCGCCGCCATGCTCAGCTTAAGCCGCTGGAAACCCGATCGCATGCTTATTGACCCCATGTGCGGCTCGGGCACGATCCCCATAGAGGCGGCGCTAATCGGCCTGAACCGGGCGCCCGGCTTGAGGCGGGAATTTGACGCCGAAAAGTGGCCGGCCGTGCCCGCCCGGCTATGGCGCGAAGCGCGCCAGGAGGCGGAAGACGCGATCCGCCGCGAGCGGCAGTTAACTATCCGGGGAACGGACATGGACAAAGATGTCTTAAGTCTGGCCCGTTACCACGCCCGCCTCGCGGGAGTGGAAGACCGGATCCACTGGCAGCAGTCGCCGGTGGCCGGGTTGCGGGCGTGGCAGAAATACGGGTACATCATCTGCAACCCTCCTTACGGGCAGCGCCTGGAAGACCTGCCGACCGTCAGCCGTCTCTACCGGGAAATGGGGCAGGTTTTCCAAACCCTGGACACCTGGTCATTCTATATATTGACCGCTCACCGCGACTTCGAGAAGCTGTTCGGCAGGCGGGCCGATAAAAAGCGCAAGCTGTACAACGGCCGGATTCAGTGCAACTATTACCAGTTTTTCGGGCCCCGGCCGCCGCGCCGGGATTCCGCGGCTGCCCGGGAACCAGGCGCGGAACCGGATTATATGGAAAGGAGAACCATAAAAGATGGTTGATCAGGCAATGGCGGCCTTACGCCGCTGCAGCCTTTGCCCGCGCCGGTGCATGGCGGACCGGCTGCGCGGCGAAACCGGCTTTTGCGGCGCGGGAGCCGCCGCCACAGTCGCCCTCGCCGCGCAGCACCACGGGGAAGAACCGTGCCTCAGCGGCAGCCGCGGCTCAGGCACAGTCTTTTTCTCCCGCTGCAACCTGCGCTGCGTTTACTGCCAGAACCACGAGATCAGCTGGGGAAACACCGGAAAAGACCTGTCAGCAACTGAGCTGGCAGATGTATTCATGCGGCGGCAAACCGCCGGGGCGCACAATTTGAACCTGGTCTCCCCCACCCCATACATACCCGTCATTGCTGCCGCCCTGCGCCGGGCGAAAAACCGGGGGCTGAAAATACCTGTCGTATACAACTCCAACGCCTATGAAAACGTGGCAGCCCTGCGGCTGCTGGAAGGATTGGTGGACATCTACCTGCCCGATCTGAAATATTTCACGGAAGAAGCGGCCTTCCGCTACAGCGGGGTAAAAGACTACTTCGCAGTCGCCGCAGCCGCTGTTTTAGAAATGCACCGCCAGGCGGGAAACCTGACCTTCAATAAAGAAGGTCTGGCCCGGCGAGGCCTGCTGATCCGCCACCTCGTCCTGCCCGGCCAACATGACGCCGCCTGCCGCGTTCTGGATTGGATACACTTCAACCTGCCTGCCGCCACCCACGTCAGCATCATGAGCCAGTACGTGCCGCTCTGGCGGGCCCGCCGGTATCCGGAAATCAACCGCCGCCTCTCCCCCCGGGAGTACCGGGCCGTACTCGAGCACTTTGCTCAAACCGGCCTGCAAAACGGTTACATGCAAGATTTAGCGGCGGCAACGGAGGAATACGTGCCCCGGTTCGACCTCAGCGGCCTCAGCGGGCATTGAATATACTGAAAGCGGGACGTTCTCATTTTTATTGTTGGATTTTCCAAGAAAAAATTAGTCATCCGGAAGGATGACTTTTAGCTTTGCCCAAAAGCATTATTCGGATATAAATTGCTGCATTGCATTTAACGTGGCCGATTGGAAAAAGTGGAGGTATAAAACAAAAAAACGCAAAATAACGCCATAAAACAGGTTAAATAATTATATACAGAGATTTTTGAGCTTGACAACGAAAAATCAGAAATTTTAAATTATAATTGATTTTACACCCTCCCCTTGGAAGGGCGCTATTGATAAGCCAAAAAGCAGGTGGCGTGTATTTATGTCTGAATGTTTGTTCACCTGTTTTTTGCCAAGACTTGATGGTGGAAAGGGGGTGAGCAATTGGATAAGTGGGAAGATAAGTGGGAGTTTTATAAAGATAAAAGGGGATTTTGGCAATGGATGCGCAAAATATCAGATGGAACAACTATTGCTTCATCTACTCGAGGATATGAAAACAAGGATGACTGTATTGAAAATGCCAGATCGCGCGGGTATACTGATAATAATTAAAAATTAGAGCCTCCGGGCTCTTTTTTTTTTGTAAAAAATACGCTCACCATCCGCATTCCTGGCCAGAGCCAAGGTGTTAAATCCCAGGGAGTTGCGACAAGGGCACGGTGAAAAGACTTAGGTATACGAATATTAAACTTGCCGGAGCAGCAAAACTGTCACCGGTTATATATCTAGTTGAAGACCGGCGAAGTCAGTCGTTAATCTGGCAGTCTGATTTTCCCGCATTCAGATAATTACATATTTTTGTCCAAACACGTTGCGTCTCAAGGAATTCTTCGTAATGCTTTTTTACATCATTATGATAACGTTCTAATTCGGTTACTATATTCATAAATTCCTTTCTTTTAAAGTAATTACAAAGCTTAGGCAGTGTTTCGGCCAATTGCTGCCTCATCTGTTTGATTCTCTCATCGTAAATATTTCGTTGCGTTATATATAAAAGAAGTGGTTTATATCGAATCCAGCCAATACAGGCGTTATAGAAGCGGGTGATAATTTGCTCAGAGTCAATCTTAACATATTTGAGATTAATAGGAAGTACCCCGTCAAGCAAATGATTATAGGTAGAAAAACCATCATGGAATGTATAACATGGTATGCGCATCACCCGGTGTTCGCCAAGACAGGTGCTTAAAAAAGTGTCTTCACCACGCGCATCCGGTGGATTGTAAAACGGTCTGACCCGTCTGGGATTGGTTAGATTAATACAAAGGTTCCCGCCCGAGATGAATTTGCAATGATTAATTTCCTTTACTTCCTCCACCGTGTCGCTGGTGAGTACATTTGTATCGGCATAAGTAACTCCGCCGTTGTCCATAACCGCTCGTATCGAATCCCAGTTAATGATATCATTGCTTATAGCTTCTATGAATACGCGAAAATCCCTTTCGGTCAGGATATCGTTGAACTCGATATACGGAACAGGTGAAACATACCCGCAATGGTATCCGTGAGTGATATCAGCTTGATCAATATAACGCAAATGAGTACCCAAAACATGCTGACCACCCCATATAACGTTGGAGCGTGTCTTGGTTACTGCCATGGGATATTCGTCATCGTCCAAGAAAATAAGATAGTCAAGGTTGTTTTTAATAGCAATGTATAGAATGGCATTACGCTGAGATGCATATCCGGTACCAAAGAAACGAGCTTCTTTTTCATTAATAACATTGTCGCGAATAAGCTGTCTAATTTCTGCTCTCATCTCTTTTTTACCAATAAAATAGGCATTATCAATCAAATCAAGCACTTCTTGTCTTATTTCAGTATAATCACTTGGTTTGGTATTTGAATATTTCAGATCATACGCAATTAAAAGGTTTAGACTGATTCCTTCTCTTTCAGTCAAGCCATTTTCTCTCCAGTTGTATACATAGGTTTTTAAAACCTTTCGAAAACTCTTACGCCCTGTTGCGAAACCTATTCCCACCTGAATATTTCTGTATTTCCCCATTATGAAACCTCCTTTACCATTTTTACAACAGCGTAATAGTAACAAAGGCTCATTTCACCTAGTATGAACCAGTTGGAAAAACTGCCAGCAATCTTTAACGTTCCCACCCCCCGTAAAGGTGATATTAAATTCAGAATATATTCCGCATTCTATTACCTGGTATAATTTATCAAAAAATATTTAATTTAGGATACCAAAATCAATAGATATTAGTCAATTCCAGGGATAGAAGCCTAAAGATAAATAAGCGCGATTATTTGTGCTTTTTAAGGTATTTTTCAACGATCGGCCAGGGTTTGCTTTAGTTCGACAACTATACTGAAAAGCAATAAATCTGAATTTAAGCGAATCCTAAATACTGTTAATAGGTTTGCAGAGCTTTCCGGCTTTCAAGCGGAAATTTTTGTTTTTCATACGAATAGTAAAAAACCAAACGGAAAAAATAATACCGCTATAAAATAATCCGTGAAAGGAGCAATATCTGTGGCACATTTAAATCAACTTGAGCTTCAAAACTTAAGGCACCTGATCGGCTCCCACGAAACAGCTCATCAAAAACTGCAGGCGTATTCCCAGCAGGCCAGCGATCCCCAGGTCAAGCAAATTTTTGAAAAGTCTGCGCAGGACGCCAGAAACACCAAGCAAAAACTAATGTCATTCTTAAGTTAAGGAGGAAAAATTCATGCGCGAAAAAGACATGGTAAACGACGTGCTGTCCATGGTTAACAGCAGTCTGACCGGTTACGCCAGTGTCATTTCCCAGACAGCAGACCAGCAGTTAAGACAAACCATCCAGCAAATCAGGGATAACGACGAAAAATTCCAATACGATCTTTTTAAACTGGCGGAACAAAAGGGGTTTTATCAGCCCGCGCAGCAGGCTGACCCGAAAGATATCCAGCAAATCAAGTCCCAGTTGAGCGGCGACACGGGCGGCATCAGCGGAACAGGCGCTG
>JGI11944J13513_1002831_pt1 | contig 11568 bp, 9 predicted proteins | sample TerdegcoTASludge_FD_13513 | JGI IMG/M metagenome (IMG submission 13513) | reverse complement strand
CATGGCAACGATTAGATGACCGTCTAAAACAGTCACTAAAATCTATAGAGAATAAACATAGAAGAGTCATGATGAGATACAAAGAAAACGGAGGAAAACAAAAATGATAAAAAATTTCAAAAGGTGGCACAGATTATTGGCTTTGGGGTTGAGCCTTGTCTTGGCGGTCTTTATGATGACCGGTTGTTCAGGTGATAAAGGAACGGTCAAAATCGGTTATGTCAATTGGGCCGAGTGCGTTGCTGTAAGCAACCTTTGGAAGACGATTCTGGAGGATAAAGGCTATCAGGTCGAACTTACCCAACTGGATGTTGCACCGCTCTTTGTCGGGTTGAGCAAGGGGGACATTGATGTTTTTATGGATGCCTGGCTACCGATTACCCATGAAAGTTATTGGAATGAGTATAAGGATAGTTTGGAAGACTACGGCATTTGGTATCAGGGCGAAGCCAAAATCGGTATTGTTGTCCCAAACTATGTCACCATTGATTCACTTGCTCAACTGAAGGATGAAGGAAACAAGTTCGGCAATCAGATTATCGGTATCGATCCCGGCGCCGGAATTATGAAAGCATCTGCCCGGGCGAATGAGGCATATGCTCTTGGCTTTGAAGTGGTGCAAGGCAGTGAGCCGGCGATGATGGCGGCAATGGATAGAGCTTACGGTAAGAATGACTGGATCGCCATCACAGGATGGAGCCCGCACTGGATGTTCGCTAAATATGATCTCAAGTATCTGGACGATCCCAAAAAGGAATATGGTGCGGCTGAAGAAATCCATACCCTGGCCAATAAAGATTTCAGCTCAGAGCAAGCAGAAGTTGCCGCGATGTTGAAGAAATTTAAAATGACCGATGCGCAGATCGGCAGTCTGGAAGGCCTGATCAATGAGGGAATGGAACCTGAGGTTGCTGCAAAAAAATGGATCAAAGATAATCAAGATATGGTTGACGGGTGGTTGAAACAGTCTTAAGCGCTTTGCAACGTCTTAGTATGCTGCTTCCGGAGGATAGCTTCCGGGAGCGGCAGGGACTATAAATAATTCCGTGTAAATGGTTTAAGATTATTCTCTTTGGCTGTTTTGATAATGCTGTAAATAATCGCACTACATTTAGCGCCCCTAGGAGTATTTCAGAACTAGGAAGTTTTTGCGACCGATCACAAAGGGCTTGATCGAGCGTTCCGCCCGATTATTGTCTATCTCCAGTCGGCCGCAGAAAGTTTTTCAGGTTGTCCCATTGATTCAGGCAATAGGTAATCGTCAGGTTTGGGGTTCGAGTCCCTAATGGCCCACCAAAAAGACAAGGAAAAGCTATTTTCCTTGTCTTTTTGGTGACTTGGAAAACACTTTGTCACGCAGATTAACATATCGCATTTTTCTTCTTGCCTGGTTTAATAATGCATTACTTAATCAACATCTTTGGTAGCATATGGATCAGAATAATCATAATATACCTTGTATGCCATTGCCCCAAAAATGGTATCTCAATTAATACACTTTTGTCTGCCAACCCTCAAATAAAGGATTCAAATATGATTTTCCCCGGTCAAATAATCAATATCCCCGAAAAGATAAGTCAGGGTCGGGGGAGTCTGACAGTTTCGGCAGCGATAAGCCTGCAAATGCTATGGAAGAATTGAGAAACATTTACACACAAAAACACCCCAATATAAATATTCGCTAACGAATTTGGCGCTTCAGGTACCCTGGCACAAAGAATTGAAGAAGGTGAGCCGGTGGATATCTTTATTTCCGCGAGCGAATCTCATATGGATGAACTCCCTGCAATAAAGTAATGTTATTAAATTACGGATCCAACTCAACTTGCTGGCCATATATTAATATATTATAATTAGTGAGAATTTAGCAGGAACCACTCCGGAGGTGTCTTGTGCCCGGTAAAACAGCAAATCTAGAGAAAGAAGCCGTTCATATCATCGCCAAATCCTTACAGTTATACTTTGGCAAAATGCGCTGCCAAAAGGCTATTGTCAATTGCATGCCAGCCATGTGCATTGGAGAGAGCTTGCCCTTTCGTCCCTGGGTTGCTTTTTAAGTATGGGTTTCATTACATTGATCAGCACTCATCATGGAGTGCCGTTAATGATTCCGTCTTTCGGGGCTTCAGTGATCCTGCTGAATACGGCTTGTCATGTATCCATGGCACAACCGCGCAACGTTGTTGGCGGGCATGTGATATCCGCGTTGTCCGGTGTTTCTGTATATCAGTTATTAAACAACGACTGGTGGGCAATCACCCTGGCAGTGGTTTTGGCCATGGCCTTAATGACCCTGACCGGCACACTTCACCCGCCCGGCGGCGCGACGGCCTTCGTCGCGGTTTACAGCGGCCAAAATTTCAGTTTTATCTTGGCGCCTGTCTTTATCGGATCGAGCATACTTATTTTAATTGCTTTATTGATTAATAACATATCATCGACAAGAAAATATCCTCAATATTGGCTTTAAAATCGGGACAGACATTTTTGTCTGCCCGTGTCCGGGGGTTAATATTATTGCAGGGTAAATGTCCAGCAATTATTGGATCACGCCAATCGCTCTCCAATAAGGCAATGATACTGATATGGCCACGATAACCAACACAGCGTAGATTAATCCGAATAAGGTAATATGATGCGGAGCCCACCCCCTGTTCCCGGTCATGCCTTCAGCCATTAAAATCCACGGCTGTTGGTAATCAAGATAAAACAGATGCCGGCGCATAACACAAAACATATTGCCGCCCGCATAGGTTCTATCAGTTAAAATGTTCAATAAACACACAGCGTATAATTAATGGACAGACACCTGACTTGGCAATGGGCGAAGAAATTAATACCCTAAAATAAAAAAGCACTCCTCTTTCTCTGATTATTTAATCCAAGAAAATCAGGAGTGCTTTCCTAGTCTGGCGCCAGACCCCAATATCCAATACCCATGCTCGGATAACTTATACTGTCTGCGCCGAAATGAATCTTGCTGAAGAATTTAATCCATAGAGTACCCAAACCAAGGGCCAAAGGGTCTCCCCCCGAATTCAATCATAGCCTTGTCAGGACTTTCGGTCATTGTCTGCATGTTTGATTTGGCACCCACCTGTTTGATGATTATCCCACCGCCGCGATGGTACCCAATACGGCAGCCAGGGTTTTAACCAGAGTCGTGATCTGGTTTGTCATCGCTTTTGGCTTGGGTACTCTTTGGATTAAAAATGATTCTTTATATCTATATAAGACATCCATCATTAAAGTTATGCAATATTCATGCCATATACCAGTGTAGAATATTGGACAAAAAGATCCCGTACCAAACATCAAAGCGGTACGGGATTGCTTTTTGAATTCAACTACAATATTTTATTAATTAAAACTAAATTTATATCTAGCTTTTTTCTTTTTCTTATTTGGCTATTGTAGTTCCCTGACTGACCGATACCGGCTCTTTGCGCACCAGCGGCCATTTATCAAAGAAAGTGTTGAAGAAGAGCAATGTCATTAACATGGCGAACTGGCCGGCTATCATACCCATGGTCGGATAGTTCAAACCTAAGAAAGTACTGTTGGCGCCAAAAGGAATCTTGGCCAAGAATTTAATCCAAAGAGTACCCAAACCAAAACCGAGGACAAGCCAGATCACGACTCTGGCTAAAACCCTAGCTGCCGTATTGGGTACCATCGCGGCGGTGGGATAATCATCAAACAGGTGGTGCCAAGCCAACATGCAGACGACGACCGAAAGACCTATTGAAGCGACAATCGCATCCGGGGGGAGCGCCGGGTCAATCGGGGCAAGAACACCTCTTAGCCCCTTCGCTAAGATTAATCCGCCCACTATAGCGATAATAAGTCCAGCGATGCCCATCCAGGGCTGCTTCTTTGCGAAAAATTTCATTGGATAACCTTCGCCACCCTCAGCCGGAACCAGGCATAAGACAATGAACCATTCGCAGAAAGCAAGCCAAGTTGTCCAGCCGCCCATAGGCCTATCTACAATTACCTCGTGTCCAAGGGACAAATTCGTCCAGTAGCTCGGCATAATCGTGGCCATCCAAACTAAAACAACCGCCAGGGTGCTGAAGAAGAACACACCCCATCCTTCGGTCGGCTGCTTGGAAGTGCCCGCGAAAGGCCATTTCTGGAATAAAGAAACGAACGGGATCTGGGCCATGATTACCGGTAAGGCAAAGAAGTTGGCCACTTCCCAGCCTTCAAAAGCCAACTGCACTTCCTCGGCTGTCTTAGGCATAAACATCAAACCAAGGTTAAATGGTTTCCACCAAATGCCGAGAAAACCGATGATGACAAAGAACGCGATCAAGCCGACGGCCCAGGCAACCAGGGTGTACCAGATACCGGCCTGCGGCTGTTTCGTGGTGAATATGTTCTTGCCGTAGTTGCCCATCACTAGCGTCTGCCAGATCCAGGGGTTGATTACCATCCAGAAAAAGCTTCCTTCTATCATGGCTTGCAGTAACTGACCTTGCAGTTTCGGATCTGCCTCCGCCAGCCCTTGGGCGGCTAGAGAGGCGAAAATAGCTTTAAAAAACGTTGACCATATCGGCCAGAAAATACAAGATAAGACAAAACACAGAATTAGTGCCACCAGACCGGTGGACAATTGGCCTTTAAATACCCGTTTGACAACGAACTCAGACATTAACTAACCCTCCCTTTAAATTTTATTGGTTTGACAATTTCAATAATTAAGCAGATTAAAACAAGTGCCAAAAATCCTAGAGTTTAGAATATTTAAATAACTTCGCTGCTACTTGTTTTAAAACGTTATGAATCAATAATGCCAAACAGCAAAAGCATTCCCCAACTCACAGATATTACTGCAAACTCACAAACTCAAAGCGTCTTTTTCCCTAATCAACCTCAGGCCACTGTCCTCACCTCCTCAGCTAAACATAATTCAAACTTCCTGGAAAGCAATCTCGATAAAAAAATATTCCTTAAGCGTCAAACGAACAGCGGCCAAATAAATATGTGTTGGAAATCCTGGAATCATCACCACCATTGAAAATCAACGGGCAATTAACTTCCAGGGCTTCCAACCTTAAGATATCACATGCAATATTAATTTATTAACTATTGATTAAATTAATAACTATTATTTATTTGCCTTCAGCTATTTGTCTCAGCTTGTAGCGCTGGATCTTGCCGGTCGCGGTCTTCGGCAGTTCGTCAATCTGCTCAATCCACCGCGGGAACTTGTACGGAGCAATTGTTTTCTTAACAAAGAGCTTAACATCATTCATGAGCTCTTCATTCACTGTAACGCCTTCTTTGAAGACAACATACGCCTTCGGCTTGATCAGCCCGTCGTCGTCCGGCGCGCCGACGACACCGCATTCCAGCACTGCCGGGTGCAGCATCAAGGTAGCTTCCACTTCCACAGGCGAGACCCAGATGCCGCCGGCTTTGATCATGTCGTCGCCCCGGCCGGCGTAAGCGAAGTACCCTTCTTCGTCTTTGACGTACTGGTCGCCGGTATTAAACCATTGGCCCTGGAAAGTATTTTTTGTCTTCTCGTGCTTGTTCCAGTAGCACGACGCGATGCTTTCGCCTTTCATCATCAAGATGCCGGCTTCACCGGTAGGCACTTCGTTGCCGTCCGGATCCACAATCTTGGCCTCGTAGCCCGGCACCAACTTGCCGCTGCAATCTGGCCTGGACTCGCCAATCCTGTTGCTGATATAGATGTGCAGGATTTCCGTCGAGCCGATCCCGTCCAGAATTTCAACGCCCCACATTTCTTTAAATTGCTTCCACACAGCGCCTGGCAGCGCCTCACCGGCCGATGCGCCCAGCCTGACCGAGCTCAAATCATATTTTTCCTTGGCGTCTTTTACCTGCAGCATGGCGTTGTATGATGTCGGCACTCCGAAGAAAAGGGTTGGTTTGTATTTGGTTATAACACTGTAGACGTGATCGGGCTGCGGACGACCCGGATCTAAAACAAGCGTACCGCCGACGTATAATCCAAAGAACATCCCGTTGCCGAGACCGTATGCGAAAAACAATCTCGCCACGGAATAAGTGCTGTCGTTCTCGTTAATCTTCAGGACACCTTTAGCATACAACTCGGCGCTGTAGGACATATCGTGCTGCAGGTGGACGGTGCCTTTCGGGAAGCCGGTAGTCCCGGAGCTGTAAAGCCAGAACGCCGCATCATCCGGTCCGGTGGGAGCGGTTTCACATTCGGTGGAGCAACCGTTGAGCAACTCGTAATAATCAAGAGTGTTATCAACCTTTTCGCCGACAACGATGATAGTTTTCAAAAACATGAGTTCATCTTTTACCTTAAGCACTCCGGGCAGCAGGTCCTTGCTGACGACAAGAGCCTTCGCCCGGCTGTCGTTCAACAGGTAACGGTAATCTTCCGGCATTAACATGGTGTTGGTCGGAATAGGTATTGCGCCGATCTTAATGGCGCCAAAAAAGGTATAAACGAATTCCGGGCAGTCAAAGGTCAGCAGCAGCACCCTGTCTTCCATCCCTAAACCCAAAGACTTCAGCGCGTTACCGAAACGGTTGACGTTGTCCAGGAGTTGCTTATAGGTGATCTTGTCGTCCTGGTGTAATATAGCGACCTTGTCACCGCGCCCTTGTTGAACGTTCCAATCGATAAAACGTTCCGCAGCATTAAACTTTTCCGGAAAACTGAGTTGAGTAGATTCCATTTTTGAGCCTCCCTTATTTTATACTAAAATTTTAATATTCAAAAAATAATATTTGTACTGTTAAGCAGCACTCTAATCTAAAAAAAAATCTCTCCACGCGTATCAAAAAAGAGCAATCCCAACTAATAATCCGGCTGAATTCCGCGGCAGTTCAAGGTGATTTATGCCTTAACTTACTGTACCAAGCTTTATTTGGAACTATTAATATAAATCTTAAGACAAAATACTAAAACAAGGAAATATTCTGTGTTTCCTCACCTCCTCTTTAGAATCAATGTACGTACAGTTTCAGCATGTTCAACTTAACTGCTGTTTATGATCCAGACCGGTAAACTAGCCAAATTCAAACTTATTAGAGCTATGTTTTTCTTAAATTCTAGTAATTTGAAAATCTTTTTAGTCCTTTTCCTACTTATAGAATATTATTCTATAGAATTGGTAATTATCCTTCCAGGCATAAGTGAAAATTTTTGAAACAAAAAAACCCGCGAAGGCACACTAATAAGCCCCTGGCGGATTTTCAGGTTTCATTTGAATATAGTGCTAAAACATACCATGAAACAATTGCCGCGGTTCTTTAGGATAGATGAAAATATTAACATTATTATCATCCTTCTTTAATTGATTAAAAGTTAATTTATTTAATAAATAATACCATTTATTTGTAACATCTACATTATAAACTATTGACTGAACATTGTCAATTATCTTTATTGTCAATTATTATAATTCTTAAGCGCAAATCATGTCGGAAGTAGTAAGAAACCCGGCCAGATGCCGGGCTTTTTATTGCTTGTAATTAATAATTGTAATTGTTATTCTTTTTTATAAACCAATCAATTAGCTGTCTGGCAATGCTGATGGAGCCCGGCAAATCCGGCAGGCGTTTCACTGAGAACCATCTTGCTTCGCTAATTTCTTCCTTATCAATAATTATTTCTCCTCCATCATATTCAGCGGTGAATCCGATCATCAGCGAGTTAGGGAACGGCCAGGGCTGGCTGCCGAAGTAGGATATATTTTTTACCTCTACGCCTACTTCTTCTTTGACCTCTCTCCTCAAACACTCCTCCAACGTTTNCCCGGGTTCGACAAATCCCGAAATTACCGTGTAAAATGGCACCTTAAAATGGTTGCTTTGGATAAGCAAAATCTGATCATCTTTTAACACCGCGACGATAACCACTGGAGAAATGCGGGGATAACTGGTAAACCCGCATTTTGGACACACCTTGGCATACTCGTTTAACCTTTCCTTAGTCCGGGTGCCGCATTGGCCGCAATATTGATGCGTGCGATCCCAGTTTATTATTTGAAACGCCCTGCCGGCCAACCAAAACAAGTCTTCCTCGATCAGCCCGTACAACCGTCTCAAACCAATAAATTTCATATTTTCCGGAACAGCCGGTTCGTTTAATACTTCCGCTGTATAGCAAGGCAAGTTACTCAACGTGCCCAAGGGAATTTTTCTTACCTGCTCCAGCTCGAACCCGGCAAGGTCATTGCTTAACGGAATAGCAGCCTTGCCGTTGTCCATCAGCGCCAACAATCTTTCCTGATAAAACACCAGCCAGTATGACCGCTCAATTGCAGTTGTTGCCGATATCATGACATTTCTTCCTTTCAGAAACCATCGCTGTGTACTACCGCGGGAACTGATTCGCCTTTGGCAGCCATCGGGCACCAAAGGGCTAAACAGCTAAAAAGGAAAAAACCTCGGTTTCCCAAGGTTTTTCCTTTTTCTGGTCGGAGCGACACGACTTGAACGTGCGGCCTCTACCACCCCAAGGTAGCGCTCTAGCCAAACTGAGCTACGCCCCGGTAAAACTACTAGTGTATGCAACAATTATTTTAACGGTTCCCCGGTTAAAAGTCAAGAAATGAACAGTTGAAACATTCTAAACACTATTTTTGCCAACTTCCTTGCGCTTAACTACTTTATTCATATAGAGTCCGGTCGCGAGCACGAAAATCAGCACAACCACAGGCAGCGCAAAATCAAAGTAAGGAATGTACCGGCCGATATTTTCATAAATAATAATATCCTTGGTAATCATCTTTCCCGCTGTCCAGGCCAGAACACCTGCCCCGATGTAGACAATACCCGGATATCGATCCAGCCATTTCAGGATAATCGTGCTGCCCCATACAATGATGGGAACACTGAAAAGCAGGCCGAAGATGACCCTTTCCAGGCTCCCCTGAGCGGCGCCGGCGATCCCCAAGACATTATCGATACCCATCACGACATCTGCCATAATGATGATTTTTATCGCGTTGAATAAACTTTTTCCGACATCGCATTCTACTGCTGCTGCTTTTTCCTCAAACAAGAGTTTCAGGGCAATCCAGACCAGCAAAGCGCCTCCCGCGAACTGCAGAAAAGGAATTTTTAATAAATACAAGGCGATGGCGGTCAAAACCACACGCATAATGACAGCGCCGGCGGTGCCGAAAATAATTGCTTTTTTTCTTTGCTCCGCCGGCAGGGCTTTGCAAGCCATGGCGATCATTACGGCGTTATCGCCTCCCAAAACAAGATCAATGATAATGATGCTGAGTATGGAGATCACAACCTCTGATTCAACCAAATTCACTTCACTCCTTCTATGTGCTTATCTCAATATTCCCCGCCAAATACCAAATCATTAACAATGTTTTTTTGTTATATTTAAACCATAAAAAACGAGACTTTTAACATAACCATCCTCGACGGTAATGTTAAAAGTCTCGCAAGTTGGCAATTACGCCCAACGGTAAAACCAGGTAATAACCGGCTGTTGACTTTACCAGCATTTTCTTGCTTCGCTACTCCCCTTTAACACTTGAAGTATATTTTATTTACTGCTTCCTTGTCAACATCTTTCAGAGAATAAACTCCTACGATAAACTCCTACGCTTTTTTCTTTTTTAAGATAAATTCCATGCCCACATCCGGGTCCGCCCAGTAACTTGTCAAGCTGAACCCTTCCGCAATAAACTTCCTGCAGTCATTTACGGCTTCCTCAAGACTATTGAGAAACTGTTCGCCGGTTTTGTCACGCAGGTCGGGTATATTATCAATGGTTACTTTTTCTATAAAATATTCTTTCTCATTTATTAACGGCTCCATCCTGGTCTTTGGCATGAGTTACACCTTCCTTACAGAATTTTATATAAATTTATTCTTCACTCTTTATTTAAATCCTTCCCGCCGGCAAATTTTCTATACCATTTCAACACCAATCCCCGGCAGCGAGCATATACCAATTCTATAAAATTTATTGCGTCGAGCGAGGCGAAAGCATTGACCCTGTTCTTAATCGTCATGCTGATAGTTTCCATCAGCATGGACAGCTTCGGCATAGGGATTGTTTACGGTATAAGGAAAATTAAGCTCCCTTTTCTCTCAAACTTGTTCATCGCCTTTTTAACCGGGCTAAGCACACTTTTAGCCATGAAGACAGGCCTATATTTTTTTACCCTGCTGCCCCCGCGCTGGGCTGATTACACCGGCGCGGCGGCTCTAATAGCCGTCGGGGTCTGGACTATGCTGCAGTCATGGGCGAAGCCCAGCGAGAACACCAGTATGGAAATAGCTCAAAAAAATGTCGAAGAGAAAGATAACCACAAGGAAGCTCCTAAAACCTTTTTTACCTTAAGGATAAAAAGCTTGGGGCTGCTCATCCAGATCCTTAAGGAACCAGCCTCCGTGGACCAGGACTACTCAGGTGTCATTGATTTAAAGGAAGCCTGCCTGCTTGGCGCCGCGCTTTCGCTAAACAACCTGGCCGGCGGCGTGGCGGGAGGCATGGCGGGCTTAAAGCCGGAACTGACCGCACTCCTGTCCGCTATGATCAGTTTCTTGTTCTTTCTGGGGGGAAACCGCCTGGGGCGCAGTCATTTATCCAGGTGGACCGGCGAGAAGGCCGCTTATATCGCCGGGTTGTTGCTGATAATTATCGGTGTGGCCGAGTTTTTTGCATAAAAAAAGGGGGCTGGCGGGAGAAGCTTCTCCACGCCCTCCCCCTGCCAGGGGCTTTTAATTGCAATTAGCGAAGCAAATTAATCAACTAGCTGGAATCAGGAAGCGGATCAGCAGGTAAACCGTGCAGATGGCGACCGACATCAACATCATCGGAAAGGCCACCTTGGTAAAATGGATAAAGGTAATTATGACTCCCCGTTTTTCCGCTAAGCTGGCCACCACCACGTTGGCGGAGGCGCCGATTAAAGTGCCGTTGCCGCCGAGGCAGGCTCCCAGAGAAAGGCACCACCAGAGCGGGTTCAGGTCGGTAATGCCGCCGATTTGGCCCATATCCCTGATCAGCGGGATCATGGTGGCCACGAACGGGATGTTGTCCACGAAGGCCGACGCTATGGCGGAAAGCCAGAGGATCAGGAGCCCGGTGGGAACCATTTCGCCGCCGGTCAAAGCCAGTGACTGCCTGGCGACGTATTCAATCACGCCGACTTCTTCCAGCGCGCCCACCACAATGAACAGGCCGACAAAGAAGAATATCGCGGTCCATTCCACGGAGGCCAGGGCAGGTTCCGGATCGTCAAGGGTGATCAGCAAAAGTAACGTGGCGCCGGCCAGCGCGATGGTCGCGCCTTCCAGGTGCAGGGCCTGGTGCGTGATAAAGCCCAAAATTGTCAGGCATATGACAAAAACACACTTCTTGAGCAGCACCAGGTCCTTGATCTCCGCCTTCTCGTCCATGCTCAAAATGTTTTGTTGTAATTCGGGAGTCGTTTTCATCTGTTTCTGGTATAAGAATTTCAGCCAGATCATATTGGCGATGTGGACCACAATAATCACCGGGGTCAGGGCTTTGACAAAGTCCATAAAACCAAGGCCGGTGGCGCTGCCGATCATGATGTTCGGCGGGTCGCCGATCAA
>JGI11944J13513_1002829_pt1 | contig 11572 bp, 10 predicted proteins | sample TerdegcoTASludge_FD_13513 | JGI IMG/M metagenome (IMG submission 13513) | reverse complement strand
AACCGCCGCGTCGTCCAGTTCCGCCTCGATCTCCAGGAGGCGGTTGTACTTTGCGATCCGTTCGCTGCGGCAGGCGGAACCCGTCTTGATCTGCCCCCCGCCCATGGCCACGGCGAAATCGGCCATGAATGTGTCTTCCGTCTCCCCGGAGCGATGGGAGATGACGTATCCCCAACCGGCCTTGCGGGCCATCTCGATGGCCTCGATGCTTTCGGTGACCGTACCGATCTGGTTGAGCTTGATCAGGACCGCGTTGGCCGATTTCTCCTCGATGCCCCGGGCGATGAACCGGGTGTTCGTGACAAAGATGTCGTCACCCACGATCTGGACCCGGTCGCCGATCCTTTTCGTGAGGGCCGCAAAGCCTTTCCAGTCGTCCTCCGCGTGCCCGTCCTCGATGCTGAGGATGGGGTACTTGTCCACCCATTCGGCGTACATGTCCACCATCTCATCGGAAGTCCGCCGCCCCTGCCCCGACTTTGCCAGGTTGTAGGAACCGTCCTCCCAGAAGGAGCTCGCGGCGGGATCCAGGGCGATGGCCACTTGCCGGCCGGGTTCGAAGCCGGCGGCCTCGATCGCCTTGACCATCAGCTCGACCGCCTCTTCGTTGCTCTTCAGGTTGGGGGCGAACCCACCCTCGTCGCCCACGCCCACCGAATACCCGTGCTTTTTCAGGATGCCCTTCAGGGCATGGAAGGTTTCCGCGCCGTACCTCAGGGCCTCCGCGAACGTCGGGGCACCCACCGGGAAGAGCATGAACTCCTGGAGGTCGACGCTGTTTTCGGCGTGCTTGCCGCCATTGATGACGTTCATCATCGGGACGGGAAGGCGCCGGGCCCCGCAACCTCCGAGGTAGGCATAGAGGGGCAATCCGCAGTCCATCGCCGCAGCCCGGGCCACGGCCATCGAAACGCCGAGGATTGCGTTGGCTCCCAGCTTGGCCTTGTTGGGCGTCCCGTCCATCTCGATCATCATTCGGTCGATCTGCCCCTGCCGCGTCGGATCCATCCCGAGAAGGGCCGGCCCAAGGATCTCGTTGACGTTCGTGACGGCCTTCAGAACGCCCTTTCCCCCGAAACGCCCCTTGTCCCCGTCACGGAGTTCGACGGCCTCGTTCTCGCCGGTCGAGGCTCCCGAGGGAACGGACGCGCTTACCCTCGCTCCGCTGTCCAGCTCCACGAACACCCGAATCGTGGGATTGCCCCTCGAATCCAGGATTTCCATGGCGCTCACGTCGCAAATCCGGCTCATCCTGCAACCACCCTTTCTTTTCGCGGTCTGACCCGGCTCTCGCCGGGGTTGTTTTCATTTGCCTATTGTATCGCGCTTTTTCCGGATCCTGTCTTCTTTCGGGATAAAATGAGGTCGAGGAGGGAAGGTTCATGCGCAAGGGATTCGTCCTGCTTATCCTTTTCCTGGCAGCTGCCGCCGGGGGAGCCTGGTTCTTTTCCTTCGGAAGCAAGCCTCTCGGCGTGACTCCGCCGGTGCCGATACCGGCAAACCCGCTGCCCGAACCCCCGGTGTCCACCCTTTCCGTTCCCTTTTCGGTTTCGGTGGGGGAGCTGGAAACCCTTGCCCAAGCCAGGCTGCCCGAGGAGATCAGCGGGGCCAGCCCGGTAAGGGAGAGCCTCTTCGATGGGCGCGGGACCTACCTCGTCCGAAGGGACGGGGATCCCGACGTCCATCTCGACGGCGACCGTCTCGTCCTTTCGGTGCCCATCGCCTTCAAGGCCCGCCTGAACGGCTCGGCAACCGCCCTGGGGCTCTCCGTGCCCGTCTCCCTTTCCGCGGAAGGAGCGGCCACCGTCGAGATCTCGGCAAGGCCTTCGGTGACCTCCGACTGGAAAGTCCAAACCCAGGCGCGCATCCACGTGAAATGGCGCCGCCCGCCGACCGCGACCCTCCTCGGGGTCCGGGTAACCTTCCAGGGGGCCGCAGACGAGTTTCTGAGGGCCCGGATCGAGGAAGCCCTCCCAAGGATCGACGCGGCCCTCAACGAATCCCTGAAGCTCAGGGAACGGGCGGAGGAATTCTGGCGGGAGATCCAGCAACCCAGGCTCGTCTCAGCCTCGCCGGATTTGTGGCTGACCGTCCACCCGCTTTCGGTCAGTCTGCCCCCCGTTCGGATCGGCCCGGAACGGGCCCTTTTGGAAGCGGGGCTTGAAGCCCGATTGACCCTCTCGACGCTCAAACCCGAACCCCCGAGGGCGGTCCCCCTGCCCCCCGCCGCGACCTCCGCTTCGGGGAAAACCCGGTCCGGATTCGCGATCGAGCTCCCCGTCTTTCTCGGCTACGACGCTCTCAACCGCAGGCTCGAACAGGAGGTCTCGAACCGTTCCCTTTCCATGGGGGAGGGGAGGAGACTCAGGATCGGGAAGGTTTCGGTTTCGGCAAACGGCAACCGGCTGGTCTTTGCAGTGGATATAGAGGCGCTGGAGGGCGCCGGGATCTTCTCCTCCCGCCGGGCGGGAACGGTCTACATCCTCGGGATGCCGGCCTGGGATGCCAAGCGGCAGGTTATCCGGCTGGATTCCGTCGATTTCGACAAGGGGACCGCGGCAGGGCTCGTCCGGGCAGCCGCCTGGATCGGACGGCCCCTTCTGCTTGAAACCCTCCGGCAAGCTGCCGTCTTTCCCCTTTCCGGGCCGGCGGCCGAGGCCTCAAGAACACTGGGCAGGTTCCTGGAAAAGCAGGAAATCGGAAGCGGGCTCACCCTGAGGGGGACGGCCAGGCAGGTCGTCCTGGACTCGGTTGCGGTCACGAAGGACGGGCTCGCACTCCTGGTCCGACTGGAGGGACAAGCCTCCCTGGAGTGGATTCCCCCTAGCCGATAGGCCTCTCCCTACTGCATCCCGGGCACGGCCATTTTCTGAAACCCCTGGGGGATCTCGAAAAGGGAATCCGAAACGCCGCCCTTCCTGATGTTCCTGTACTCGTGGGACGAGATCCCCTTGGGAGATTTCACTTCGCCCTTGATGGGCCAGGCGAGCTCCTCCGAGATCCACTGGGTGACCACGGTCCCATTGTCGGTGACCTGGACCTTCTCGCAGAGGAAGCCGTTGACCGTTTCCTTCCCCAGGCGCCTGACCTTCGCCGGGTCGGCCTTCTCTACCAGGGAGGGGTCCTCGGAGCTTTCCCTCATCTTCATCTCCAAGTAGGCTTTCTCGTCTACCAGGAGAATCCAGGAAAGCCGCCGGTCCAACCGGAGGATCGTGACCACCGTTTCACCGTTCTGCTGCATCTCCTGTCGGATTTTCTGACCCTTCACGAACACTTTCCCGTTCATCGCCTGCCCGTCGGGGCCCTTGATGACCATCTCGGCCGAAAACTCCGCTGCGGCCGCCAAGGCCGCCGAAAGGACCAGGACCAAAGCGGCGGCGAAAAGAATCTTGCCGGCTCTTTTGACGCAAAAACGACCGATCATCTTCCCTTCCCCTTTCTCCCGAAGGCATAATTGGTCTATGATTGGCATTGTCCCCGCCCAGGGGAAATCCCGCAAGCCCTTCAGGGGAGGAAGCGCCGTGGAACGAAACCCTGTGGTCGTGGTCAGTTTCCCAGCCGACAGCGAAGCCCGAGCTCTGCTTGGCAGGGAACTGGGAGAATTTTCCCGCCTGGTTTTTCTCAAGGACCTCACTGACCCCGAAAGACGGAAGGCCGCGCTCGAATCCGCGGATGTCCTCCTAAGCTTCATCCTCGGGAGGGAAATCTCCTCGCCGGAACTGCTTTTCCTCAAAAAACTCAGGCTCTTCCAGTCCCTCCTGGCCGGGGTGGATGCCCTGCCCTTCCCCCTCATGCCCAAGCAGGCGGTCCTATGCAGCAACGCGGGGGCCTGGGCGGAACCGCTTGCCGAACATGCCCTGTGCATGGCATTGGCCCTGGGGAAGAACCTTTTGCCCCTTCACGCGAAGCTGGCTCGCGGGGAATTCGACAACAGCCGGGAAAGCCTGTGGTTCCGCAAAGCTTCTGCCGCCATCCTCGGCTTCGGGGGGATCGGCAAAGCGACGGCCCGCCTTTTCCGGTGCCTTGGAATGGAGATCCGGGCAGTCAACACGACAGGCCGGACCCTGGAACCCGTCGACTGGATCGGAACCCTGGAACAGCTCGAGGAAGCCGTTCGCGACGCCNACGTCGTCGTTCTGAGCCTTCCCCTCACGCGGAGGACGCGAGGCTTGATCGGAAAAAGAGAGCTGGAGTGGATGAGGGAAGACGCCATCCTCGTGAACGTGGCCCGCGGGGCGCTGGTCCAGGAGGAAGCCCTGTACGTTCATCTGAAGGCCAACCCCTCCTTCCGGGCCGGCATCGACACCTGGTGGGTCGAACCCGCCACGCACGGTGAATTCAGGCTCCAGTACCCCTTTTTCGAGCTGGAAAACTTCCTCGGTTCCCCTCACAACTCGAACTTGGTCAAGGGAATCTTCCCGGTCGCCCTGAAGGCAGCCGTCGATAACGTCTGCCGATTTCTCGCCGGAGAACCTCCCTTAGGGGTGGTGGATCCGGCGGACTACGTGGAGGATTGAGACGATGAGGATCATCCTGGTCGGGGCCGGCGAAGTCGGCCGGAATGTCGCAAAGGAGCTTATCCGAGACGGGCACGACCTGACCATCGTGGAACGAGACGAAGACCGGGCCCAGCAAATCGACGAAGAGCTCGACGCCCGGGTCGTCCGTGGCAACGGAGCCCGGCCCCAGGTCCTCGAGGAAGCCGGCCTTGGGGAAGAGGGAGGGATCGACCTTTTGATCGGGGCCACCGACCGGGACGAGGTGAACATCCTTGCCTGCTGGATCGCCAAGAAAAGCGGTGTCCCCCAGACGATGGCCCGCGTCCGGAGCATCGAGTTCACCGACACCCAGTCCTGGGCGCGGGACTTGAACGTCGACCTTTTGATCTCACCGGAAAGGAGCGTAGCCCGCGAGATCCAGGAACTGCTGCAGGTCGGCGCCTCCTTCCATGCAGCGGCCCTGATGCAGGAAAAAGCCGGTATTTACGGCTTTACCCTCTCGAAGGAATCCCCGCTTTTGGGACGGCCGCTGAAGGACTTGACCCTGGAGTACAAGGACCTTCGGACCATCATCGTTTATGTCCAGCGGGGGACGGGAGGCTTTGTCCCCTCGGGCGACAGCGTGCTCCTGGAGAGAGACCTGTGCTATGTCGCCACCCTCAGGGAGGAACGGGACCGGGTCGCGGGACTCTTCACGGGGAAATCGGCCCGCCCGCTCCGGCGGGTGTTCATTGTGGGCGGTGGAAAAATCGGCTTCCAGGTGGCGCAGCGCCTTGAACAGAACTTCCAGAAGATCGATATCCGCCTGATCGACCGGGACCTCGAAAAATGCGAGGTCCTGGCCCGGGAACTCGGCAAGACGACGATCCTTCACGGCGACGCCTCAGACAGCGACCTGCTCCGATACGAGGGGATCGAGGAAGCGGACGGCTTCGTTTGCACCACGGCCAACGACGAGATGAACCTGGTCCTGTCGGCCATGGGCCGAAAACTGGGTGCCCGCAAAACCATCGCCGTGATCCGGAAAAGCAGCTACATAAACCTCCAGGATGCCTTCCAGGCCGATGCCCTGGTTAACCCGAACGAGGCCCTCGCCTCGACCATCCTGCACCGGATTCGCTATCCTAGAGGGATAGGCTCCGTGTCGGTCATCGACCAGATTGACGCGGAAATGGGAGAAATCACGCTCACTGCCGGTTCGCCGGCGGTCGGGCAAAAGGTGATGGACCTGGGGCTCCCCAAAGGCGTGATCCTGGCCCTGGTGGAAAGGGGAACGGAAGTCTTCGTCCCAAAGGGCAGCACCGTCCTGAAGGAAAACGACCACCTCCTGTTCTTCTCCTCGAGGGATCACCTGCAGAAGGCCCTGACCGCCCTGGGGACGGACTGAGACATGCGCCCCGCCATCGTAGCCAAGGTTCTCAGCTTGATCACGACCGTCGTTTCCCTCTTTCTCCTCTGGGGAATGGCGTGGGCCGCCTGGGACGGTTCCTCCGACCTCCTGGACCTGGGGGCTTCCCTGGGGGTTGGCCTCGCCATTTCGGGGGTGCTGTTTTGCCTGGGCCGAGACGCGAAGGCCTCGGACCTGGGACCGAGGGAGGCCTTTGCCGTCGTGAGCCTTTCCTGGATCCTCTGCTCGGCGATCGGGGCCTTGCCCTTCTACCTCCACGGTTCGGTCTCCACCTACACCGACGCCTTCTTCAAGGCCATGTCAGGATTCACCACCACCGGGGCCTCGGTTCTGACGAACATCGAGGCCAACTCAAGGGGCATCCTCTTCTGGCGAAGCCTGACGCACTGGCTCGGAGGAATGGGGATCATCGTCCTAAGCCTGGCCATCCTCCCCTTCCTCGGCGTCGGCGGAATGCAGCTGTTCAAGGCGGAAGTCCCCGGACCGGTGCCGGAGAAGCTCACGCCACGGATCCAACAGACGGCCCTCCTCCTGTGGGGCGTCTACGTCATCCTCTCGGTTGCCGAGACGATCCTCCTTCTGTTCGCCGGGATGAGCCTTTTCGAAGCCCTCACTCACACTTTCGGGACCATGGCCACGGGGGGGTTTTCTCCGAAGAGCCTGAGCGTCGGTTTCTATCGAAGCCCCTTTGTCGACTGGATCATCACCGCCTTCATGTTCCTGGCGGGAGCCAACTTCACCCTTCATTACTTCGCGCTCCGCGGGCGCCTTTCGATCTTCTGGAAGGACGAGGAATTCCGCTTCTACGCCCTGGTTGCGCTCCTCGGGACCGCCACGATCATGACGGTTCTCCTTGCCGGGAAAACCTATGCCTCGCTTAGCGATGCGCTTCGCTACTCCGCCTTCCAGGTCGTCAGCATCCTGACCACGACCGGCTTCGTTACCGCGGATTTCGAGAGGTGGCCTGCCTACGCGCAGCTGCTCCTCCTGGTCCTGATGTTCATCGGGGGCTGCGCGGGCTCCACGGGGGGCGGCATGAAAAACATCCGGGTTCTCCTGCTCGCCAGGCAGGCCAAGGCCGAAATCCTTCGGCTCCTTCACCCGCGGGCCGTGATCGTTCCGCGAGTCGGCGGCAAGGTCGTCGAGCGGGAAGCGATGAACTCCGTCGCGGTCTTCTTCTTCGTCTACATGACCCTTTTCGTGGGAGCCTCCCTCGTCATGGCCGGAATGGGCCTGGACCTGGTCTCGGCCATCTCCTCCGTCGCGGCGACCTTGGGCAACATCGGGCCCGGCCTGGGGATCGTAGGGCCGATGGACAACTACGCGGCGGTTCCCCAGGCGGGCAAGTGGGTCCTCTCCCTCTGCATGCTCCTGGGGCGCCTGGAACTGTTCACGGTCCTCATGCTGTTCGTCCCCGGGACCTGGCGGAAGTAAGCCCTAAACCGGCCCGAAGACGCCCGTGCTGAGGTACTTGTCCCCGCGATCGGGGGAAACCGTCACCACAATCCCCGGTTCCGGCATCCTTGCCGCGACCTCGAAGGCAGCCGCGACGTTAGCCCCGGTGGAGATCCCGCAGAAAAGTCCCTTTTCCCTGGCCAGCCACCGAGTCGTGTCGAAAGCCGCCTCGTCGGTCACCGCCTTAATTTCGTCCACGATTGAGAGCTCCAGGTTCTTTGGGACGAAGTTCGCGCCGATCCCCTGGATTCCGTGGGACCCGGGCGCCCCGCCGCCGAGGAGGGGGTTTTTGGCCGGTTCCACGGCGACGATCCGGATACGGGGAAAGGCCGATTTCAGGCTTCTTCCAACCCCTGAAAGGGTTCCTCCAGTCCCGACGCCTGCCACGAAGGCGTAGGGAGTTTGGCCTTTCAGGGCCTCCAGGATCTCGGGACCTGTTGTAACCTGGTGTGCCCACGGGTTCCCCGGGTTATCGAACTGCCCGGGCATAAAGCATCGTTCAGACTCCCTCACCAGTTCCTCGGCCTTCCTGACCGCTCCTCCCATCCCTTCCCCGGCGGGGGTGAGGATCAGCTCCGCCCCGTAGGCCGAAAGCACGGCCCGCCTTTCGGCAGACATCGATTCGGGCATCGTCAGGATCACCCGCAAGCCAAGGGACCTTCCCAGCATCGCCAGGGCGATCCCGGTATTCCCAGAAGTCGGTTCGACGATCACCGCGCCTTCCCGGAGGAAGCCGTCCTGTTCAGCCTTCCTCAACATGCCCCAGGCCGCGCGGTCCTTGATCGATCCCCCAGGGTTGTTCCCTTCCATCTTGACCCAGATTTCCGATCCGCCGCCCGCTTCGATCCGCGCTATCGGCGTTCCTCCCACAAGGGAAAAACCCACCAGCGAATCCACCCGAAAACGCATCTCAGGCCACCCCCCTCTTCTTCTCTTTCGACCCGGACGAGGTCCTGCAGAAAACCGTCGCTTCCCGCAGCCTCCAGACTTCCTGCTGGAGTTCCCGAACCATGCCCTCGAGGGCCTCGATCCTGGCCTCGGCCTTTTCCAAAGGCGGCGCGACCCTTTGTCCTTCCGATCTGACGACCCGAGCCGGAACGCCGGCGACCGTGGCATTGGATGGAACGTCCTTGAGGACAACGCTTCCTGCCCCGATACGAGCGTTCTTTCCCACCGTGACCGGCCCCAGGATGCGGGCTCCGCTTCCCACAAACACCCCGGTTTCCAGGGTCGGGTGCCGTTTCCAGGTTTTCTCGTTGCCCGTGGCTCCAAGGGTCACTCCCTGAAAAAGGGTTACGTTGTCCCCCACAACCGCCGACTCTCCGATCACCACTCCCGCCGCGTGATCGATGAAAACCCCCTTGCCGATCCTGGCTCCGGGATGAATCTCGGTCCCCGTCCACCAGCGAACGATGAGGCCGAGGAAGCGGGGAAGCACCGGAATCCGAAGGCGGACATGAAGAAAATGGATCAGGCGGTGAGCCGCCACGGCCTGAAAGCCGGGAGTGCAAAGGATCACCTCGAAAAAACCCCGAACTCCGCCCGGAATCGCGGGATCTCGTTTTTTGACCGCCTTGAAATCTTCGACAAGCGTTTTGAAAATCCCCATTCGATGCTCCTCCTCTCGTAGACGAAAAAAATCGGGCTGACCTTGCGGCCAGCCCGATCGCTTTTTCGATACGGGAGTTCTCCTACTAACTATGGGAGGAACCGGTTGCCCTAGCAGCCCCGGCCGCAGCGAATGGTGCCGCCGCGACCCTGCGGGCCGCGGTGGATCAGGAGAGAATCCACCGACAACAACAATTTTTCGAAACAGGCATACGGGCCATGAAGGCACCTCCCACGAAATTGGGACGATTATAAACAACCTTTCCCCAAAAAGCAAGAAACCCGTTCTCCCATTTCACTCCGCCACCCATTTCTGCAAGTCTTCCCTGAGCCCCGCGACGAGGATCCTGTCACCCGCTTCGATCACCGTATCCGCACGGGGGATGAACATTTCCCCCGACCGGTTCACGTTCAGGACAACCGCATTGTACCGTGTCCGAAAATCCAGTTCCAAAAGGGTTTTCCCTTCCATTTCGGGCAGGGGCCGGACTTCTCCCACGTAAAAGCGAGATCCCGGCAACTGGGCAAAGTGGGACATCCATGGATGGACCAGCAGGAAGGCCAGACGTTCCCCCATGTCCCGCTCCGGGAAAACAACACGGTTGGCCCCAACCCGGGCAAGAACCCGGGCATGAACGGCATTTTGCGCCCGCGATACGACATGCGATACCCCGAAGTCTTTCAGGATGGTTGTCGCCAAGATACTGGCCTCAATGTTTTGCCCAATCGCCACGACGGCGATGTCGGCTTCCTTGGCTCCAACCTTGGAGAGGGCCTCCTCGTCGGTTGCATCCGCCTGGACGGAGAGATCCACCACATCGGCCATTTCCTCGACGCATTGCCGTGAACGATCCACGGCGATGACCTGGTGCTTCTGCTCCACGAGAGTCTTGCAGAGGGCCTGTCCGAAACGTCCAAGCCCAACGACCAGGATGACTTTCTCCTCGTTCTTCACGCTTTTCCCTCCCTAACCCACCTGGATTTCCGCATCAGGATAGGAAATCTTTCCTCTTGCCTCACGCTTCACGAGGCCGTATAGGAACGTGATAATGCCCACACGGCCCCAGAACATCAGGAGTACGAGCACAAGCTTGCCGGGATCGCTTAATTGAGAGGTGATCCCCAGCGACAACCCCACCGTCCCGAGGGCTGAAGCGGTCTCGAACAGCAGGGAACGGAAGGGGAAAGGCTCGAGCAATACCAGGGTCATCAATCCTATGCCCAGTATACCAAGATAGAGGACAATCATCGTGATCGCCCTCTGGATGACCCGGATGGGAATGCGCCTGTTCCACAAGTGGACTTCCGATCGCCCCTTGAGCACGTTCCATGTCGAGACAAGCAGGACAGCCAGTGTTGTCGTCTTGAACCCGCCTCCCGTCGAACCTGGAGAAGCCCCCACAATCATCAGCAGGGTGACGACAAAAAGTCCCGCGGAAGAAAAGGTCGACAGGGCGACGGTGTCGAAGCCCGCCGTTCGGGGAGTGATGCTGGAGAAAAGCGCGTTCCAGATCTTCCACCCCACCCCCATCGACTCGAGGGAACGATTCCACTCGCAAAGAAGCAACAAGGCCGTCCCGAAAAGGACAAGCCCAGCCGTCGTCAACAGGACCAGCCTTGAGTGCACCGAGATTCTTGCAGGTTCCCGGAAAGTCTCCTTCAATTCGGAAAGAACAATGAACCCCAAGCCTCCCAATACGACAAGGACCATAACCGTTCCGGGCACGAGGATACCGCTTGAGAAACCTTCCAGGTTCTCCGAAAAAAGGGAGAAACCTGCGTTGCAGAAGGCGCTCACGCTGTGGAAAACCGCATTGTACAGGGACTGTTCGGGTGAAAGACCTGCACGACTGAAACCCCAGTAAAGGGGAAAAACCGCAATCGCCTCGATGGCGAACGTCAGGGAGAGGATCCGTATCAAGAGCCGGATCACCCCCGAAGGGGAGTCCAGCCCGAAGCCTCCGGCAAAGAACATGCGCTGCCGCAGCCCGATCCTTTCCCTCATTAAAAGGGAAAGAGCAGTTGTTGCCGTCATCACGCCAAGACCTCCAAGCTGGATCAGCAGCAGGAGGACAAGCTGAGAAGCGGTTGTAAGATCCTTTCCGGTGTCAACGACCGTAAGCCCCGTCACGCAAACGGCGGATGTCGCTGTGAAAAGCGCATCGACGAAGGTAAGGGGCCGTGAATTGGCATTAAGCAATAAAATAGCAACAGTTCCTGTGCCGATGAGCGCCAGGAACCCGATTACGATCTTTCTTTCCGTTGCCAATGAAGTGTAAGTCCTGAAGGCTATAGGGCAAACGCCTCCCCTGGTTTCCCGGATGAGCCGCGCCCCATGCCCCGCCGGGCAATCAGGCCCGCAAAGGACAGTGCGCCTTCATCCACTTTTGTGCCTCACTTTCCCTTTGCGCCTTCCCCTCTCCGGAAATTGAAACGCCTTCGGTGCCGTCCACTATGACCGATTGATCTGAAAAGATCAATCGCAAATGTCCCTCCTTGTCAAAAGAGAAGGAGCCGTTTTCCCCCTTCAAATCCCCCAAAGGCACCAGCATGATTCATCACTCTATTTCCAGGAAAAAATCTTCGCACACCATTTCGCGAT
>JGI11944J13513_1002824_pt1 | contig 11578 bp, 10 predicted proteins | sample TerdegcoTASludge_FD_13513 | JGI IMG/M metagenome (IMG submission 13513) | reverse complement strand
AGTGAGAAGCTCCTAAGTTATCAAAAAAGGGGCTTAGATGATTATATTAAAGATTTGAAAAAAGAACTTGGATTAAGAATATTATTTATTAGATTATTTAAGCCTTTTATAAGATCATATATAAATTATAGTTTACAGAAAAGTTTACAAAAATAGAGTGTCTACTTTTGTAAACTTGAAGAGTGTGAATTTTTCTCTTTGATTAATTCAGCAATAATACTTATAGCAATTTCATCTGGAGTGATTGCACTTATATCAATTCCTATGGGTGAATGAATTTTTTCAATCTTTTCATCAGGAAAACCCTCACTTTTTAGTTTCTCTTTAAACTCTTTAGCTTTATTTTTACTTCCAATAAGTCCAAGATAAAAAGGAAATCTCTCTTTTTTCAAAATTTCTTTAACAACCATAAAATCAATTGCATGCTCTCTTGATACTATAACAACAAAATCTCTTTCTTTAATATCGAGTTTTTTTGAAAATTCAACCATATCCTCTTTTATTATATTTGCATCAGGAAATTTTTCACTTTTTGCAAATTCTTCTCTATCATCGACTATGAAAATTTTAAATGGAAAACTTTTTAAAAAATTATAAAGTGAATATCCAATATGCCCTGCACCAAAAATATAAATTCTATCTTTAACACCAATCACATCAATAAAAGCGACAACACTTCCACCACAACTCATCCCTATATCTATTAAATCCTTAGAAAACATTTTTGGTTTCCCCTCTTCAATTGCTTTTAATGCCTCTTTAGTTAAAATAAATTCAAGAGCCCCTCCTCCAACTGTTCCTATGGTTTCTCCATTTTCTTTTACAATCATTTTAAAACCAGGCTTTCCTGGTGAAGAACCTGGTGCATCAACTATAGAAACGAGAGAAAAAATTTCTCCTCTATCAAGTAACTCTTTTCCAAAATTAAATATCTCTGAGTTATGCATTGTGTGCCTCCTTTTCTCTTATATAATCTTCATAAGTATCTATATCTTTTATAACATCTTCATCATCAGTTTCAAAATCAAAAACTAAATTTTTGTTTCTCGCATCATAAATTATATCTCTTAAAGCGTCTTTTTCTGGATCCAAAGAGAGAATTTTTTCTTTGAACTTTAATGTGATAAAAGTCGGATGACCCCTTTCACCTTTATAACAAGAAACAATAATTGGATAATCTCCAACTTTAATCCTTTCAATAAATTTTTCGACAGTTTCTTTTTTTATAAAAGGTTGATCACCTAAAAAAATAATAAAACCAGAATAATCATTTGGAATTTTTTTTACTGCTTCTTGAATTGAGGTCAACATTCCCTTTTTATAATTTTCATTAAAAATTACCTCAAATTTCTCTGTCAAATGAGGTTTTATATTTTCTAAAATTTTTTCTTTCTCATGTCCTAAAACAATATATATTTTATCAAGGTCTGTATCTTTCAAAGTATCAATTATACTCTCTAATATTGTTGAATTTTTCCAAGGAAGAAGTTGCTTTATTTTACCAATTCTCTTACCTTCTCCACTTGCTATTACTATACCTGAAATTTTCATTTTAACTCCTTCAAAATCTTCTTAACTATTTAAAAGTATAATTTTTCTGATTATAAAGATAATTATCATTAAAAATCTTAATAATTTTCACCTACAAAAACCTTTATTTTTTTACCATCAATTTTAAAATGTTTTGTTGTTCCATCGACAAGATCACCATCTGCCTGAGTTGTGATATTTTCTTTAAAATTTATTTTAATATCTTTTGTTCTTATGTGTTCAACCACATCTAATTTCATATGAGTCCCGCCAAAATAAACTCTTGGAAAATTAAAAAATAATTTTAGCTTGGTCATGTTATGAAATATAACTATATCTAATAATCCGTCTTCCATATTTGAATAAGGTGAAATCTGCATTCCTCCACCAGCAAACTTTCCATTCGCAATAGTTATTAAATATGCTTTTATATTCCTAATTTTACCTTCAACTTCAACTACAAATTCAGGAACTTCCCATTTTATAAGTACTTCTAAAAAAGCAAATAAATATGAAAGAACACCAAACCCTTTATATTTAGTATTAGCGACTTTTGCAACTTCAGCATCAAGACCAACTCCACAAAAATTAACAAATCTTTCATCATTTAATTTCGGATGATCTATTTCAATAGTTTTACTATTTTTTAAAATTAATTTCAAAGCATCTAATGGATTTTTAGGTAATTTCAATGTTCTTGGCAAATCTCTTCCTCTACCTGCTGGAATTATTCCCAATGAAACATCTTTATCTTCAATACCATCTGCAACTTCTCTTGTTGTTCCATCTCCGCCAACTGAAATCAATACTTTGTAACCCCTTTTAACAACATCTTTTGCTATTTCTGTTGCATGTTTAGGGTACTCTGTGATTTTATAATCAAATTTAACCTTTTCACTATTGAGATAATTCTCAATTTTTTGCCAAACCTTTAATCCTTTACCTAAACCCGCAACTGGATTTACGATAAAAAAATAGTCCATAAAAAACCTCCATTTTAATCCTTTTTAAAAACTTTTTCACCTTCAATGTATATTGAAATTAACTCACCTTTAAAAGATAATGGATCATCTGTAAAAGTTACAAAATCTGCAAATTTACCAACAGATAAACTTCCTATATTATTTTCCATCTCAACGCTTTTAGCAGGATTTATTGTATAAGATTTAAATGCTTCTTTAATGTCAATTGCTTCACTTTTGAAGAATTCTTTCCCAGAAATTTCTCTATTAACTGCCACATTAATTCCTCTTAATGGATCTGGATTTTCAATAGGAGCGTCTGATCCAAAAACCAATGTAGCTCCATTCTGGATTAAACTTTTAAATGGATATGTATATTTTCCTCTTTTTCCTAAAAACGTCTCAATTTTATCTATATCAAGTATTATATGTGATGGTTGAACAGATAAAAATGTCTTTTTATTTTTCAAAATATTTAAAAAATTTTCAGAAACAATCTGAGAATGTTCTATCCTATTTAACTTATTTCTCCCCTTTTTTGTAATGATTTTTAAAACTATTTCATTCGCTCTATCTCCTATAGAATGAATCCATACATAAATTCCATTTTTATTAGCTTCATTAACAATTTCATCGAGCTCTTTCTCATCAAAATATTTAACTCCAAAATTGTTCTTTTCATCTTCAAAGCTTTCTTTCATATATGCTGTTTTTGAACCTAATGAACCATCCATAAATATTTTTAGTCCACAAATTTTTAAGAAATTATTTCCAAATCCAGATCTTATTCCAATAGAAATTGCTTCTTTTAATTTGTTCAATGGTATTGAATTCATTATTCTTAAATTGAATTTATTTTTTATAAGATGTGTAAGGATATCTCCATCCATATTACATATTGCTGTTATTCCATATGATTGAAGTTTTTTTATTCCCTCTTTCAAAATTTCATCTATATTTTGTTTTTCCTTGAAATGTTCAAAAACATAATCAGCTGCTCTTTCCCTTAAAATTCCTGTTAAATCACCGTTTTCATCTCTTTCTACTTTTGAACCTTTAATTTTGGATATTTCATCTATATTAATTTCATTCAATACTTTTGAATTAACCCAGACAGAGTGTCCGTCTCTTCTTTTTAAAATTACATATCTATCTTTAAAAATTTTATCAAGAAATTTTTTATTTGGTTTAACTCTCCATTTTTCATCATCCCATCCAAATCCATATATAATATTATCTTTTATTTTATAATCTCTCAATTTTATTATTACATCATTAAAATTATCAATATTTGATAAATTTAATTCAAAAAGCGACTTTGAATAAAGATAAAGATGAAGATGCGAATCAAAAAAACCAGGTGTTAAATATGATTTTTTTAAATTAATCTTCTCATATTTTTCATGCAAAACTAAATCTTCATTTCCAATATAAACTATTTTTCCATCATCTGCCAAAAGATTTTTGTTTAAATTGAAATTTTCATCGTAAATTTTCCCATTAAAAAATAATTTTTTCATTTTAAATTACATAAACAATATAGAAAATAAAATATATTAAAATGGTTATGAAAATAGATTTTTTAAGGTTAAGAGCACTTATATATCTGATTCCAATTATAGTATATAAAATAAGAATAGCCCTTGGTAAATATGTAAAATAAAAAATTGTTTTATATAGAAAGTTAAATGACTCCTTGTAAGTAAAAAGAATTATTAAACTATATAGATAATTAGAAACAAAGTTTTTATTGATAAGAATTATCAATGCAAAAACTATATAAGATGGTAAAAAAATTGATAATGAATCTGATAGAGATAAGATAAAACTTCTTTCAATACCATACATCTTTAAAAAAACTTTTAGGAATAGAGCTAAAAAAATCAAAAAAATAAAATTGAAAAGAATTTGAATGATTGAGCCATAGAAAAATTCCTTTGAATTCGAAATATTTTTTATAGAAAAAATTAAAATAGTTGTTAATAATATATAAAATACTAATAAAATAATAAATTTATTTTTATTTTTCAAGTTTAAAAAAAACTTTTTTGGATTTATAAAAAGGTAAATAAAATCCATATAAAAAATATATCAGATTTTATAAAAATAAAAAAGGCTCCGAGAAATCGGAGCCTTGAATATAAACTCTTATTAATATTCTGGCATAGGAGGTGGTGCTGGTTTTTCTTTTTCAGGTATCTCTGTTATTGAAGCTTCAGTTGTTAAAAGCAAGGAGGCAATGGATTCAGCATTTTGAAGAGCAGAACGAGTAACTTTAGCAGGATCAATTATCCCTGCGTCTAATAGATTTTCAATTTTATGACTCTCTGCATTATAACCAATATTAACTGGGCTCTCTTTTATCTTTTCGACTATCATAACTCCTTTTTCTCCAGCATTATCTACTATTTGTCTTAGCGGTGATTCAAGGGCTTTTTTAATAATATTCACTCCTGCATTATAATCAACTTCATTATTTTTTAGTGAGTCAAGTACTTTTTGGGCATTTATATATATAACTCCACCACCAGGAACAATTCCCTCTTCAACTGCTGCTTTTGTAGCTGCAACCGCATCTTCAACTCTATGCTTTCTCTCTTTCATCTCTGTCTCTGTTGCCGCTCCAACTTTAATAATTGCTACTCCACCAGAAAGTTTTGCAAGTCTTTCTTGAAGTTTTTCTTTATCATAATCTGATTTTGTCTCTTCTATCTGTTTTTTGATTTGTGCAATTCTTGCTTCGATTTCTTTCTTTTCTCCCTTTCCACCAACAAGGGTTGTATTATCTTTATCAACCTTTACTTTATCTGCTCTACCAAGCATATCAAGTGTTACATTTTCAAACTTTATTCCTAAATCCTGAGAGATAACTTCTCCACCAGTTAATACTGCAATATCCATAAGCATTTCTTTTCTTCTATCACCAAATCCTGGTGCTTTAACACCACAACACTGGAATGTTCCTCTTACTTTGTTAACTACGAGAGTTGCCAGTGCTTCACCTTCAATATCTTCTGCTATTACAAGGAAAGGCCTTCCTGTTTGAACAATTTTCTCAAGAAGTGGTAAAAATTCTTGAATTCCTGAAATCTTTTTGTCTGTTATCACAATATATGGTTCTTTAAGTTCAACTTCCATTTTCTCTGGATCGGTTATAAAATAAGGAGATATATAGCCTCTATCAAACTGCATTCCTTCTACAAGATCAACTTTAATTTCAAGACCTTGCCACTCTTCCACAGTTATTACTCCATCTTTTCCAACTTTATCCATGGCATTTGCAATTGCTTCTCCTATCTTTGGATCTTTTGAAGATACTGTTGCAACTTCTGCTATTCTCTTTTTCTCATCAACCTTCATTGAAACTTTTTTAATATAACTTACAACCTCATTAACTGCATCATCCATTCCCTTTTTAAGAAGAACTGGATTTGCTCCTGCAGATATAAGTTTTAGTCCTTCATGTATCATTTCCTGAGCAAGAACAGTTGCTGTTGTTGTCCCGTCTCCTGCTACATCATTTGTTTTTGATGCAACTTCTTTGAGAAGTTGAGCACCTAAATTCTCAAATGGATCTTTTAATTCAATCTCCTTTGCAATAGAAACGCCATCATCTGATACAATAGGAGATCCAAACTTTCTCTCAAGAACAACATGTCTTGCTGTTGGACCAAGAGTCACCTTAACTGTCTCTGCAACAGCATCAACTCCTTTAAGGAGTTTTTTTCTTGCATCTTCACTATAAAGAATTTCTTTTGCTGCCATATCTTACCTCCTTATTTTTACTCAAGAACAGATAAAATATCCCTATCAGATAAAATTAAATATTCCTTATCATCAATTTTTATCTCTGTTCCTGCGTATTTTGAATAAATAACAATATCCCCCTCTTTTATTTCCATTGGACTTCTCTGTCCGTTGTCTAAAATTTTGCCTGGACCTACTGCGATTACTTTACCCCTTTGTGGTTTCTCTTTAGCAGTATCAGGTAAAACAATACCTGATTTTGTTTTTTCTTCTTCTTTTTCTGGTTCAACAATTATTTTGTCTCCTATTGGTTTAAGCTTCATATATTCACCTCCTATTTAGCACTTTAAATTAAAGAGTGCTAATTTCTAATAAAAAATTATAAGTTGAAATTAATTTTTGTCAAGTGGTTTGTTATTGCAAGGCGATATTATATGGAATAATAATGTAATTTTCTATAAAATAGAGATTTGAAATATAGTTAGAGAATTTATAATAAGTTATGTAAAAACAGTAAATGAGATTCATTAATGAATGGCTAAGACAATTTAAATATTTTATTAAAGTAAAGATTTGAAAATAAAAAAATAAAAAATAAAAAAAGAATATTTTTAAATAAGATAAGATAAAGATTCATAAGACGAAAAAAGTTTAAAAGAAAAGATTTTTTATTTCAGAATTAAGATAAATGATTCTGATAGTAAAATGGTTAAAATCCTGTTTTGATTTGATAGAGATAGGAAATATCATTTAAACATTTTGTTATTAAAGCCAATTGATTCAAGAAGAAGTTTTTTCGATGTTTCTTTATAAATTTTCGAAATAGTACCAATGCTTGAAAAAATATAATAATTATCAATTAGNATTTTTGGATTTTTTGGGAGAAGTATCCTCTCATCATTGATATTTTTATAAATTTCCTTTAAATANCNTTTCATTGATGGAATTTGTGTTAATACACCTCCAGTTCCAACAACATATTTAATTCCTCTCAAATCTTTCCCATAAATTGCTTTTAATTTTCCTGAAGGAGTATATAGAAATCTTACCTCTCCAACATGTCTTAGAAGTGATGTTTTAATACACATTTCTGCAAGTTTTTTTGTTATAAATATTTCATTTTTAGTTTTTGGAATAGCTTTCAAATACTTTAAATATTTTTTGATTTTTTCAACCTCTAATTCATCAAAAAGATTAACTACATTTTTGTGTGATACATAAACTCCAAGGTCTCCCTCTACAGTCCTTTTTGCAATTGGTTCTGGGTATATAACAATAGAATCTTTTTCTATTTTACCTTCTGTGACAGAGTGGACATCTGTTGTCGCACCACCAACATCAAATCCCATAACATCACCAATCTCATCATAAAGAAGTATAAAAGCATTCATAACAGCACCAGGTGTAGGAATTATTTCTCCTTCTACATAATTTTTTATTTTTTCCATCCCTGGAGCATGAATTATGTGTTCCTCAAAAACCTTTTGAATAATTTTTCTTACTGGTTCAATATTCAGTTTATCAATTTCAGGATAAACATTTTCTGTTATATATACTTTAAAATTTTTTTCTAAAAAAATATTTTTTACCTCTTCTTGTATTGCTTTATTTCCTGCATAAATTATTGGAGGTTTACAATTTAAAGTTGAAAGTCTTTTCGCATTTTCAATAATCATATTACTTTCACCATAATCAACTCCACCTGAAAGAAGTATTATATTAGGTTTAATTTCCTCAATTTTTTCTAAATCATATTTACTGATAATTCCAGAAGTTACAAGTTTTGTTATTGCACCTGCACCAAGAGCAGCCTCTTTTGCAGCTTTTGCTGTCATTTCTGGAACAAGACCATGAACAGTCATCTTTAATCCTCCAGCTGCGGATGAGTTTCCATACATATGTGACCATGTTAATTTATCTATATTAAGTTTATTTTTTAAATCCTCTATTGCATTTCTTAGTCCAATAGTTATATCTCCTTCTTTTATTGTTGTAGAAGATATCCCTTTTCCAAGATAGACTGGATTTTTCTTTCTAAGATTGTTAAATGCTGAAACTTTTGTGATAGTTGATCCAATTTCAACCACGAGGACATCAATCTTCATGAAAAAAATTATAACATAATAAATTTACCCTTTTTTTTCAAAATAATGTAAAATTAATTTATGAAAAAAGGATTTTGCCTTGTGAGTTGCTTATTTAGATTATTCGTTTTTATTGTAATTCTTATCATCATTATTTTTTTAGTTAAAAGTTGCGTAAAAATAGTTTTTTAAATGTTAATCATAAGATGTTCAAAATGTAAAAATAAACTTTTTAAATATGAAAAAATTGGAAAAGGTAAACTCCTTCATCTCTGGAAAAAAAGAATCAAGAAAGAATATTCAATAATAAAAAGTAATAAAAATATTTATTGTGAATGTGGAAATTTAATTGGAGTTAACGAAGGAATATATATTAAGCTTAAAAAAAGTAGTATAACATATAGTGGAGAAATAATTAAATAAATTTGATAAAATATTGTAAATTGTTTTGAAAGGAGATTATATGAGAAAAAGATTTTTCCTACTGATTTTTTTACCAATCTTGATGATTTCTATAAACATTCAAAATTTATCTGCAAAAGATTATTCTATTCCAAATGTAAAAATTGATGTAACACTAAATAAAGATGGAAGTGCCTATTTTGTTGAGGAAAGAAGTTATTCTTTTCAAGGGACCTTTTCATTTGGGTACTATGACTTACCGAAAACTGGTTATGAATCTTTAGAAGAATTTTTAGTTTATGAAGGAGATATTCATTATAAGGAAGAGCAAACAAAAAATATTAATACCTATTATATTGAAGATACTGGAAATAATTACAGAGTGAATTTTTTCTATAGTGCCACTGATGAAATAAAAACTTTTAAATTTATATATAAATTAAAAGGAGTAACAAAAGTTTATGAAGATTATGGGGAATTTTATTGGAAACTTCAGGGGACAGGATGGGATAAAAAAATTGGACTATTTGAATCAACAATAAGACTTTTAACACCTATTCCTAAAGATGATTATTATGTATGGGCTCATGGTCCTCTGTGGGGAAATATTGAAAAGGTTGATGATAAAACAATTTATCTGAAAGTTGATGATGTTCCAGCAAGTACTTTTATTGAAGCAAGAATTTTAATTCCATCAACCTATTTTACTGAGGCAAAGAAATTATCTGGAAATATTAAGGATAAAGTTATAAATGAGGAGACAAAACTTGCAAGAGACTCAAATGTAAAAAGAATTTTAACATCAATTTTATTTTGGTTACCAATTGTAATTTTTGCTCTATTACTTTTCTATATTTTTTATCTTTATAATAAATATGGAAAAGAGTATAAAATTCCAAAAGAATATGATTATATTAGAGAACCACCGAGTGATATAAAACCAGCTGTTTTAGGTCACCTTTTAACTTTTGGCTCTTTTAACGATACATTTTTAAAAGCAACAATTATGGATTTAATACATAGAGGTTTTATTAATGTTGAAAAAGATCCAAATTCAAAAAACGATTATATTTTTACATTAAACAAAAAAAGTGATGAACTTCAAGGATTTGAGAAAATCCTTGTTGATAAAATTCTTTTTGACATAAGCGATTCTTTTACAGTTAAAGAACTAAATAAAAAAATTAAAAAAAATCAAGAACACTATTATTATATTTTTGAGGATTTCAAAAATGAGATTAAAGAGGAATCAAAAAACTATGACTTTTTTGATAAAAAAAGTGAGGGAAAAAGTAATTTTGCAAGGGGATTAGGTTTTTTTATTCCAATAGCAGGTATAATTTTAACTGTTATCACAAGAAATTTGTTATTTTTGCTATGGTTGATTCTTGCTCCAATATATTTAATTGTTGGTTCATCTGCACTTAAAAGAAGATCTTACAAAGGAAAAGAGGAGTTCGATAAATGGATGGCACTGAAAAATTTCCTTAATGATTTTTCAAATTTAAAAGAATATGGTCCAAAATCAATTATTGTATGGGAGAAATATTTAATCTACGGGACAATTCTTGGAGTAGCAAAGACAGTCTTAAAAGCATTGAAAATTGTATTCCCTCAAATTGAAGATATTGAAAATAGTAGAATAATACCAATAGCAGTAGGTACTTCATTTACAAATTTTGATCTTAGTTTTAATTCACTGAATAATGCTATATCAAGAGCTGTTTCAGCAACATCATCAGCATATAAAACTTCAAGAAGTTCTTGGAGTTCTGGCGGTGGAGGTGGGGGAGGATTTTCTGGTGGTGGAGGTGGAGGTGGTGGTGGTTCTGGTGGAGGCATGGGTTAAATTAAATTTTTAATTATTTGGAAATATTATTGTAATTTTTTTAAGAGTATCATCCCATAATACTTTTGAATCAACTGATTCAGCGATAAATCTAATAGGCACCATAACTCTTCCTGGTTTTACTAATATTGGTGGTGAATCCATAAAATATTCTTTATAATTTATAAAATAGTTCTTTTTATCAACCCACATTAAAACATTTTTATCATAGAGAGTGAAAGATATACTTTTTTCTTTTTCATCATAAAATATATTTCCACCAAGTGCTTCTGTTATAAATCTAATTGGAACATAGGTTCTCCCATTTAGAATAAATGGAGCTATATCAATTTCTTTCTCTTCACCATTTATATATATTTTTTTACTATTAATAAAAAACTCAACAACTTTTCTTTCAACTTTATAAATTGTTCTTAATAGAAGAGTTCTATTTTTTGCTAAATCAATCGCTTCAATATTTAGTTTATTAATACCATTATTCAAAGGCAGTTCTATTTCAAAATCTCCTTCATTAAAAAATCCATAGTTTATATTATTAATATAAATATTCACCTTTTCTTTAATTAAACCCTTTAAAACAATATTATTCTCAACTGTTTTATAAACATTAGGGATATCTATATTGACCTCAGGAGGTGTAAGATCGCAAACTATTTTTAAAAAATAATCCTTTGAGTTTCCAAATTTATCTATTGCAGTAAATTTAATTTCATTTAACCCCTCTTTAAGAGAAACATCTATAAAAAACTTTCCATTTTCGTCAATTTTAATTTCATTATCATTAAAATAGATCTTAGCATCTTTTTCAGTTTCTCCAGAAATTTGTATATTATTTTTATTTGTAATGAAATTATCTTCAACATTAAATTTTATTTCAGGTGGTGTGGTATCTTTTATAAATTTAAATTTAATTAAAATTTCTTTTACATCGCCCTTCCCAATTAGTTTAATTATAAATTCGTAATCCTTATCAAATTCAAAATTTTCTGTTTTTATAAAACCAC
>JGI11944J13513_1002817_pt1 | contig 11593 bp, 8 predicted proteins | sample TerdegcoTASludge_FD_13513 | JGI IMG/M metagenome (IMG submission 13513) | reverse complement strand
TCGGTTCCCCGCCCCGCCGGCCCCGGCGGGGCCGGCGGGAACTTTCTCTGCGGAGCGGCCCGGCTCATGTCCACCATCGGCAGGATTTTCAGCGTTCGGAACCTCGTCATCGGCACCGCCCTCCTGTTTCTCGGCGCCTTCGTCCTGTTCCCGCTCGCCCTGCTCGTCCTGCGAAGTTTCCTCGGGGGAGACGGCGAGGTCAGCCTCGAGAACTACATCGCCGTCTACAGCATGGAGCGCAACTGGGACGCCGTGGTGATGACCCTCTGGGTCTGCGGCCTCACCATGCTCTTCTCCATGATCTTCGCCACGGGGCTTGCCTGGCTCGTCGTGCGCAGCAACCTGCCCTACCGCCGCCTGTTCCGCTCGCTGTTCTTCATCCCCTACGTGATCCCGCCCTACGTGGGGGCCATCGCCTGGATCCTCCTGCTCACCCCGGGCGTGGGCTACGTCAACAAGATGCTCGTCGGGATCTTCGGGGCCGAGATGCCGGGGCCCTTCGACATCTACACCGTGCCGGGCCTCGTGTGGGTCATGACCCTGTTCTACTACCCGCTGGCCTTCCTGAACGTGGCGAGCGCCCTGGAGCAAATGGACAACACCCTGGAGGAAGCGGCCCGCATCAGCGGGGCATCCCCGCTCCGGGTCTTCTGGGACATCACGCTACCGCTGGTCTCCCCCAGTTTCTTCGCCGGGGGCCTCCTGGTCTTTGCCGCCTCGGCCTCGGCCTTCGGCGTGCCCGCCATGATCGGGATGCCGAGCCGCATCTACGTGCTCTCGACCCAGGTCATCCAGTACGTCTACATGGGGACGACCTCGGGCATGCGGGAGGCGACGGCCCTGTCCGTCGTCCTCATGGTCATCGCCGTCCTCACCATGGCCCTCGGCAACCGGCTGCTCAGCCGCAAGCGCTACACCCTCGTGGGGGGGAAGAGCTCGCGGGTGCTGCCCGTCTCGCTCGGCCGCTTCCGGATCCCGGCACTTGTTTTTTCCGGCCTCCTCGGCTTTCTCCTGGTCATCCTGCCCATCGGGGCCATCGTGGTGACCTCTTTCGTGAGGGTCTTCGGGGAACCCATCGCCCTGGAGAACCTGAGCCTGGAGCATTACGGGTACATCCTGACGTTCAAAACGGCCCTGGAGGCCTTCTGGAACAGTTTCTTCATGGGCGTCGTGGCGGCAACCCTGGCCCTGATGGTGGCGAGCCTCATCGCCTATTACCGGGTGAAGGCCAAGAGCAACCTGGCCCGGGCGGCGGACCTCATCGCCACCGTGCCCTACGCCACGCCCGGGACGGTCATCGCGCTGGCGCTCATCATCGCCTTCTCGGGGAAATACGGCCTGAACCTCTACAACACCTTCTCGATTTTGATCGTGGCCTACATGGTCAAGTACCTGGCCTTTTCCGTGCGCACGGTCTGCGCCTCGCTGGAACAGATCGACCTGTCGCTCGAGGAGGCCGCGCAGATCTCCGGGGCAAGCTGGCTGCAGAGCTTCCGGGACATCATCCTGCCTCTCGTGCGCCCGGGGCTCATCGCCGCGTGGTTTCTCGTGTTCATGACCACCTTCTACGAATTGACGATGAGCATCCTGCTCTACGGCCCGAACACGCACAACCTGGGCGTGATCCTCTACGAGATGCAGACCTACTCGAACCAGCAGGCCGCCTCGGTGCTGGCCGTGCTGATCCTGGTCGTGGTCCTCGCGGGCAACGTGCTCGTTACGAGGATCACGAAGGGAAAGATCACCATCTGACGATGCGGGGCGGCGACGGCCGCCGGCAGGAGACAGGCAGCGGGGGAAAGGGACAAGACGATCCATGGCGGATGTAAGGCTCGAAAACGTGTCGAAGAAATTCGGAAGCGTGGAGGCCGTGGCGGCCTTCAGCGAGACGATCCGGGAGGGCGAGTTCGTTTCCCTGCTCGGGCCGTCGGGATGCGGGAAGACGACGACCCTTCGCATCATCGCCGGGTTCGAGCGGGCCACGACGGGCCGGGTGTTCATCGGGAATGAACTCGTGAGCTGCTCCGAGACGAATCTCTACAAGCCGCCGGAAGAGCGTAACATCGGGATGGTCTTCCAGTCCTACGCCGTGTGGCCCCACATGAACGTCTTCGCCAACGTGGGATACCCTCTCAAGGTCCGCGGGATGGACAAGAAGAAAATCCGCGAAAAGGTGCAGCACGTCCTGGAGCTCGTGCACCTGGAAGGGCTCGACAGGAGGCTTCCCAGCCAGCTCTCCGGGGGGCAGCAGCAGCGTGTGGCCCTCGCCCGGGCGCTGGTGGCCGAGCCCGCGCTTCTTCTCCTCGACGAGCCGCTCTCGAACCTCGACGCGAAGCTGCGCGAGAGCATGCGTTTCGAGATCAAGGACGTGCAGCGCCGCCTCGGGATCACCGTCGTCTACGTGACCCACGACCAGGCGGAGGCCATGGTCATGTCCGACCGGATCATCGTCATGGACAGGGGGTATGTCCAGCAGACCGGCAGTCCGCGGGACATCTACGAAACCCCCGCCAACCGGTTCGTGGCCGACTTCATCGGCCTCATCAACTTCCTCGAGGGAAACCTGGTCTCAACAGAGGGCACCGAAGGGGTGGTGGCCCTCGCGGGCATCCCGGGTCCGGTGCATCTCAGGGGCCGGCTCCACGCGGCCATGAAGGCGGGGGACCGGGTGGTTTTGGCGGCGCGCCCGGAGTCGATCGCGGTCCTGAGCGAGCCTGCGCCGGGGGCCGTTCCCGGGCGGCTCATCCGCAAGATCTACCTGGGAAACGAGATGGATTACCGGGTGGCCCTCGGGCCGCTGGAGGTGAGGGCCACGGGGCCGGCGGCGACGGACGGGCTGGCGGAGGGAAGCCCCGTGTGGCTCGACTTCAACCGCATCGTCGTGATGCCCTTTTAGCGAACCGAAAAAAACCCCCCGAGGAGAGCCGCCGGGGGGTTTTAGCGCTTTGGAGGCCGCGCCGTCAGATCACCTGGCTGATGTGCATGGCCTTGAACCTGCCGCCGCTGGCCTTCGCCGCCTTGGCGAGCTGGATGAGGCACCCGGGACAGCCGGTGACCACGATGGCGGCGCCCGTCTTCTCGATGTTGGCCCTCTTCTTGTCCAGGATCTTCAGGGCGATGTTGGGATAGTCCATGTGGAAGGTCCCCGCCCCGCCGCAGCAGACGTCGGCATCCTTCATCTCGACGAAGGTGCCCGCCGCCCTGAGCAGGTCGCGCGGCTGTTTCCGGATCCCCTGGCCCCGGGACAGGTGGCACGGGTCGTGGTACGTGAAGGTCGCGTTCACCTTCTGCCGAGGCGTGTAGCCCGCCTTGGCCAGGTACTCGGTCAAATCCATCACCTTGCGGCTGAAGGCCGCCGCACGGTCCTTCCACTGCGCATCGTCGGCGAAATACGAGGCGATGTGCTTCAGGGTGCCGCCGCAGCTCGCACAGTCGCTCACAACGACGTCGGCGTCCTCGTAGAGCTCGATGTTCTTCCGGGCAAGCGCCAGAAACTCTTCCCGCAGCCCGTGGGCCAGGTGCGGGAGCCCGCAGCAGACATTGTCCCTCACGAGCGGCTTCGTCCCCGCCTTCAGGAGGTCGAGCGTCTCGGCCGCGGCCTCGGGGAACATCATCCGCATGCCGCACCCCTCGAAGTAGGCCACGCGCGTGGCCGCCGTGACGGCCGCACCGGAGGGGGGCGCCGTGCCGGCCAGCACCGCCGGCCCGGCAAAGGCGGCCAAAAAATGGGCTCGCGTGTACTCCTCGGGAACCATGCCGTGGGGGAAGATGCTGTTGAGGCCCAGCCTGCGCAAAAGCGCAAGCGATCCGGCCGCCAGCTTGACCATGCCGCGGCTCTTGAGGATTCCGCCCATGGCCTTGTACCGGGTGTTCGCCGCCCCCGTCCTGTTGACGAGGTACTGGCGGATGTGGATCATCGCGTCGTCCGTCGCGATCTTGCTCGGGCAGATGTCGACGCAGGCGCGGCACAGCAGGCAGAAGTTGACCTTGGCCAGCGCCTCCGGCGTGGGCTCGATGCCTCCCTCGGTCAGGGCCCGGGCGATGACGTTCTTCCCCCGGGCGCCGGAGGACTCGACGCTGTTGACGTCGAAGAGGGGACAGACGGGCAGGCACGTGCCGCAGCGGTCGCACTGGCTGACGATCTTCCTTGCGGCCTGAAGCAGTTTGTCGTCCGTTTCTTTACGCATGGTCTTACCGTTTCGCTCCGTGTCTCACCAGATCTTGCCGGGGTTGAGGATGCCCTTCGGGTCGAGGGCCTGCTTGACGGCTGCCAGGGCTTTCACCCCCGCCTCGCCGAGGGCCTTGGCGATGTACGGCCTCTTGGTGATCCCGATGCCGTGCTCGCCGGACAGGGTCCCCCCGACGGCCAGCGTCGCGTCGAACAGCTCCTCGACGGCGCGGTGGACCCGCTCCTCCTCGCCGGGCTTGCTCAGGTCGCAAAGAATCGAGGGGTGAATGTTGCCGTCGCCGGCGTGACCGTAGACGGCGATCGTGAGCTTGTGCTTCTCGGCGATGGCGCTGATCCGCCGTACCACCTCGGGAAACGCGTCACGGGGGACGGAGATGTCCTCCCCAAGCCGGTTCGGCACGAGGCTGGCGATGGCGGAGCTCAGACCCCGGCGGATGGCCCAGAGCTCGTCGGATTCCTGCTGCGACTGAGCGACGCGGAACCGGTAGACCCCGCATTGCCTCGCCACGGCTTCCATCTTTCTTGCCTGGGCCTCGAGGGCCGCATCGTCCTCGCCGTCGATCTCGACGATGATGCAGCAGCCGATGGCCGGGTCGTGCTCCGTCTTGCGGTGCTTGGCCACGGCCTCGAGGCAGAAGCGGTCCATGATCTCCGCCGCCGCCGGCAGGAGGCCCGACTGCAGCATCTGGTGGATCGTGTTGCAGCCGTCGTCGAGGGTGCGGAACATGAGCTGCAGCGTGCCGCGTTTCTTCGGCATGGGGATGAGCCGAAGGAGCGCCTTGGTGATGATGCCCAGGGTCCCCTCGGAGCCGGTGAAGAGGCTCGTGAGGTTGTAGCCCGTCACGTTCTTGATGGCCTTGCCGCCCGTGAGGAGGACCGAGCCGTCGGCAAGCACGACCTCGAGCCCCATGACGTAGTTCGAGGTCACGCCGTACTTGACGGCCCTCATGCCGCCCGCGTTCTCGGCCACGTTGCCGCCGATGGTGGAAAATTTCCAGCTTGCCGGGTCGGGCGGGTAGAAGAGCCCCCTGGCGGCGCAGGCGTTGTAGAGGTCGATCGTGCGGACCCCGGCCTCGGCCCAGACCATCATGTTGTTCACGTCGAGCTCGAGGATCTTCGTCATGCGCTCCAGAGACATGGAGATGCCCCCCTTCAGGGGGATGCTCCCGCCCGTGCGCCCCGTGGCGGCGCCCCTCGGCGTCACGGGGATGCCGTGCTCGCAGGCGACGGCCATGATCCTCGAGACTTCGTCGGTCGTGGCGGGCCGCACGACGAGCTCGGGCTTGTTTGCCGGGAACAGCGGCACAAAGGATGCGTCATAGGAGTAGCCGAAGCGGTCCAGGTCGGAATCGAGGGCGTTTTCCGCCCCCACAATGTCGCGGATTCTATTCTTGATGTCGTCCGGGATCATCGAGTTGGCCTCCTGTCAGTTTGATGCCTTGCATGACGCCCGATCCGGACGGCGCTCGCCGGGAAGGGGCTTCCCTTCAATAGCCACTCACTATAAGGGAGCCCTCGATCCCTGTCAACGAGCAGAAACACCGCGCGGGGTGGAGAGCCTGGGGATGGTCATCCCGCCGTCCATGATGAAGGTGACCCTGGCAGCCGGGCCTTTCTCCTCGAGCGCCGCCTTCAGCGCTTCCGAGACACTTCCGAAGGGGCGCATGTGGGCTTTGCGGATCAGGTTTGCATCCAGGGGGGTGACGGCCCACATCCGGGCCTTGACGCCGATCTCAGCCATCTTGCCTGCCTTGTGGTAGCCCAGCTTGTATTCCCGGTTCAGCTTTTCGATGACGGCCTTGCAGGTCGGCTCGGAGCTCAGGAGGTCCAGGAAGGCCTGGGAGCCGACGCCGCTGCGGCAGGCGGACACGAGGATGATGATCCCCCCGTCCTCCAGTGCGGTCTTTCCGTTGTCCAGGGCCTTCTGGGACTGGTAGAGGTCGATGTCGTTGGGCTCCAGGGCGAGGGTCACCACGATGTCGGCCTTCCTCTTGATGGGTACGACGAAGACCTCGTCGGCCCGGGGAAGCAGCGAGTAAAAGGATTCCTTCAGGTCCCCGGCTGCGGCGGCATAGACGCGATGTTCGCCGTCGAGAACGGTCATAATGGCGAAGACGTTCAGCTTTTCGAGAATCTGCTCGGCGTCGTCGAACTCCTCCGCGACGGGGTTCCCCTTCAGGACCATCGCCTGGGCGGCGGGCGAGATGGCGAGCCTGTGGTTCGCCGTGATGCAGTCATAGCTCGCCACCCCGGGCATGAAGCACTTCCGGCCCCCGGTGTACCCGGCGAAGTAGTGGGGCTCGATGCTGCCGATGGGGATGATGGCGTCGGCCTCCCGGACGAGAGTGTTGAGCATCAGGTCGTTGCCGTGTCTCGTCTTGCCGAGAGAGTAGCAGGGGCTCTTCTTGGCATCGTGGACATGGACGCGATCCTTGAGCTCCCCGTGGAGTTTCCCGAAGATGAAGTCGTACTCCTCCTCCGTCGGGGCCCGGTGGCTGCCCGTGGCAACGAGGATCTTGAATCGCTTGTCACGGAGCAGGGGGTAGAGGATCTCCATGACGGCGCCTGTGGGCGTGGGGCGCGTCGCATCGTTGACGAGAAGGAGGATGTTCTCGCGGCCCTGGAGGAAGTCCTCGATCCCCGGCGACTTGAGAGGATTGAAAACGGCTGTCCTGAGCGTTTCCGCCTCGTCGGCGGTTTGAACGGCGTTGGGGACGATGACCTGCTCGAGGTTTCCGTCCGGCAGTTCGATCGTCTCGGTCTTGTCCCCGTAAGGAATCTCCAGCCTCATGGTCCCCGCTCCGGTTTTTTAGTTCAAAGCCGAAGGCAGGGGGTCACCTTCCCCTGCAAGCGGCCCGATGGAACAATTAATGGCACTTGCAGGAAAAGATCAAGAAAATAATGCAAAAGGAATTTTTCTTGCAGGGCAATCGTGCTACAGTACATTGGGGCGTTGGAACGTGGTATAGCCGGCGGGCGGAGCTCTCCCATGAGCAAGGAAACAGTGGACATCTTCATCCATCTCGTCGTGGCCATGGTGGCGGGCGGGCTGATCGGGCTGGAACGAAGCTACTACGGGCGGCCGGCGGGTTTTCGAACCCACACGCTGGTCAGCATTGCCTCGAGCCTGCTGATGCTCGTGACCATCTATCAGAGGGACTGGTTCACGGGGGCCATGATCGAGACGGTGCGGGTCGACCCGACCCGCATGGCCCAGGGCATCATGACGGGGATCGGGTTCCTCGGTGCCGGGGTCATCATGAAAGAGGGGGCCTCGATCCGCGGGCTGACCACGGCGGCGTCGATCTGGATCACCGCGGCGATCGGAATCCTCGCCGGCGTGGGATTCTACAGCGCCCTGACGGTGGTCACGGTCTTGACCCTCAGCACGCTGACCCTCTATCGGCTCGTGGAGAGACAGCTCCCCATGCTCCTCTACGCCCAGAATTTCATCCGCTTCCACCGGGACCGGGCGATGACCGAGGCGGAGATCCGGGCCCTCATGAAGGAACACGGATTCAAGATATCGAACATGTGCTTCGCCGTCACCCACGACAGGCAATTCTTCGAATACGACCTGGTCATCAATACCCGGGATGAGGAGAATCTGGTCCGCCTCTGCCGGAGCCTCGAACAAAACGGGGCTGTCCTGGAATTCAAACTCTGCCCGACGAGCGATTGAGGGGTCCAGGGCTCGGAAGAACCGTTACATGGGGTAGTCGTCGACATCGGCGACGTACCTGATCACGTAAGTGCTTCTCCCCTTTTCCGTGGAAAGGATCCGCTCGAGGGCCGCCGTGGCGGTCTTGATATCCCCTAGATATCTCCTCACTTCCTCTTCCTTTGCGAGCAGCTTCGCAATATCCTGGTTGCTCACGTCAGCCTTGTAGGCCTCTCCCTCTTCCGCACGACACATCGGTTTGCGCATCGCTCTCGCCTTCATGACCGCAATAGTCCTCCTTTCCGATCATTTGGGACCGTCGTTACAGCATGGATCGTGCCCCTGCGGCGGCATACATTTATTTATTCGATATAATTGGGAAATCCACTTTGCGGCACCGTCCCGCTCGTGGAAAGGGAAGCATATCCTGCCGGCAGAACCCCGGCCCGAACCTGCCGAGTAAAAAAACCTTTCGAATTATCAGTTTGTTGATCCGAGGAAGCAATTGCTCACGGGTTTCAGCAAATCCTTTAGCAAACCGCAATAATTGCACCCTCGAACAAAAACAGGGCCGGCTCGAAAAAAAAAGATTGACTGCAGGATCAAATTAGATTGATAATGGATATCTGAAAACAATAATTATTGATATTAAAAGACGCGTCTTATGCATTCCAGGGAACCCGGAAGACGAATCGACGAGATGCTTGCGAAACTCAGGGAGAGGGAATTCCGGATAACTCCGCAGCGGCTCGCCATACTCAAGATCCTCGCCGCAAGTGAAGGGCATCCGAGCGTCGACGACATCTACCGGGAAGTAAAGGCGGAGTTTCCCACGACGAGCCTTGCGACCGTTTACAAGACCGTATCGCTCTTAAAGGAACTCAACGAGGCCCTGGAGCTCAGCTTCCCCGACGGAAGCAACCGCTACGACGGAAACAACCCCGCGCCTCACCCGCACGCGATCTGCGTCAAATGCAAGAGGATCATGGATCCGGAGCTGATGAACATCGATGCTCTGACGGAGGAAATGAGCCGGAAGACAGGATACAAGATATTCTATCATGAACTGGAGTTCTTTGGCCTCTGCCCGGAATGCCAGAAGAAGAACTGACGGCGAGCGTATTTTTTGCCCCGTAATGGAGAATAATTATTAACAGATACTAAGAATCATGATCTACAGGAAGATAAAAGAAGGAGGAAAGACCATGCCTGAAGAAAGCAAAAGCCCGGTAACGGGAAAGACCAGCAAGCCCATAGCCGGAAGCGGCACGTCGAATCGGGACTGGTGGCCGAACCAGCTGAACCTGAGAATCCTGCATCAGCACTCTCACAAGAGCAACCCGATGGGCGAGGCGTTCAACTATGCCGAGGAATTCAAGAAGCTGGACCTTGCGGCCGTGAAAAAGGACCTCTACGCGCTGATGACCGACTCGCAGGACTGGTGGCCGGCCGACTGGGGGCACTACGGCGGGCTCATGATACGGATGGCGTGGCACAGCGCGGGCACGTACCGCATGGGCGACGGCCGCGGGGGGGCGGGATCCGGCTCCCAGCGCCTGGCGCCCCTCAACAGCTGGCCGGACAACGTGAATCTCGACAAGGCGCGCCGGCTGCTCTGGCCGATCAAACAGAAATACGGCAGGAAGATCTCCTGGGCCGACCTGATGGTCCTTGCCGGCAACTGCGCGATGGAGTCGATGGGCTTCAAGACCTTCGGCTTCGCCGGCGGCCGCGAGGACGTCTGGGAGCCCGAAGAGGACATCTACTGGGGCAGCGAGGACACCTGGCTCGGCGACAGGCGCTACTCCGGCGACCGGGATCTCGAAAACCCTCTTGCCGCCGTGCAGATGGGCCTGATCTACGTAAACCCCGAAGGGCCGAACGGCAACCCCGATCCGGTCGCCTCCGGCCGCGATGTCCGCACGACCTTTGCGCGGATGGCCATGAACGACGAAGAGACCGTCGCGCTCATCGCCGGCGGGCACACCTTCGGCAAGTGCCACGGCGCCGGGCCTGCAACCCATGTGGGACCCGAACCCGAAGCCGCCCCGATCGAACAGCAGGGCCTCGGCTGGAAGAGCAGCTTCCGCAGCGGCAAGGGCGGCGATACGATCAGCAGCGGTCTCGAGGGCGCCTGGAAGCCGAACCCGACCCAATGGGACATGGGGTATCTGAGCACGCTCTTCAAATACGAGTGGGAACTCACAAAGAGCCCGGCCGGCGCGCACCAGTGGGTACCCAAGGGCGGCGCCGGAGCAAGAGCCGTGGAGGACGCACACGATCCTTCGAGGCGAAACCCGCCCATGATGACCACGGCGGACCTCTCCCTTCGCTTCGACCCGATCTACGAACCCATCGCGCGGCGCTACCTGCAGAACCCGGAGGAATTCGCCGACGCCTTCGCCCGGGCCTGGTTCAAGCTGACTCACCGCGACATGGGTCCCCGATCGCGCTATCTCGGCCCGGAGGTCCCGGCCGAAGAACTCATCTGGCAGGACCCCATCCCGGCCGTCGATCACAAGCTGATCAATGCAAAGGACATCGCCTCCCTCAAGGCCGGGATCCTCGCCTCGGGGCTGTCCGTCTCCCGGCTGGTCTCGACCGCCTGGGCGTCGGCGTCCACGTTCCGCGGCTCCGACAAGCGCGGAGGCGCCAACGGCGCCCGCATCCGTCTGGCGCCGCAGAAGGACTGGGAGGTCAACCAGCCGGATCAGCTGGCTGAGGTGCTCAAGACCCTGGAGAAGATTCAGAAGGCCTTCAATAGCGCGCAGTCCGGCGGCAAGAAGGTTTCGCTCGCCGACCTGATCGTCCTGGGCGGCTGCGCCGGCGTCGAGCAGGCGGCGAAGAACGCGGGCCATAAAGTGACCGTCCCCTTCTCGCCGGGCCGGATGGACGCATCGCAGGAGCAGACCGACGCTGCCTCATTCGCCGTCCTCGAGCCGAAGGCCGACGGGTTCCGCAATTACCAGAAGGCCAAATACGCGGTATCGGCAGAGGAAATGCTGGTCGACAGGGCGCAGCTCCTGACGTTGACCGCACCGGAGATGACGGTGCTCATCGGCGGGATGCGCGTCCTGAATACCAACGCTGGAGGCTCCCGGCATGGAGTCTTCACGAAGCGCCCGGAGGCCCTGACCAATGACTTCTTCGTGAACCTGCTCGACATGGGCACGGTGTGGAAAGCGACGGATGAGGACGGGGACCTGTTCGAGGGGCGTGATCGCAAGACGGGCGATCTCAAGTGGACCGCCACCCGCGTGGACCTCATCTTCGGGTCGAACTCCCAGCTCCGGGCTCTTGCCGAGGTGTACGGAAGCGCGGACGCGCAAAAGAAGTTCGTCGAGGACTTCGTGGCGGCCTGGAACAAGGTGATGAACCTGGATCGCTTCGATCTCGCCTGATCGCCACGTGAACGCCTTCGGGTGAGTATCCCGAGCCGCCGGTATCCTGCCGGCCGATGGGGTCAACGGCGGATCGACGCCATGGTTTACGGAGGGGGAGCCGCGGGCGGTGAAAGCACGTTGCACAGCGGGCGTCACCGTCCCTCACGGCCTGCCCTTTCGAGGGTGAGGAACAAACGGGACGAAGTCCGAGCAGAATGCATCACACGACAAGGAGGTTTATTGAAGCATGGCAATGGAATACGATTACAGGAAGATTTTCCCCCGCTGGCCGAAGAAGGTCACGATCGGCGACATCACGATCCGCGACGGCTTCCAGCACGAGGAGAAGTTCATCTCCAC
>JGI11944J13513_1002816_pt1 | contig 11594 bp, 9 predicted proteins | sample TerdegcoTASludge_FD_13513 | JGI IMG/M metagenome (IMG submission 13513) | reverse complement strand
CGGCGGGCCCCTCTGTCTTCTGGTCGTTCGGGCTGGCTTAGTGGGCGTTGAGCTCATCCAGCGGCAGCGAGAAGCTCGCCACGAACACATCGATAAAGTAGCGCATGGCCGGGTTCATGCGGGCGGCCAGCATCTGCTCGAGGCGCTTGCGCGCGGGCTCGAACTCCCGGTTGCCGACGCTCAGTTCCTCCAGACACTTGGTATAGGCGCAGAGGGTGTCGGCATCCTTCACCAACCGGGCGAGGACGTCGTCCTGGGCACCGGAGTCGAGCAGGGGGCGAAAGTCTTCCATCAGCTCGGGGGGCAGCATCCCCAGCAGACGCTGTTCGGCGGCGAGCTCTATCTTCTTGTATTCGCGGGCTATCTCGGGGTTGAAGTATTTGACGGGGGTGGGCAAGTCGCCCGTCAGCACCTCGCTGCTGTCGTGGTAGAGGGCCATGACGGCGGCATGGTTGGCATCCACCTTGCCATCAAACAGCCGGTTGTTGATGACGCCGAGGGCGTGGGCCACCATGGCCACCTGCAGGCTGTGCTCGGCGATGTTTTCCGGCTGAATGTTGCGCATCAAGGGCCAGCGGTAGATGAGCCGCATGCGGGCGAGGTTGGCGAAGAAGTGGCTGGGCAGCATGGGGGACCTCGAACTGGGGCAATGAAAAAGGGCAGACCCTAGTCTGCCCTTTTTTGACATCCCAGGCATAGCCTGGCGATGCATTCTTGTTTAGCGGATATAGCGACCGGATTCGGCCTCGTGGTTGGTGACTATCATCTGGCCTATGGGGGCCAGGGCAATCAGGGCCAGCTTGAGGTGCTGGATGCCGAACGGGATGCCGATGATGGTCACAAAGCAGGCCAGGGCCGAGGCGATGTGGCCTATGGCCAGCCAGACTCCGATCACCAGGAACCAGAGGATGTTGCCAATCATCCCGAGGGCACCTGTGCCTATGTCGCTCTGCCCCGTCATTGTCTTGCGGTTGACCGCCTGCTTGCCGAACGGGAAGAAGGTAAAGGTGCCGATGACGAAACAGGCTCGCCCCCAGGGGATCCCTATCAGGGAGACGAAGCAGAGCAGCCCGGCCAGCCACCAGGCCAGCCCCATAAAGACGCCCCCCAGTACAAACCAGAGCAGATTGAACAAGAAGCGGAAAAAGGACATGTGGGTCTCTCCAGACTCATAAATTGGCAGTCACCATAGCGAGCGGCGCCGAGGGACGCAATGGCTGATGCGAGAAGGCGGACAATTTGGGTCGCAGACCCCCTGAGCGCACCTCTCCCGGCGACGCCGGGAGATGAAAAAAGCATAGGGTGGCGTGCAAAAGGGTGAGCAAGCGCAAATTATTGCGAACCTGACGCTTGAACTCGGCGCAAGGCTTCCCCATATAGGAGGCAGTCTTGCGCAAATTGTGCTGTCTGTGCCCCGGATGGGGGATGTGCGGCTCGACGCGACCAATGTGCGCCGCTATAATGTCGCGTCATATTTTCTCATCACAAAGACAGTCGTTGTCTTTATAAACAGGAAGACTCCGGGCTTTGCCCAGGGGTAATAAAGGGTCAGCACACAGTGCTGAGTTGAACGAGGTAAAAGAATGCAAGTTTCTGTAGAGACAACCCAAGGTCTGGAACGCCGTCTTACCATCACTGTACCGGCTGCTACCGTTGACGCTGCCGTGCGTAAAGAATTGAATGGCCTGGCCAAGACTCGTCGCATCGACGGTTTCCGTCCTGGCAAGGCTCCGGTTGCCATCATCAAGAAGATGTTCGGCGCCATGGCCCATGCCCGCGTTGCCGATGAAATGATGCAGAACAACTTCATCAAGGCCATCATCGAGAGCAAACTGAGCCCGGCCGGTGCGCCGACCATGGATCCGAAAGAGATCAAGGAAGGCCAGGATTTCGAATTCACCGCCACTTTCGAAGTGTACCCGGAGTTTGAAGTTGCCGGTCTCGAGAGCATCAAGGTTGAGAAGCCGGTTGCCTCCGTCAAGGATGCCGACCTGGCCAATATGATCGACACCCTGCGCAAGCAGCACGCCACCTGGTCTGACGTCGATGCCGCTGCCGCCAATGGCATGCGTGTCACCCTGGACTTCGTCGGTTCCATCGACGGTGAAGAGTTCGACGGCGGCAAGGCTGAAGGTTTCACTCTGGAACTGGGCGCTGGCCGCATGATCCCTGGCTTCGAAGACGCCATCCTGGGCAAGAAAGCGGGCGACGAGTTCACCATCGAGGTGACTTTCCCGGCTGACTACCACGCCGAAGCCCTGAAGGGCAAAGCGGCCAAGTTCGCCTCCAAGCTGAACAAGGTTGAAGAGCAGGTGCTGCCTGAGCTGACCGAAGAGTTCGTCAAGCGTTTTGGCATCGAGAGCGGCAGCGTTGAAGAGCTGAAAGCCGAAGTGCGCAAGAACATGGAGCGCGAACTGGCTCAAGCCCTGAAAAACAGCGTGAAAGAGCAAGTGCTGAACGGCCTGGTTGAAGCCAACCAGATCGATCTGCCGAAGGCTGCCGTTGCCCAGGAAATCGACACCCTGCGTCAGCAAGCCCTGCAGCGTTTCGGTGGCTTCCAGGGCGGCAACGCTCCCGAGCTGCCGGCCGAGCTGTTCCAGGCGCAAGCCGAGCGTCGTGTACGCGTCGGTCTGCTGCTGGGTGACGTCATCCGCACCAACGAGATCAAGGCTGACGACGCCCGTGTGACCAGCATCATCGAGTCCATGGCCACTGCCTACGAAGATCCGAAGGAAGTGATCGAGTACTACCAGAAGAACGAGCAGATGCTGAACGGCGTTCGTAACCTGGCTATCGAAGATCAAGCCATCGACCTGATCCTGTCCAAGGCGCAAGTGACCGAGAAAGAAGTTGCCTTCGACGAAGTGATCAACAAGTCCGGTGCCGCTGCCTAAGAACATTTGACTTAAGGTCAAAACTGTTAAGTATAATGGCTCGTGTGATCTCCACTCGGGCCATTTTATTTTAGGGACAATGCCTTATGTACAAGAACTATAACGATGTGACTGAATCCCCACGCAATGCGCTCATCCCTATGGTGGTCGAGCAGACGGCGAAAGGGGAGCGTTCCTACGACATCTATTCCCGTCTGCTCAAAGAGCGGGTGATCTTCCTGACCGGTCAGGTTGAGGATCACATGGCGAATCTGGTGGTGGCTCAGCTGCTGTTCCTGGAGTCCGAGAACCCGGATCAGGACATCAGCATCTACATCAACTCGCCGGGTGGTGCCGTCACTGCGGGGATGTCCATCTATGACACCATGCAGTTCATCAAGCCGGACGTCAGCACCGTTTGCATGGGGCAGGCCTGCTCCATGGGCGCCTTCCTGCTGGCTGGCGGTGCCAAGGGCAAGCGTTTCTGCCTGCCTAATGCTCGCGTGATGATTCACCAGCCGCTGGGCGGCTTCCAGGGCCAGGCATCTGACATCCAGATCCATGCCCAGGAGATCCTGAAAATCAAGAATACCCTGAACGATCGTCTGGCTTTCCATACCGGACAGGACATGGCCACCATCGAACGCGACACCGACCGTGACAACTTCATGTCGGCCGAGCAGGCCGTGGCCTATGGTCTGGTTGACGGCATCCTGAGCCAGCGCGGCTGAGCAGGGTATCCCGTCCTGTTGTAAACTCAACAGGACGATCCATCCTCTATTGATAAAACGAGGTCGCTGAATGACAGAGAAACGCAAGGGTGAGGGCGACAAGCTGCTTTATTGCTCTTTCTGCGGCAAAAGCCAGCATGAAGTGCGTAAGCTGATCGCTGGCCCTTCCGTCTACGTATGTGATGAGTGTGTCGAGCTGTGCAACGACATCATCCGCGAGGAGATCCGCGAGATCTCTCCCAAGCGCGATGGTAGCGAGCTGCCGACCCCTCATGAAATCCGCGCCCATCTGGACGACTACGTGATCGGGCAGGAGTACGCCAAGAAGGTGCTGGCAGTTGCCGTCTACAACCACTACAAGCGTCTGCGCAGCGGCAGCGAGTCCGGTGGTGTGGAGCTTGGCAAGTCCAACATCCTGCTGATTGGTCCGACCGGCAGCGGCAAGACCCTGCTGGCCGAGACGCTCGCCCGTCTGCTGGATGTGCCCTTCACCATGGCCGATGCCACCACCCTGACCGAAGCCGGTTATGTGGGCGAGGACGTGGAGAACATCATCCAGAAGTTGCTGCAAAAGTGCGACTACGACGTGGAGAAGGCCCAGCGCGGCATCGTCTACATCGACGAGATCGACAAGATCTCCCGCAAGTCGGACAACCCCTCCATCACCCGCGATGTCTCCGGGGAAGGGGTGCAGCAGGCACTGCTGAAGCTGATCGAGGGCACCATCGCCTCAGTGCCGCCGCAAGGGGGCCGCAAGCATCCGCAGCAGGAGTTCCTGCAGGTTGATACCTCCAAGATCCTCTTCATCTGTGGCGGCGCCTTCGCCGGCCTGGACAAGGTGATCGAGCAGCGTTCCGTCAAGGGGACCGGCATAGGCTTTGGCGCTGACGTCAAATCCAAGAATGCCAAGGCGACCCTGAGCGAGAACTTTGCCAAGGTGGAGCCGGAAGATCTGATCAAATATGGTCTGATCCCCGAGTTCATCGGTCGTCTGCCGGTAGTGGCAACCCTCACCGAGCTAGACGAAGCGGCCCTCATCCAGATCCTGAAAGAGCCGAAGAACGCGCTGACCAAGCAGTACGCCGCGTTGTTTGCCCTGGAAGAGGTGGAGCTGGAGTTCCGCGACGACGCCCTGAACGCCATCGCCCGCAAGGCGATGGAGCGCAAGACAGGTGCCCGTGGTCTGAGATCCATAGTCGAAGCCGTGTTGCTCGACACCATGTATGACCTGCCCTCCCTGGAAGGGGTCAGCAAGGTGGTGATCGACGAGACGGTGATCAAGGGGGACTCCGCGCCCCTGATGATCTACGACAATCCCGAGACACAGGCCGCAGCGTCAGAGTAACTGACTGATTTTTAATCACATAAAGGGGCATTTTGCCCCTTTCATGCTTTTTACGGCCAAGGCGATTGAATCTCATCTTTGCGCCCCCATATACTCAGCCACGTGCTTTGCCAACGGTATAACAAGCCGAGAGGACATATATGAACCTAGAGCGTTCAGAACGCATCGAGATTCCCGTCCTGCCTCTTCGTGACGTGGTGGTTTACCCCCACATGGTCATTCCACTCTTTGTGGGGCGGGAAAAATCCATTCGCTGTCTGGAAGCGGCCATGGAGCAGGACAAGAAAGTCCTGCTGGTGGCCCAGAAGGATGCGTCAACTGACGAGCCGACGGTGGAGGAGATCTTCTCCGTCGGGACAGTGGCCAACATTTTGCAGATGCTCAAGCTGCCTGACGGCACCGTCAAGGTGCTGGTGGAAGGGGGCCAGCGTGCCCGTCTTGAGCGGATGATCGATGACAAGGACTTCTTCGTCGGTGAGGCGCAGTACATAGCGTCTGCCCCCATCGAGGAGAAGGATCAGGATGTGCTGGTGCGCTCCGCCATCGGCCAGTTTGAAGGCTACATCAAGCTCAACAAGAAGATCCCGCCCGAGGTGCTGACCTCGATCTCGGCGATCGACGATGCGGCGCGCCTGGCTGACACCATGGCTGCCCACATGCCGCTCAAGCTCGAAGACAAGCAGAAGGTGCTGGAAATCGCCTCTGTGTCCGAGCGCATCGAGTTTCTGATGGCCATGATGGAGTCGGAGATCGACCTCTTGCAGGTCGAGAAGCGCATCCGCTCCCGGGTCAAGAAGCAGATGGAGAAGAGCCAGCGGGAGTACTACCTCAACGAGCAGATGAAGGCCATCCAGAAAGAGCTGGGTGAGCTGGAAGACAGCCCGGACGAATTCGAAGCCCTCAATCGCAAGATTGACGAGGCGGGGATGCCGGACGATGCCCGTGAGAAGGCCCTGGCCGAGCTTGCCAAGCTGAAGATGATGTCCCCCATGTCCGCCGAAGCCACAGTAGTGCGCAGCTATGTGGACTGGATGGTGCAGGTGCCGTGGAAGGCCCGCTCCAAGGTCAAGAAGGATCTCGCCAAGGCACAAGAGGTGCTGGATTCGGATCACTATGGCCTGGACAAGGTCAAGGATCGCATCCTCGAGTACCTGGCGGTACAGGCACGGGTCAACAAGCTCAAGGGCCCCATCCTCTGTCTGGTCGGGCCTCCCGGTGTGGGCAAGACCTCGCTGGGTCAGTCCATCGCCAAGGCGACCGGTCGCAAGTACGTGCGCATGGCGCTCGGTGGCGTGCGTGACGAAGCGGAGATCCGCGGTCACCGCCGCACCTATATCGGCTCCATGCCCGGCAAGCTCATCCAGAAGATGGCAAAAGTCGGCGTGAAGAACCCGCTGTTCCTGCTCGACGAAATCGACAAGATGAGCTCGGACATGCGCGGTGATCCCGCGTCCGCCCTGCTGGAAGTGCTGGATCCCGAGCAGAACAGCAGCTTCAACGATCACTATCTGGAAGTGGATTATGACCTGTCGGACGTGATGTTCGTGGCCACCTCCAACTCCATGAACATCCCGGGTCCCTTGCTGGACCGGATGGAAGTGATCCGTCTGTCCGGTTACACCGAGGACGAGAAGCTCAACATCGCCAAGCAGCATCTGCTGGCCAAGCAGATCCAGCGCAACGGTCTGAAAGAGTCCGAGATCACCATCGAGGATTCTGCTCTGGTCGGCGTCATCCGCTACTACACCCGCGAGGCGGGGGTGCGTAGCCTGGAGCGCGAGATCTCCAAGATCTGTCGCAAGGCGGTCAAACGCATCCTGCTGGACAAGAGCATCAAGCATGTTCAGGTCAATCAGGAGAACCTCAAGGAGTTCCTCGGGGTACAGCGTTTCGATTACGGCAAGGCCACCGATCAGAACCAGGTAGGCCAGGTGTGCGGGTTGGCGTGGACCGAAGTGGGGGGCGATCTGCTCACCATCGAGACCACCAACGTGCCGGGCAAGGGCAAGCTCACTTACACCGGTTCACTCGGTGATGTGATGCAGGAGTCTATCCAGGCCGCCATGACGGTGGTGCGGGCCCGTGCCGAGAAGCTGCGCATCAACGCCGACTTCTACGAGAAGCGCGACATCCACGTGCACGTGCCGGAAGGGGCGACCCCGAAAGATGGCCCGAGCGCCGGTATCGCCATGTGTACCGCCCTGGTCTCCAGCCTCACCGGCAACCCGGTGCGTGCCGATGTGGCCATGACGGGGGAGATCACCCTGCGCGGCGAAGTGCTGCCCATCGGGGGTCTCAAGGAGAAACTGCTGGCGGCTCACCGTGGCGGCATCAAGCGGGTGCTCATCCCGAAAGAGAACGAGCGAGATCTCGAGGAGATCCCGGACAATGTCAAACAAGACCTTGAAATTTATCCGGTTCGCTGGATTGATGAGGTGCTTGCACTGGCGTTGCAGGACAATCCGCAGGGTTTCGAACGCGTTTCTGTCGTGTAAATGTTGATGCGCCGCAAATTTGGCGCATTCGGGGGGTGGTTAAGGCTTGCATGCGCCGGATAACGGAAGTAGCCTTGACCACCGATCGGGTACTCATGATGAGTCGCAATGCGTGATGTGGCGCGGGTTTGCGCCAGATTGTCACTTGCAACTGATCAGGAGGCTTGTTATAAAACCTCCACTTGTTGTGGCCAGGGAAATCAGTGCCGCAGCGATGTTCGATAAAAGGGGAATATAAGAGTGAATAAATCTCAACTGATTGACAAGATTGCAGACGGTGCTGATATCTCCAAAGCTGCCGCTGGCCGTGCGCTGGATGCTTTCATTGACGCCGTGGGCGAAGCCCTGAAAGAGGGTGACCAGGTTGCTCTGGTTGGCTTCGGGACTTTCGCCGTGCGCGAGCGTGCCGCTCGTTCTGGCCGTAACCCGCAAACTGGTGCGACCATCGAAATCGCTGCCGGTAAAGTTCCTGCCTTCAAAGCCGGCAAGGCCCTGAAAGACGCGGTCAACTAAGCCGGGCGCTGATTTTCATCGGCTCCGACCTTGGTCGCTGACCAGACAAGTGAGAGGGCTCTCCCTCATACTGATTGACCAAGGCGCATCGCAATCGGTGCGCCTTTTCATTATTCATGCCCATCGAGTTCGGGAGCATAAGTACAAACATGATGTTGGATAAACTACGCGAAGGGGCGCAGGGCAAGGTAGCCAAGGTTATCTTGGGCCTGATCATCCTCTCCTTTGCCTTGGCCGGTGTAGGCAGCTACCTCAATGGCCCGGCACGTACCGCCCCCGCTACCGTCAACGGCAATGACATCAGTGCCCCTGCACTGGAGAATGCCTATCGCAACGAGCGGGCCCGCATGGAATCCCAAATGGGTGAGGCCTTCAACCAGCTGGCCGCCAACCCCGACTACATGAAACAGTTCCGCCGCGGCGTGCTGGACAGGCTGATCGATCAGGCGCTGATCGATGACAAGGCCCGTCAGCTCGGCCTGCGGGTCAGTGACGAGCAGATCAAGCAGGCCATCGTCGCCATGCCGGAGTTTGCCGAAGAGGGCAAGTTCAACAACGATCGTTACCTGCAGCTGATCCGCCGTGCCGGCATGACCCCCGAGATGTTCCGCGACTCCCTGCGCCAGGACATGGTGCGCCAGCAACTGATGGGCGCCCTGCTGGGCTCCGAGTTCGCCCTCAAGGGCGAGGCCGAGCAGCTCGACAAGCTCTATAACCAGACCCGGGACCTGCGTCTGGTGCGCCTGGCTGCCTCCGCCTACATGGGTGAGGTCGAGGTGAGCGACGCCGAGGTGGATCAGTTCTACAAGGCCAATAGCGGCCGCTTCATGAACGACGAGAAGGTCAAGGTCGACTACCTGTTGCTCGATGCCGCCAACCTTGGCAAGAACATCAAGGTGACCGAGCAGGATGCCCAGGATTACTACGATCAGCACCAGGACCTGTTCCAGCGTGCCGAGCGTCGCCAGGTGGCACACATCCTGATCCCCTTTGGCAAGGACGAGAAGGCGGCCCAGAAGCAGGCCGACGAGCTGCTGGCCAAGGTCAAGGGCGGTGCAGATTTCGCTACCCTGGCCAAAGCCAACTCCAGCGATACCTTCTCTGCCAAGAAGGGCGGCGAACTGGACTGGTTCGAGAAAGGGGTGATGGATCCAGCCTTCGAGCAGGCTGCCTTTGCGCTGGCCAAGGCGGGGGATCTCTCCGCTGTGGTGAAGAGCCCGTTCGGTTTCCACATCATCAAGCTGCTGGCCGTCGAGCCTGCCAAGACCAAGCCGTTCGTGGATGTGATGAGCGAAACCATCACCCGTCTGCAAGCGGACAAGGCCAAGGAGCTGTTCTTCGCCGAGCAGCAGAAGATGGCCGACAGCAGCTTCGAGAACCCGGATTCGCTGGACTTGACCGCCGAAACCATGGGTATGAAGGTGGTCTCGTCTGATTACTTCAGCCAGGCCGATGCCCAGGTGCCCCTCAATGATCCCAAGGTGCTGGCGGTGGCGTTCTCCGAACAGCTGCGCGATGACAACACCAACTCCGACGTGATCGAGCTCGCCGATGGCAAGGCGCTGGTGCTGCACATCATGGGTCACCAGCCCAAGGCGGCCAAGCCGCTGGCGGAGGTGAAAGACCAGGTGATTGCGGCCATCAAGCATGAGAAGGCCAGCGAAGTAGCCCGTGGCAAGGCCCAGGGCCTGCTCGACAAGCTGCACGCCGGCGAGGACATCCAGGCCGATCTGACTGCCCTCGGGCTGAAGGTGGAGAGCCACAAGGGTGTCTCCCGCTTCGCCCAGGAGATGGATCAGAACCTGCTGGCCCAGGCGTTCCGCATGCCCCATCCGGTCGACGGCAAGCCGAGCGTCGAGCTGGTGGCCGAAGCCAATGGCGATCGCGTGGTGGTGGCGCTGGACAAGGTCAACGTGACCAAGGAGCCGTCCCAGATGGTGAGCCTGCTGCAAGGCCAGCTCGGTCAGGGCAAGGCCCAGGCCGACTACAAGTCGCTGATCGACGAGCTGCGCAAAGCGGCCAAGATTGAGTACTTCACCGACGTGGAGGCGACCGTCGAGTAATCGACCCTCGCCCTCAACTGAAAACGGCTCCTTGATGGAGCCGTTTTTTTATGTCCCGCACACGTGCCTGCTCGGCAAGCGCGGGCGGGCTGAAGAGGGAAGGGGACAGGCACGGGCTTGTGCTGCCTATCCTGGCAGGGGATAAGCCGGATAGGGCATAACAGCGGCCCCCATCCTCAGCCCTTCTCTCGCAGTGGGAGCCGCTCGCAGAGGGGGCAAAGAGGCATAAAAAAACCGGCGCCACTGGCGCCGGTTTCATGATGGAAGACCCGGGGGTTACACCACGCCCTGACTGCGCAGGTAATCCTCGTAGGTACCGCCGAAGTCGCGGATACCGTTCTCGGTCAGTTCCATGATGCGGGTCGCCAGGGACGACACGAACTCACGGTCGTGAGAGACGAAGATGAGGGTCCCTTGGTACATCTCCAGCGCCAGGTTCAAGGATTCGATGGATTCCATGTCCAGGTGGTTGGTCGGCTCATCCATGATCAGGATGTTGGGACGCTGCATCATCAGCTTGCCGAACAGCATGCGACCCTGCTCGCCACCGGAGAGCACCTTGACCGGCTTCTTGATGTCGTCCTGGGTGAACAGCAGACGACCCAGCACTGAGCGTACCGCCTGTTCATCTTCGTTGGCCTGTTTCCACTGGGCCATCCAGTCGAACACGTTGAGATCGGTATCGAAATCGTCGGCGTGATCCTGGGCGTAGTAGCCGATCTGGGCGTTCTCGGACCACTTGATGGTGCCGCTGTCCGGCGCCAGCTCGCCCATGAGGGTCTTGATCAGGGTGGATTTACCGATACCGTTGGTACCCAGGATGGCGACCTTCTCGCCCACTTCCAACATCATGCTCAGGCCCTTGAACAGGGGCGCCTCACCATAACCCTTGGACACCCCTTCCACTTCCAGGATGTTGCGGTAGAGCTTCTTGTCCTGCTCGAAGCGGATGAAGGGGTTCTGACGGCTGGAGACCTTCACTTCCTCAATCTTGATCTTGTCGATCTGCTTGAGGCGGGAGGTGGCCTGGCTCGACTTGGAGGCGTTGGCACTGAATCGGGAGACGAAGGATTGCAGGTCGGCAATCTGGGCCTTCTTCTTGGCGTTGTCGGAGATCAGACGCTCGCGGGCCTGGGTGGCCGCCGTCATGTACTCGTCATAGTTGCCTGGGTAGACGCGCAGCTCGCCGTAGTCCAGATCCGCCATGTGGGTGCAGACGGAGTTCAGGAAGTGACGGTCGTGAGAGATGATGATCATGGTGCTTTCACGATCGTTGAGCACCTGCTCCAGCCAGCGAATGGTGTTGATGTCCAGGTTGTTGGTCGGTTCGTCCAGCAGCAGGATGTCGGGGTTGGAGAACAGCGCCTGTGCCAGCAGCACCCGCAGTTTCCAGCCCGGGGCCACTTCACTCATGGGGCCGTTGTGCAGCTCGATGGGGATGCCGGCACCCAGCAGCAGCTCGCCGGCGCGGGCCTCGGCGGTGTAACCGTCATACTCGGCGACCAGGCCTTCCAGCTCGGCGGCCTTCATGTAGTCGTCGTCGGTGGCTTCGAGGTTGGCATAGATGGCATCGC
>JGI11944J13513_1002807_pt1 | contig 11621 bp, 14 predicted proteins | sample TerdegcoTASludge_FD_13513 | JGI IMG/M metagenome (IMG submission 13513) | reverse complement strand
CTGTACTGAAACGTGATTCGCTAACTGAACCACAGAGACACAGAGGCACAGAGGAGATATTTTATGCCCGATCTCACCCACACAATTTAGCGAAGAGCCAAAAAAATAGAGAGTTTTTAGCCGCAGTGGGCTATTTGTGCCAGTTGACAAGGCCAACCTTTGCTGTTCTCCTGGTAGCGTTGCTCGCCCCAGCCTCCGGGTCAGCCTTCAAGAAGTTGTCCATGCTTGTGGTGTACAAACTGCCCAATGTCAGGCCACCGGGGTCCTTTTTGAACACAGCGCTCTCGAAAACTAGGGGATTTATGCCGGAGAGCGCGATTGCTTGTGGATTTCCCCAAACATATCCTGGGTCCATTGGGTTTATTATAGACGTGTTGGGTGGTTGATAGGCTGCTTTACGATTCAAGTTAACTACATCAGACGGCGAGTCTGCAGCTGCCTGTGCGACCAGAGCAATCAAGACGACTCCCACCAGGATACTAAACTCTTTTCTCATTGTAACATCTCCCAGACCACCATATCAGTCGAAATTTTCCAGTTCTTCAACGGCAAATGACGATGTGAACTACTGCAATTATAAACCTTGTGGTCATCCACCACGCAAACATTGTAATGCTGCTCTTCTCCGGATTTGCATCAAGGAATATTTTTATATGGTTTGCAGGCCCCTTTGGGCTTGAAGCACTATGGTTCTGGATAACTTGGGAGGATCGCTGCGCAATGCTCTGAAGAAGATAGCGTCGGCGAATAAGATCGATAAGGCTCTGGTGGATGAAGCCGTTCGGGAGATTCAGCGTGCTCTTCTGCAGGCTGATGTGAATGTGAAGCTGGTGATGCGGCTATCCAATACCATCAAGGAGAGGGCGCTGAATGAGAAGCCAGTTGCTGGAATGAATCCGCGCGAGCACGTGATCAACATCGTCTACCAGGAGTTGATAAATCTGGTAGGTCGCGGCGCAGACATTCCCCTGAAAAAGCAAAATATTATGCTGGTAGGCCTGCAGGGCTCAGGAAAGACCACCACTGCAGCGAAGCTGGCCACTTACTTCCAAAGAAAGGGCCTTCGAACCGCAGTGATCTGTTCGGATACCTTCCGCGCCGGGGCCTATGATCAGCTCAAAGCCCTCTGCGAGAGGCAGGGGATCTTCTTTTATGGCGAAAAAGGCAACCCCGACGCGCCTGCTGTTGCCAGGAACGGCCTTGAAGCTACAAAAAAGTATGAAGTCAGGATCGTCGATACAGCAGGGAGACACGCCTTAGAGGCGGACCTGATCCAGGAGATGAAGGATATTCACGCAGTAGTGAATGCCGAGCAAAAGCTCCTGGTGATGGATGCTGCCATCGGCCAGCAGGCCTCTGAGCAAGCGCGCGCCTTCAATGAGGCAGTTCAAATTACGGGCGTCATCATCACAAAGCTGGACGGCACAGCCAAAGGTGGTGGGGCGCTGTCAGCAGTGGCTGAGACCAAGACCTCAGTGGCTTTCATCGGCGTTGGAGAGACGCCTGCAGACCTCGAGAAGTTCGAGGCTGATCGCTTCATCTCCCGTCTGCTTGGCATGGGCGACATAAAGACCCTCATAGAGAAGGTGCAGGAGGTTCAGACTGACCAGGAGGTAGACGTTGAATCCCTGATGCGTGGCAAGTTCACGCTCAAGGATATGTATCATCAGATGGAGGCTATGAACAAGCTCGGGCCTTTGAAGCAGATCATGCAGATGCTGCCCATGGGCGGCCTGGGATTAGAGCTATCCGACAAAGAGTATCAGATGACGAAGGACCGGCTTGACAAGTATCGCGTCGTCATGGACTCCATGACAGAGGCCGAACTGGAGGACCCCAGGATCATAACCGCCTCGCGCATCAAGCGCATCTCTCGCGGAAGCGGCGCACCTCCGGAGATGGTTCGTGAGCTTCTCAAATCCCACCAGGCAATGCAGAAGGCCATCAAAGGCATGAGGGGTGGAATGGGAAAAATGAATATGAAACGCCTTATGAAGAGGTTCAGCCCGGGAATGAAGATCTGACGGGCGACTTCCTCCTGCCCTGGACGATGAGGCTTCGTGGCTAATTCCCGGCTAACATCTGCGATATGCTATGCTGGTCGCCCAGCCATGATTTTGAGGGAGTGGATGGAGCTTCGATGACCAAGGAATGCAGCAATTCTCTAAGAGGGCATGACGATTTCTGGCCACCTGTGTGCGGCGATTACGTGGTGGGGGATCCTGAGGCAAAGGTGGCAGTTGTCACCTTAGCCAGCAGGCTTCGTGCAGAGGGCGCAGCTATCAGCGGGCCCTGCAAGACCGAGAACCTTGGCGTAGAGAAGATCGTGGCCAATACGATCTCCAACTGCAACATAAGGTTCCTCATCATCTGCGGGGTGGAGTCTAAGGGCCATCTGCCTGGAGATACCCTCCTAGCACTACACAGAAATGGCATAGACGAGCAAGGGAGGATCATCGGCTCAAAGGGCGCAATTCCCTTCATCCAGAATCTGCCACCAGAAGCTGTGAGGCGTTTTCAGGAGCAGGTGGAGCTGATAGACTGCATAGGGCTGGAGGATGAAGACGAGATCGCCCTGCAAATCGAAAGATACAACCGCTTGGCTGAGCCCTATCCTGGTGAGCCTTTCCTGGTGGTCAAGAGGAAGGCCGCGCGAGAGGAGATCTGGGCAGGAGAAGGAGACCTGATCTTAGGTGCGGAAACGGCCATGGACACAGCTGCGTGGCTCGTTTTCGCAGAGGAAAATTAGCTGGGGGGAACTTGCGTGTTCAGGTTCAAGCACGAGCAGACAATTGTAAACGTCGGGGGCGTGAAATTTGGAGGCCAGCCTGGCGAGCTGCCCACGGTTCTTTGTGGCACAATATTTTATCAGGGGCATAGGATTGTGCAGGATGATGCGCTGGGGGTCTTCGACAGGCTCGCAGCCGAGCTGCTTGTGAGCCGCCAGGCAGAGCTCTCCGAAGAGACCGGAAATCCGGCAATCTTGCATCTTTACGCCCGCACCATAGAGGCTGCAGAAAGATATCTTGCTTTTGCAGACGATGCTTGGGATGGGCCGCTGATCATCGACTCTGCAGATCCTTCGGTGCGTTCAGCCTCAGCACAGCTCGTCTCGGAGATTGGATATGCAGACAAATCCATTTACAACAGCATCAGCGTCGCCACAGGTGAGGCTGAAGCGCAGGCAATCAGGGATTCGGAGATGGATTCGGCCATAATCTTAGCCTACAACCCAGCGAACTCAAGCGTTGACGGATCTCTTCAGGTTCTGGAGACAGGAGGATCTGTCAAGGAAAAGGGCTTGATTTCGCTCGCAAACGACGCTGGATTGGTCAATCTGCTTATCGACCCTGGCATCGTTCCACTCGGCAGCGGCGCCGGATCGGCGCTGCGCTTTTCCGTAGTTGTCAAGGCAAGGCTCGGGCTGCCCACAGGCTCAGGAATTCACAATGCTGTAAGCGCATGGCCTTGGCTGCGTTCAGCGGATAAGGCTACAAAGTGGTGCTGCGATGCTGCAGCCTCAGCCCTGCAGCTTGGGGCAGCGGGCGACTTCTTGCTTTACGGGCCGATTGAGAGTGCGAAGTTCATCTTCCCAGCGGCAGCAATGGCCGATATCATGATTGCAGAGGCAGTGAGAGATCTGGAGATCGAGCCTGCCTTGGAGCATCCTCTCAATCGATTGGTCTAGAATTGATTTATACGGGATGAGAAGAGACTGCACATCATGTATCTTTCTCGCGAGGAGGAGGACATCTGCAGGGGCGACCATGGCCCAACCCTCCAGAAGATGATGAATATCTTGGTGGCTCTGGGCGAGATCTATGGCGCAGAAAGGCTTGTGCCCGTGAGGTCTGTTCAGATTGCAGGCGTATCATTCAAGAATATCGGCGACGCAGGCCTGCAGTGGATATCTGATCTCAATGGTCGCGTGCGGGTGCCGAGCATCCTCAATCCATGTGGAATGGACCTTCGCCGCTGGAAGGAGATGGGAATCACGGAAGAGTTCGCTTGCAAGCAGCAGGCTACCATCGATGCTTACCGTAAACTGAAAATCACCACAGACTGTACCTGTACGCCCTACCAGCTCTACGACTCCCTGGCATGCCGGGGCGATCACCTTGCCTGGAGCGAATCGTCTGCTGTCTCATACGCCAACTCTGTCATTGGCGCCATGACCAACAGGGAGGGCGGGCCTTCCGCGCTGGCGGCAGCACTGATCGGAAAGACGCCGCTCTATGGTTACCACCTGGATGAAAACCGCAAGCCCACGCACCTAGTTGAAATTAAGGACGAATTAGCGGGCGCTGACTATGGAGCTGTTGGGTTTCTTGTGGGCAGGATCGTCAAGGATGGCGTGCCCATTTTCCATCTGCGATCCAGGCCCAATTCAGACGAGCTGAAGGCCCTCGGTGCATCCATGGCCGCCAGTGGATCTGTTGCCCTCTACTACGTCAAGAACGTCACGCCACCGCCACCTTCCCAGGCGAGGCCTGAGGAGAAAATCGCCATTGATAGAGCGGATATCGACGATGTTTACAAAAAACATTCTGGAAGAGATGCAGACATCATTGCGCTGGGATGTCCCCATTGCTCCGAGCAGGAGCTGGAGCAGGTTGCCGCGCTGCTAGAAGGAAAGACTGTGAAAAAGGAGCTGTGGGTCTTTACAGCCAGGAAGATCGCAGAATCGTGCCCGGAGCTTGTGGCCAGGATCGAGGCGAGCGGTGCTAGGGTCTTTTGCGACACCTGCATGGTGGTCTCCCCTGCATGCGAGCGCTACAAGAAGATGATGGTGAACTCAGGGAAGGCGCTGGTCTACATCCCAGGCCTTTGCGGCGTTCAGGCTGGCTTTGGCACCTTGGAGAGGTGCATCGATTCAGCGCTTGGGAGGCTTTGAGATTGGAGATCTTGTGCAGAAAAATTGCTCCAGGCTGCGCAAGCGGCCCGGCCCTGGCAACGAAGGAGCCGATATCCTTCCTGGGAAACGTCGATCCCAATACAGGCGTGGTAGTAGACCCCGCGCATGATCTATTTGGCCAGTGCATTGCAGGAAATGTTCTCATCTTTCCCGGGGGCAAGGGCTCTACCGTCGGGTCTTATGTGATTTACCAGCTCAAGAAGAGGGGCTTGGCTCCTGCGGCCATGATTAACCTGCGCTCTGAGCCCATAGTGGCAGTCGGGGCAATAATCAGCGGCATCCCTCTTGTGGACGGAGTGCCGGAGGGGATGATGCAGATCAAGAGCGGCACATGGATAGAGGTCGACGCCGACCATGGACTTATCAGGATTTGAGTGAGGGAATTTGGGTCAGGCTTTTGCAAAGGCCTCAAGAAACCTGTCATTTTGCTCGGGCGTTCCGATGCTGACGCGCAGGCAGTGCATCCCAGCACCAGGAAAAGAGCTGCAGTCTCTTACCACTACACCTTGGCACAGCAACCGTTCTGCTACGATGCTTGATCTCTCCTGTGTAAAGATGCAGATGAAGTTGCCCTGTGAAGGATGAGCCCCGTCCAGCTGCAGAAGCAGTCGCTCTCGCTCAGCGATAATCTTTGCCGTCGTCTTCTTCATGTAGTCCAGATCCTTCAAGGCGACCACTCCTGCTGCCAGGGATGCACTGCTCATGCTGAACAGAGGTGCCACGCGCCGATACTGTGCGGCCAGCCACTGTGGCGCAACAGCATAGCCCAGGCGCAGGCCTGCCAGGCCAAATGCCTTTGAAAGCGTCCTTCCCACGACCAGATTATCATATTCCTTGACCAGAGAGATCAGGCTCTTTTCAGCAAACTCGGCATAAGCTTCGTCCAGAAAGACCATCCCCTCTGTGCCTTCGAGAATCGCCCTGGCCGTCTCCTCCGAGATGATGCTGCCAGTCGGATTGTTTGGAGCACAGATGAAGACCATCTTCATCCCATCGGGGATGTGCGGGTTCAGTTCAAAGCCGGAAAGCATCGGTTGGCGGACGACCTGTGCTTGGCAGAGCCGAGCGGCCAGAGCGTACAGATTGTAGGTAGGAATGGGAATGAGAGCCTTGTCTCCCCTGCCGAGGAAGAGCCGGGCGATGTTCATTATGATCTCGTCCATGCCCGCGCCTGCAACTATATTTTCTTCTGGAAAGCCCACATAGTTTGCCACAGCACTGACAAATGGATGAGGATCTGGGTATCTGTGTAACGACGCCTCTGACAGGGCCTCACGCACTCTGGGGCTGGGGCCGTATGGATTCTCGTTACGGCTGAGGATTAAGATATCTTGCAGGGCAACGCCATATCTGCGGGACACCTCAACGGGATTGGGACCCGCCTCATCAGGCTCGATGTCTGCCAGGAAGGGCATGAGATTGCGGGAGTAATCAGACAAGTTGCTCACAAAAGACAGTTCTTAGTCTGGAGGTGTATTTATCCTTTCAACTGGAGGCCGGCATGCTGGCTCGACAAAAACGAAAACCCTTTTATCTTCTCTTAACCCTCAAGCATCGCATGTTCAAGATCGGTTTTGTAAAACTGGGAAACATTGCTACATCAACGGCAATTGATCTCGCCCTGGACGAAATTGCGGAAAGGACGGATCTAGAGTTTAAGATCATCAGCTTTGGACCAAAGATGACCAAGAAAGAGGGAGAAGCTTCGGCAGAGCTGAAGGCTTGGGGGCCGCAGCTCGTCGTGATAAGCAGTCCCAATGCTGCGACCGCAGGACCTACGAGCGCGCGCGAGCAGTTCAAGGGCTTGCCAACCATCGTCATCTCAGACGGCCCTACCAAGAAAGAAGCGCGCGATGCTCTTGCTGCCGAGGGCTTTGGCTACATAATCCTTCCCGTAGACCCTCTCATCGGAGCCAAGCGCGAGTTCCTCGACCCATCAGAGATGGCCCTCTTCAACTCCGATGCGCTGAAGGTCCTGGCCGCCTGCGGCGCAATCAGGCTGGTTCAGGAAGAGCTGGACAAGGTCATGACGTCAATTGCTAGCGGTGAGCCAAAGCTACCCGCGATCCTTGCCACGCCAGAAAAGTGTGCTGAGCGCATGAACTTTTCCAATCCATATGCTCGCGCCAAAGCAGTTGCTGCGCTCTATATGGCACAGACTGTGGCAACCATCGACGCTACAGCCTGCTTCCGTCTCAAGGAGCTAGAGGCCATAGCCCTTATGGCCGCCGCGGGCCACGAGGTCATGCGAGCGGCAGGCCGCCTGGCGGATGAGTCCAGGGAGATGGAGAAGGCGAATGATTCTGTCTCCAGAAAGCCACATGCCCGCACTGGAGAGTTGATGGCAAAGACAAGGCTGCTGGAAAAGCCGGGAAAGATCTGAAAAGATCACTTTCGCCCCGCGTGGATCGTGAATAAATACATTCAGGTGCAACCAGATCTCCGTTGTGAAAAGAGGGATTGCAGTCCGGCCCTACACGTTTCTGGGCCTTGAGAGCAATCTCCTCACCCCATGCTGAGATCGTCCATCATCGTTTCATCTATTTTTTCTCTTGCTTCTTGATATGCTTCAGCCTTCCGCCGCAGATCGTGCAGAGGTCTTCTGCCACGAGATAATGCCTGCCACACAGGGTGCAGTAAAGCCCACTGTGCTTAAGGACTGCCGAATCCAGCTCCACAGCCATCCTCCTATACTAAATTGTTACGTACAATTGTACTGTTAGACTGCTCAACAATAATAGCTTTTGGTGAATGAAAGTCCCTTAACTCTGATTATAATCGCTGTTTATGATTATTTGTACTGATGCGATTGCTTTTTTTTGAGCCGTCAGATCATCCTGTCCTCGTCTTTTTCTTCCACATACAGCTCCGGCAGCGCATTCATGTACTCCTTGATCATTATTGGAAAGGACCTAGATTCCATGAAGCGCAGGCCGAGCTGCTCTGCCCAGCGCTGGATGCCCAGGTCTTGAGAGATCACAGCCGCATCCAGCTCCTTGGCCAAGAGCAAGACATCTATGTCAGGAGCACTGTCAAGGATGCCGTAGCGAAGTGCAGCTCTGTATTTCTCCCTGAACTTGCGGATGATGCTTCCCACGACCTCTCTTTCGATCTCATCCTTCATCTCCTTCAAGCTGNTGCCTCCTTCGCTCAGGGCTATGCACCGGGTTACGGATTCCCAGATGGCCTCCTCGGAGATGTTCATGCCCTTGTTGATGCGGCTGCGCATGTAGTCGACATACTCATAAAAGATCTTCGAAGGCACCTTAACCTTGTACCTATCCGGTGTCTTTTTGACGAGCCAGGTATCGACCTTGCTCAGGACTGCAGAATCGCAGTTATTGTGACGGGCAAAGTCCTTGATCTCATTGTATACCGAAGGATAAGGGATGTAGCAGCTGATTCCCAGATGAAGTCTGCCTTCGGCTACGCGGTCTAGGATGGCATTCATTCCTTCGCAAATGCTGGTACAGCCCTCGCTCTCCCAGGCAAGTGAGTCTGTGAGTGCTGTTGTATCCAGCACGAACCTTTGGCGCAGCATTGCTAATGCTATTTGAAAGAAGTGCTATATGACTGCTTCTAGAAGATGAGCGCAAGCTATATGAATTTCGACACAAACGGGAGGCGGTGATGAAAATGGCAAAAGATAAGAAAAAGAAGAGCAAAGGTCCACAGGATCGCAACAGCAATTATCAGTTGAAAAATGGCAATTCGGTCTCTGGGAAGAAGGGGAAGAATTCAGAATCCTGCAAGCCAGTCGGGACAAAAGCATCTGGAAAAGCCCAGGCAAAGCCCTCGGGTCAAAAAGGCTTCATGTCTGGCATCACCAACAGCATCACAAAGATGCTCAGACACCAATAATATTTTTTGTTAGATTGTGCCTGGTCTTATGCTTCTTCCTTCCTCCTGCTCTGGAACTCCTGTTGTACATCGCATCCTAGGCGTCCTATGGCATCGGATCGGCACTGACGGCAGTGCTTCATCTGCTTGATGATCCTTCCCAGCTCCTCCTGGATCCTTCTCTTCTCCTCAGGCGACGGGGGCTTGATGTGCGCAAACTTGTACTGGGGAATCAGGGGCATGACATTGTGGATGTAGACTCCCATGGACTTGATCTTGCGGGCTATGTCGAAGACGTGCTTGTCGTTGATTCCAGGGATGAGGACTGTGTTGATCTTGACGATCTTCTTTTTCTTGAGGGCCTCTTCAATGCCCTTCAGCTGCTGGTCGCGCAGCAGAGTTGCAGCCTCTAGGCCCTCGTATCTCTTGCCTTTATAAAATACGAAGTCATAGATCTGCTGGCCGATTTGGGGATCTATGGCGTTCAGCGTAACTGTGATGTTGGAGACGCCGAGCCGATCCAGTTCCTCAATCCTGTCAGGCAAGAGAAGGCCATTGGTGCTAATGCAGAGGATGATGTTGGGATACTTCTCCCCTACCAGGCGGAGCGTCTCGAAGGTCTCCTCGTTTGCCAGGGGCTCGCCAGGACCTGCTACTGCGACTACCTTGATGTAATGATACTTATCAAGCACCTGATCCACGCGCTCCAGGGCCTCCAAGGGTTTCAGGACTTGAGAGGTCACGCCAGGCCTGGACTCGTTCACGCAGTCGTAGTCCCGCACACAGTACTTGCACTGAATGTTGCATTTAGGCGCCACAGCCAGGTGCATCCTGCCGAAAGCATGACAGGCCTTCTCGCTGAAACACGGATGCTCCTGAATCCGCCTGAGCTGCTCAGGGTCGTACGGGACCTCCCTACCACTTACGTTGGCAACGGGAAACGTCTCTTGGCTCATGATTGGAACTCCACTGTTGTTCTTCTTTCTTGGTTATAGCCTAAGACAGCTAAAAGACTTGCGCAAAGCAGGAGGATTGCTTCGCAGCAGATGAGAGACAAAGCTTCTTATCAGATGACTCTACGAATAGCCTGCCATGCCTGATAAGGACAAGCTTGTGATATGGCCCATGTATTTCGATGCAGCCCGTTCCCGGAGCGAGGGCAGAATGGTCTCTTTGCAGGAGGCCGTAAACGAGCCCACTCTCGATATTGTGATCAATGCAGCCATTAAATCAGGGCTCAAGCCAGAGATCGAGCGCGAAAAGAGGCACCCCAAGACCTGGCATAACCCTGAGGCATCGGGAAGGATATTGGTTTTAAAGAAAGGACCCAAGTCAGCAGTTATCAAGAAGATTGCTGGATCCCTCCCGCGAAAATTGAAGAGAAGAAGCCAGTAGGGGCGACCGGACCGAAGGTGACCCTTCCTGCCAATGCAAGGGTTAGGGGTCCGCCCTAACGCTCCTGAAGGGTCTCGTACTCCTTCACGATCTCTTTTCCGACCACAACCTCATCGATGCTGTGAACTGCGGCGCCGAAGTTCCTTATCACATCTTCCACGCCTTCGTAGTCGATATTCTCTCCCTGGATGGTGGCCTTGACGGTTTCTGTCTGCTGGTCCACCTCGTATAGGCTCAGGTTCACGCCAGTGACGCCGCTAACCTTGGCGATTCCTGTGGCCAGGTCCAGCATGGTGGGAACATGCGGCTTCAAAACGTCCAAGACCAAACGTCTAATCATTGTATTGCTCATCTGTCCGATTCTCTGGTGCATCCTTGTTCTACCTTAAGATCCACCTTTGTTATAGCCGTCAGGTTATTATTAACTTTTTGCATCCATTGCTGTGTTGAATAACTCTTCAAAGCCCTGCAATTGGTTGCTCTGCCTGCACCTTTCTTTCGTTTTAATGTATCATCATATTATAAAAAGTGAATTTTAGAATGACCTCTTGCATCATATTTTCCGTTTTGGTTGCGGCTACATGCTCTCCTGATATTCTTTTCACCGCTGAAAAGACAGTTTCCGTAGCCCATCTCCTTCCATAGTCATACTTCTCCTTCCAGCGCTGATACCCTAATGCTTTCATCTCTTTGACCGCTTTTGCTCTCGCGGGAGAGCCTCTTGCTTTCGTATTAGCGTTCGATCGAGTCTTTATGACCGGCTGGATTTGCTTTTCCTGGAGGTGATCGAAGATCTCTCGTCTATCAAAAGCTCCATCGCCCAGCGCCCTATCGATCTTGCGGCCTGAAAGATTCTCTTCTGCCTGGTCAACGAGCGAGTTAAACCTACTGCCGTCCGAAACTCGCTCATCTGTGACTTCGATTGCGACTATCTCTTTAGTCTTCACGTCAACAGCCAGATGGACCTTGATCCAGCCTCTGTGGACCTTCCATTTCTCTCGCATCCATTCTCCTCGGTTGGTTACCTTGATCCCAGTGGAGTCCACAGCTATCACAACAGGCTCATTGCTTGCCGATATTGTTTCGGGCAGGCTGAGCTTCAGTTTGGTTCCGCGTCGCCAGATATTGGTGTAATCGGTAGGCTTAATCTCAGGAAGAAGCTCCGAGAGCTTCCTCAAAAAGCCCTCTAGCTGGCGATAGGGCAGATGAAAGATAACATGAATCAGCATCAGAAGCTCGATAAATGACCAGGGATAGGCAAACTTCCTCCCAAGCTTGCCGCGATTGAGCTCCTCTAGATCTCGCTCCCAGCTCTCCAGAAAATCGAAAGTTAAGTACATCTCGCCACGCTTGACAAGAGCCTCGTTATATTCTTGCCAATTGCGTTTTTTGGTTACCGCATATCCCTCCATGCTGCTATCCCCACTTAATAAATAGTAGTGGGAATATTTAAACATTATTCAACACAGCA
>JGI11944J13513_1002804_pt1 | contig 11633 bp, 6 predicted proteins | sample TerdegcoTASludge_FD_13513 | JGI IMG/M metagenome (IMG submission 13513) | reverse complement strand
GCCGCCGGCGTCGCGGCGGTTGTCTACGGCAGCAGCCTGGCTGTGGGCGACAACCTCATCCCGATCCAGGTCACGGCAGCCGGCGGCAGCCAGCAGACCTACACCCTCCACGTCAAGCGGGTTGGCGAGGGATTTGCCCTGACTGCCCTGCCGCAGACCCCGGCGGCTTACCAGGCCAGCGAATATGCCGCCTACGCGCGCCGGCTGGCGGCAGGCGCCAATCACAGCCTGGCGTTGAAGAAGGATGGCGCCGTGGTGGCCTGGGGGGATAATGTTTATGGCCAGTGCAACGTGCCCGCCGGTTTGGGCAGCGTCACCGCCCTGGCGGCAGGACAAGTCCACAGCCTGGCCCTTAAGGCGGACGGCACCGTGGCAGCCTGGGGGCATAATTATTCTCACCAGTGTGACGTGCCGGCCGGCTTGGGCAATGTGGCGGCTATTTCCGCTAATGGTGATTTTTCTGCCGCCCTGGACAAAAACGGCATGGTTTTCGCCTGGGGTGACAACCAGTACGGCCAGTGCGACGTGCCCGCCGGTTTGAGCGAAGCGGGCGGCGTGGTGGATATCCAGTGCGGCACCAGGTACATGCTGGCCCTCAAGGCGGACGGCACGGTCGCGGCCTGGGGCAGCAACTATTTCGGCCAGTGCGACGTGCCCGCCGGGCTGGACCATGTCGTGGCCATTGCCGCCGGTTTCCGGCACAGCATGGCCCTGAAAGACGACGGCACCCTGGTCGCCTGGGGCAAAGATAGCAACGATCAGGAATTTGAAAGCCTGAACCTGCGCTACGTCAAGGCTATCGCCGCCGGCGACTACCATGCCGCCGCCTTGAAGTGGGACGGCAGCCTGGCTGTCTGGGGTTATCAGGGCGGTCAAAATATCGATTTGGGCGTCCCCCTGGAGCCGGCGCAAAAGGTCCTGGCCATCAGCAGCACTAGTAATCACCTGCTGGCCCTGAACGAGGACGGCACGGTAACGGCTTGGGGTGATAATTCCTCGGGTCGATGTGATGTGCCCCAGGGGCTGAACCTTTTGGCGGGCGACCCGCCTCCCTACAGCGGCCCGTCTCCTGATATCCCCCAGACGCCGGCGGCTTACGCCGCCAGCGACTACGCCCGGGCCACCGCCAAGGTTGGCGGTGTGCAGTTTGGGTTTGCGGTGCTAAACATGGACGGCACGGTAAAAGTATTAATGACGGGTAAAGATAGTTATCATTTGGCCGAAGTTCCGTCCGGCTTAAGCAATGTCAAGGCTATCGCCACAGCCTATTTTAACGCGATGGCCCTGAAAGAGGACGGCACGGTGACGGTCTGGGGCTATGACGGGGACGGGCAATGCCAGGTGCCGGAAAGCGTCGGGGACGTCACGGCCATGGCAGTAAATAACTGGACTCCGTACTGCCTGGCCTTAAAGAAAGACGGCACAGTGTCGGCCTGGGGCTATAACGGGGAAGGAGAATGCGACGTGCCGGCGGGCTTGAGCGGGGTCACGGCCGTCGCGGCGGGCTATAACCACTGCCTGGCCTTAAAGGCGGACGGCACCGTGGCGGCCTGGGGGGATAATACCTATGGCCAGTGCAATGTGCCGGCCGGCTTGAATAATGTGGCGCGCATTTATGCCGGCAGAAATTTTTCCCTGGCTTTAAAAAGTGACGGCACCGTGGCGGCCTGGGGAAGCAATTATGGCGGTAATAATTTGTACTATTGCGGCCAGTGCGACGTGCCGGAAGGCTTGAGCGGGGTGGTGGATATTGTTGTCAATGATTACACCTGTGTCGCCCTGAAAAACAATGGCACCGTCGTCGTCTGGGGTGACAACTACTTTGGCAAACGCAACGTGCCGCCCGGCCTGCATGACGTAGCCGCCGTAGCGCTGGGCGTCGGTGGCGCTGTTGCTATTAAAGCGGATGGCACAGTCGTAAACTGGGGTTATGCGCCCGGCTATAGCGACCTGCTGGCCGGCTTGAGCCAGGTCTTGACTATATCAAATGATATAATTATCTTCCGGGACGGCACCCTCAAATATCTTGACCAAACAAGCTCAGTTGCGGATCAGGTCAACGCGGCGCTGGCCGGGCTTAATGTATTATCGGGCCATTATTTTGCCATAAACAAGGCCGAACTGCTCAACCCGGCGGGCCAGAGCATCGGTTCCGTACCCAGTCAGGGCGGCTACCGCATTAAAGCATCCGTGAGCAATAATAATGCCGCCCCCACTACCGGCCTGACCATCATCCAGGTGCGCGGCGGCAGCGGCGCTAATAGCGGCAGCGGCGGCCAAGTGCTGGGCTGCATCGGGATATCCGGCGACATCCCGGTTGCCGGGTCCACCGTCAGCAGTGACTTCACCATGCCGTCCGGCGTCAGTGGGCCGGCCTACGTGGACGTCTTCGTCTGGGACGGCTGGGACACCATGGTGCCGCGCGCTAAAGCCAATCAATCCTTGAGCTTTACCGTAACGGAATAGGAGTCAAAAATAAGAACGCACATAAAACAACCCGCTATCAAGCATATTGGCAGCGGGTTGTTTCTTTGGTTGCAATATGTCAACTTATCAACAACGCCCCTTCGGCTAATTCATGTTGCGTCATGTCATGTTCGGTTGCCGGACAAATAACCGACATATGCTCCGATTAAAAATATATAAAAATTTAAAAAACATAATAACTATTTAGTTGACAATTACGTTGTGTGGGGTTATATTATGTATAGAATTAAATGGCATAATATAGATATTAAGTGTAATGATGTCATAATAGTTATACGTTATACCACATACCACTAGACTGTCTCAAAAGTCACATCAAAAATTCATCTCCGGTCAGTGCCGATGCGCGCTCAACATTTCACTTAGCCAAGCCGGGCAATTTAAGCGGACGGGCCTGCTGTGGGCGGTTTTGCCCGAGTGGGTTTAAATAAACAAAAAGGAGGGCTGGATTTTTAGCTTTTTATAACATGTTTTGAAGGCTTTTTTAGGCCGCAGCAGCAAAAAAATGATAACAAGGAGATGTAAAAATGAAATTAAAAGGCATCAAGATGCTGGGAGTAATGTTAATGGTTGCCTTAGTTATGTGTATGACTTGCGCAACCGCTTTCGCATCCACTTCCGTAACTATTTATCTGGACGGTAGCTCTTTGGCGACGTATACCGCCACACAATTGGAAAATAATTTTAATAACTTTACTAAAACTTATTCAAGTTATTATTGCCAAGGCGATGACTATAGGTATTACGATGCCCGAGGGCCGCTTTTGGAAGATGTGGCAGTCGCTGCTTTAAATGGCAGCGGGACGACTTTCAGCCAAATCAACCACATCCGGTTTTATGCGAGCAGCGACGGTTACGATACCGGGCAAATCAGCAAGAGCGCTGTGATGAATGGTAAATATTTTGCGACCCCTAGTTCACCGGGGGTATCAGTGGCGCCCATAATTGCCAGGTTGTATGGAACCAGTGGCGGGACTCTGAGTTCTACCAATTGCCTCAGAAACTTTTATGGCCAGTCAAGCGCTGGTGAGGATACCATGGGGAATTGGGTTAAAAACCTTGACAGGATTTACTTGTACACGAATTAATCGCATGTTAATCACATGCTGATGGGAATGAAGCGGCTATAAAAACAGGGTAAATTGACTGCAAGCTGCTGCGGCCCGTCAATTTTAATAAATGAAATGAATCAAAGACCAGGACATTATCACAGGTAAAATGATTAAAAAGAGATCCCGCATCACTGTCAAGGTGGTGCGGGATTGCTAGTTAAATATGACCCCGTCAGGCGGGCTGAAAGCGGCGCCCGCCCTGGCGGCGGGCGCGACGCAGAATATGTCATTCTTTACGGAGCGCCGCAATTTCTTCTTCACTCAGTCCGGTAGTGAGGGAAATTTGTTCGTCCGTAAGACCTAAAGATAGCATTTTTCCGGCAATGTCCAGCGCCTTTATCTTCCCTCCCTGTTCAATCCCTTGTTTGATTCCCTGTTCAATCCCTTGTTTGATTAAATACTTTTCGCTGGATACCCGGTCCAGATACCATTTGCGTCTTTGTTGATAAGCCGCCCTGGCAAATTCGTCCGCACTGGCCCGGGCGAGGATCTTCTCGGCCATCGCAATCACCTCGTTCCGTTTTTTAATAGTTTCGATTAGTTCCCGCTTCTCCATGTTTGCCGCGTCTTTGATAAAGATGAGCCATTCTTCCAAAGTGGTGAGGCCGGTGGCGTCGGCGTGGCCGGATAGCTTGTTTAATTCCAGGTAATGTATCTCCAGATCGCCCACCAGTTGGAAACCGCACCGGCGTTCCCGGATGTCAAAGACACTGTGGTAGTGCTCATTTTCACGGATCAGGTTGAAGTCAAGGATATTAATGACGATGCAGGGATTGAGTTCAAAGTAAGACTCGCCCGCTACAATTTGCTCGGCGTACATGGCGGACCAGTAGTAGAGGGAACGTTTGCGGTAGTTGTCCGTGTTTCTGATTTGTATTTCAATGTCCACCAGTTCGCCTTCGGCGGTCTTCACCTTGATGTCCATGATTGATTGTTTGGCGTCTTCAAAAGGTTTGTCGGTATAAGGGTTGAGGTAAATAATATCTGTAATTTGTTCATCCTCGTCCCGGTCGAGGATGGCGTTTAAAAGGCCGTCAAGACGGTTTTGCTCTCTCGTGAATTTCCGGCGAATATCTGTTTAAAGGCAAAGTCTATCTTGGGATCCATCAGTTCAATCCGGGTTTCGGACACGTCCGGCCACATCCCTCTCAGTTTATACTGCTATATTAATTATTATACCAAATTCCGGCGGATTATAGTAAGCTCTTGTCATATAGATTTCGCAAGTCTGACACAAGGTACGCATTAGTATGTTTATCTTGTTTATCAATATGCCGAACGTTTTTATGTTATGTTTTTGGGATTAACCCCAACTGGGTTATAGGCTGAAATAACGCAATTACAGGACATTAATCAACCAAACAATATTAAACAACAATACTGCTAATTGACATTTATGCCATGTTGTTTTATACTCTGTATTGTAAAGATGTGGTTATTAATACTATTGGGCTATTAATGTAAAATATTGCATTTCTAGCCTGGATCCATCATCTAAATTACACTTCAGTTGATTCAATAATTGATTCCAGCGCCTGCTCAAAGCATACTAACACAATAATCTCGACCTGGGGCAAAACATTGCAACTGTTACGTTAAATATTCCATCAACATAACTGGTCTATAGGCATGGCCGGCATGCGTCATCAAATTATTTCTTGGGGGGGGGAGATGTTTTTGCTCAGCCTTGAAAACAAGATATTGCGCGCCCTGTTCCCGGCGGTGATCGCCTTGGCCATGCTGTTAAGCCATGGCTTCGCGCAGCCGGTCAAGGCGGCGGAAGCCGCCGGCGACACACTGTTGTCCGCGGGCGGACTGAAAGCGGCGCCCGCCCTGGCGGCGGACGCGACGCAGAACGTGATCAGAAAGCCGGTGGAGCTGACCTTCGCGGACGACGCGTCCTGGCGGGGAGCGATCAGCGGGGTCAGCGTCGACGGCGCGGCGCTGGAGGCCGGGAAATACGTCATAGACGCCGGCAAAATCACCATCGATAAAAGCGTGTTTCGGACGTCCGGGGATTACGCCGTCGCCGTCCAGGCCGGCGGCTATGCGGACGCTTGCGTGACGCAGAAAATCGGCCTGCTTTATATCACGGGCGACGGGGTGCCGTGGGAAATTGTCTTTACCCGGGCCGAACTGGCGGCGATGGATCAAGAAAGGGCGGTGTTTTCCGCGACGAACGACTTCCCCGCGGATTTAACGGTGGCCGCGGCGGGGGTGCCGCTGCGGGCCTTGCTGGCGCAGGCCGGAGTGAAGCCGGAAGCCCGGATGATTACCTTTACAGGCAGCGACGGGTATAAGGCCGAATTCATGATCGATGAGTTGTTGAAAACAAAACGCTACATATTCCCCGACAAGACGGAGGTCGAGCCGCTAATAGCGCTGGAGCGGGCGGAGCGGTCCGCTGATTTCAGCCAGATGAGCGAGCAGGACACGCCGGTGCTGTGCATCGGTCAGCGGGCGCGGACTGAGCAAACCCTCTTGAGTTTCGTCAAGATCCTGCAAACCATCACCGTGACCACTGATGCTCCGGGGCAGTGGGCCGGGCCGGCGGCGCAAATCATCGACCCGGCCACCCGGCAAAAAGCGGCCACGCCGGGCGGCGTGGTAAAGCGCGGCGCGCAAATCGCCCTGGCGGGCGACCCGAAGACAAAGATTTATTACACCACCGACGGCAGCGCGCCGGACCTCGACAGCGAGATCTACAACGCCCACGGCTGCGGGCCGCTGGCGGGCCAGGCCGAGCCGATCGTGGTGCAAACGGACACCACGGTCAAGGCTAAAGCCGTCGGATACGGCAAAAGGGACAGCGAGGTTGTTGCATTTACTTTCACGGTGGACGATACGCAGCCTGACCAGTCAACTGATGAACAAGTTGTTGAGGACAAACCTGCCGGGCAAGAAGCGCCGGCCGCTGAAAAAGGTACGGCCTTTACCGATATTCAGGACAGCTGGGCCAGGGAGGATATTGAATTTTTGGCGGCCAGGAAACTGATCCACGGCAAAAGCGATACCACCTATGAACCCGGCAGCGAGATCACCCGGGCGGAGTTCGCCGCCCTGCTGGTGCGAGCGCTGGGCTTGCCGGAAGGTATTTTGCCGGAAGGGCGGTTTCAGGATGTGGCCGCTGCGGACTGGTACGCCGGCAGTGTGGCAGCCGCCGCGGATAAAAAGATTGTCACGGGCTGCGCGGGCGGCTTCTTTAGGCCGGGCGCTCGAATCACCCGGGAGGAAATGGCGGCCATGCTCGCCCGGGCGGCGCGCGCCGCCGGGCAGGAGGAGACTTTATCCGGCGGCGGGCTGGAACAGCAGCTGGCCCGGTTCAAGGACCGGCAGCTGATTTCACCCTGGGCAGCGGAGGATGTGGCCATGGCTACCCGGGCCGGGATCATCGAGGGCCTGCCCGGCGGTGACTTTTCACCCGGGGCTTATGCCGACCGGGCCCAAGGCGCGGCGGTTTTGAGACGGTTCCTGACTTATATTGATTCCAATACAATGTGAGGTGGATAGTGATGATTAACATCAGGGGGGTTAGACTTAACAAACTACTGGCGGCTGTCGTGGGGTTATGTATAATCGCCGGGCTGCTGGCCGCGGCGGCGCCGCCGGGGGCGGGCGCGGCTGAGCCGGTGGCGCTGACGGTGACGGGCGACGGGGTGGAAAAAACGGTGCAGTTCACCCTGGCCGACCTGCAGGCGCTGCCGCAGAAAACGTACACTTACTCCGGATACAACCACTGGCCTTCTTTGCAGATTTTTAAAGACATGAGGGGGCCGACGTTGAAAACCCTTCTGGACGCGGCGGGATTAAAGGAAAACGCCACCATGATCAGGTGCAAACTGTCCGCGGACGTGTATAGCGAGTTTACCAAGGCACAGCTGCTGGACGAACCCAGGTATTATTTCCCCGATGGGGAAGACGAGGATAATCTGGGGAAATGGCCGCCCACCCGCAGTGAAAGAGGGAAAGTGCGGGTGGAAACGATGCTCGCCCTGAACGAGTCCAACGGCAAAATAATCTATGGCCAGTGTGCGCTGAACGAGCCGACTTGCTGCAAGAACCAGATGCTCGGAGGGCTCTGCGAGGGGGGAACGATTGAAGTAACGACCGAGCCCCTGGCGCAGTGGGAGGCGCCTGCCGCCGATATTCCGTCCGGCGCGGTTGCTTCGGGCAAGAAAGTAACCCTGCAGCACCGCGACGGGACGCCTTATCACGCCATCGTGTATTACACCCTGGACGGGAGCGAGCCCACATATGGAAGCAACATATTCAATATCAGCTACCCCACCTTCCAGCCCGAGTTGAACAAGCCCATCCCGATTAGCGGCAATATGGTCATTAAGACTAAAACAATAGGCATGGGCAAGTTGGACAGCGAGGTGGTCACTTATCAATACAATACGGGGTCAACGCCCCAAGCCGGCGCGGTTGAAGAAAAAACCGCGGACAAGGCAGAAGACGTAAACAAGCCGGAAAGCGCCGCTGAGGCGGGGGACAAGGCGGCGGCAGCGGCAAAACCTGAACATGCCAGGTATTTTACCGATCTGGAGGGGCACTGGGCTAAAGACGATATCTATTCATTGGCGGATAAAGGCATTATTGACGGGGTGACCGCGACGGAATTCCAGCCGGAAGAAAAGATCACCCGCGCCCAATTTGCCAAATTGCTGGTCACGGCGCTAAATATTGAAGCAGAGCAGGATGCGGCGCTTGCCTTCGCCGATGTGCCGGCCGGGGCGTGGTATCGCGATTACGTGGCGGCGGCAGTCCGGGCGGGATTAATTATGGGCTACACCGACAGCGCCTTTGCTCCCGAGGAAAACATTACCCGGGAACAAATGGCGGTGATCCTGGCCCGGGCCTTGCAAATGAAAGCACCGGAGGCGGCTGCCGGCGATGCCGGGCAAGTAATGGACAAGTTTGCGGACAAGGGAGAAATCTCGCCGTGGGCGGGGCGGGAAATAGCGCTGGCAGTATCGCGCGGTCTGGTAAGCGGCCTGAGCGCGGATACTTTCGGGCCGCAAATAACCGCCACCCGGGCCGAGGCGGCAGCCATGATTTTGCGGCTGTATAAGCAAGTACAGTGACCATAAATGTTTCAAAGGTAAGTCCGGAAAGATTGTGCAGTAACTTTGAAGAGGTGAGTAAGAAGCATTATGAAGCCGCTTCGGATGGCCAAGTTATTAGCGTGTGTCTTGACGGTTCTGGCCGTGTCTTTGCTGCTGTCCGGCGCCGGTTACGCTGATGGCGGGGAGGTCAAGGTGAATCTCGCTTCGCACAGCTCCCACCGCGTGTACGGACCGGGCGACCGGGTTGAAATGGAGGGAACGGCGCAAAATCTAACGGAAGTTTCCATAACCGTTCAGGATGAACGGGGCAAGTTGGTATACAGCTGCCGGGCCCAGGTGGAAAACGGTGTTTTTGCGGCTGGCTTCACGCTGGAGCCCGCGGCGGCCGAGGGCAAGTACACCGTTATTCTCGGCGGCGCGGACCGGCCGGAATTGAAAAGGTATAAATTTTCAGTATCCTCAGCAGGGGGTCCCGAAGACCAAACGGCGGCGGGCGCTGTTCTTACCATTAATGGCGACGGGGTGGCAGAGGAAGTTTCTTTCACCCGCGCCGAGCTGGAGGCGATGAGCCGGGAAAGAGAGATATTTTCAGTGGTCAGCGACTGGCCCGGCAATTTATTTGTGGCTGCAGAGGGTGTGCCGCTGCGGACCCTGCTGGAGCAGGCCGGCATGAAGCCGGAAGCCCAGATGATTACTTTCCTGGGCAGCGACGGTTACCGGATCGACTTTACCGTGGATGAACTGTTGAACGAGCCGCGCTACTATTACCCCAATCTGATGGAATCGTCAACCGACGGCAAAGAAGCGGTGCAGCCGCTGATTGCCCTGCAGCGGGTGGAGGATGACGACGATTTCGCCAAGATGAGCGACCGTGACACGCCGGTGTTGTGCTTCGGCCAGCGGGCGCTGACGGAACAAACTCTTTGCGAGTATGTCAAAAGGTTGAAAACCATTACCGTCACGACGGAATCCCCGGCGCAATGGGAACCGCCGGCTGTAAAAATCATCGACCCTGATACCCGGCAAGAAGCCGCGGTGCCGGGCGGCAAGATTAAAAAAGGCTCGGAAATCGTCCTGACAGGCGACCCAAAAGTAAAAATTTATTATACCACCGACGGCGGCACACCAGACCTGGAAAGCAAAATCTACAATGTCAGCTTTCATGTTCCGACTTTAAACAAGCCGATTGCAGTGGAAAATGACATCACCGTTAAAGCTAAAACCGTCGGGTGGGGCAAGCGGGACAGCGAGGTTGTTACCTTTACATTTACAGTGGACGGGTCGCAGCCCGGTCAGTCAGCTGCCGAACAGGCCGTTGAGGGTAGACCTTCCGGACAGGAAGCCGCAGCGGCTGGAAATGGCGTGGCTTTTACCGATATCCAGGAAAGCTGGGCCAGGGAGGATATAGAATATATGGCGGCCAGGAAGCTGGTCCGCGGCAAAAGCGAGACTACTTATGAACCCGGCAGCGAGATCACCCGGGCGGAATTCGCCGCCCTTTTGGTGAGGGCTCTGGATTTGCCGGAGGGTGTTTTACGGGAAGGGCAGTTTCAAGACGTGGCCGGTACGGAATGGTATGCCGGCAGTGTGGCCGCCGCCGCATATGAAGAGATCATCACGGGCTATGACGGCGGTTTCTTTAAGCCGGATGCCTGCGTCACGCGGGAGGAAATGGCGGCCATGATCACCCGGGCGGCGCGGGCCGCCGGGAAAGAGGAGACTTTATCCGGCGGCGGGCGGGAACAGCAGCTGGCCCAGTTCAGGGACCGGCAAATGATTTCACCCTGGGCGGAGGAGGATGTGGCCCTGGCTATCCGGGCCGGGATCATCAAAGGCCTGCCCGGCGGGGACTTTTCACCGCTGACAAACGCCGACCGGGCTCAAAGCGCGGCGGTTTTGAAACGATTCCTGACTTATATCAATCCCGCCGCGGCGCAGTAATAGAAAATGGTATTTAAAAATAAAATTTATCGTGGGATAAGTGAACTTTGGGTATGTAAATAAACGGCGATTTTGAGGCCTTATTCAAAGAGGGAGTGAGTCCGGGGATAAGCGAGGGATTGTTTGAGACGTGAATTGGTGCTCAGGGGGTGGCGAAATGCCTGAAAATAATGCTGATGAAAGTAAAGTGAAAGGTATTAGTAACAAAAAGTGGCTGGCCCTGGGGGTTGGACTGCTGGTCCTGATTATTGCCGTCTGCTCATATTTAACCCGGGAAAGCGGCCCGCAGGAAGGAACGGTGGTAATTAAAGCCGGCGCCGACACATTAGGCAGCTTTACCGTTGCCGACCTCCGGAAATTACCGGCCGTTGAAAAGAAAGTGGTGGTTCAATCCAATTGCGGCAATAATTGCGGCAATAGCAGCGATAGCGGCGAGAACATCATTGAGTACGATTTTACCGGCACGCCGCTTCTGACTGTATTGAATAGTATTGATCCCGGTCTGGCCCAAAAGCACAAAAAAATCATTACCAGGGGGGTCGACTACTACAGCCAGGTGCTGGAAATGTCTGAAGTGCTGCAGCCGGACAATGTGTATATTGTTTATGCGGATAATGGCAAATCATTGCCAACCAAGGCAGGCGGGGAGGGGAGCCTGCAAGCCGTTGTTTGCGGCGACAAATCCGGGCAGCGCTTTACCAACTGGCTCGTGAGCCTGGAGCTCCAGTAAGCGCCGCCGGCGCGGAGTACGGGAGTTAACCGTGATGAACGCCGTGTTTAGTTGCCGTTTTATTGAAAGTGTTTGTTTAATGTTTTGGGTGAGGTGAAGAGTAATGATAAACAGCAGGAGTTTTAAGCTGCGTAAATTTCTGACCGCCGTGGCGGGGCTGTGCCTGGCTGCCGGGTTCCTGTTCATGGCCGCGCCGCGGGGCGCGGGCGCGGCTGCTGAACCAGCGGCGCTGACGGTAACAGGCGACGGGGTTGAAAAAGAAGTGACCTTTACCATGGCTGATTTACAGGCGTT
>JGI11944J13513_1002801_pt1 | contig 11645 bp, 13 predicted proteins | sample TerdegcoTASludge_FD_13513 | JGI IMG/M metagenome (IMG submission 13513) | reverse complement strand
TGGAAAATTCTCCCGGAGATTGTAATCTCCCGATGAAATGATATTTCATCCCCGTTTTTCACAGCGTTGAGAATCTCATCAAGACCTCCGGGAATGAAGAGAGAAATGTCTGCAGTATTGGTAAGTTTTCGAATAACCGAAGCTGTCGCGGTATTGTGAAAAGTAATAATTCCATCCGCATTCATTTCAAAGATTGGATTCGGATTTAATTCAATGAAAGATGCAAGGGACCAGATCTTCTCTTCATATGCAAGAATATCTGTGATATCCAGAGGGATTGTAAGCATGTATGGCCGGTGATTGATGGCGATCATTACGCCGGAGAGAAGAATATCTTTTATTTTCTTATCCTTTCCCCTCATTTTCACCGGAATCATGCTGAAAGACCCGTCTTTTTTCATCAAATCAACGATGTTTTGTCTCTGATTCAGATCTACCCAGAAATCAAGATCAATGGCACTCTTCCCAATAACCTCCTCCCTGGTGTACCCCCAGTGATCGGTGAAGTGCTTATTTACTTCAAAAAACTGGCCGTTGGTTAGATCACTAATAGCAATGCCTTCCGGTGCGAGATTGAAAATTTTTTTAAATAATCCATCTTCATCTTCTAAAGTTGCAGTGGTTTGAATATTTTTGGAAATATCTGATATTATCCAGATTCTTCCCATTATTTCATCATTTTTGCTTAGAAGAGGTTTTGTATCCAGCCGTTTATCTCCTGTAAGACATGAAAATTTTTGAGAGAACTCAAGAAGCGGATTATCTTTGATCCTCTCTAACAGTGTTAAAAATAGCTCTGGCTTTATATCCAGGTCAATACATATTGGCAATAAGTCAATAAGATGATTATTGAGGTACCTATCATCCAGATGGAACATCTCCCTGCCTGATTGATTAAAAAACAATAAAAAGAAATTTGGATCGGTAATGAGTATCCCATCCGGCATTGCCTCATATCCGGCCAGGAGCAGATCACAGGTATGCGACAATGCAACCATGTATCAATATACTCAATTTTTCTTAGTTCTTATATCAGTTTATTTTTATGCCACTGTAAAGTGTCCCATCCCGGTTGCTATTCGTTGAATTGCTAGAGTTGCTTCTGAAATTGCCCTGGATATCTGATCTATTGAGGCGGTTACTTCTTCTGTTGCTGCAGCAGAATCCACCGCTTCTTTTGCGGTTTGCCGAACCATGTTTTCAATCTCATTGACACTTGCGGTTATCTGCTGCACTGTTGCAGCCTGTTCCTCTGAGGCATTGGCTCCTTCTGCCAGTTGTTCATAAATGATATTAATAGCGGTTACAATCTCATTAAACACTCGTAATGTCTCCCTGACTACCTCGTTTCCTGATTTCACCTCATGCAGTGATTTTGTCATGGAGTCTGAAACGATCTGTGACTTTTTCTGGAGGTTTCCTATAATAGTGGCAATATTTTCTGCTGACTTTTGTGACTCCAGTGCAAGTGATTTGACTTCATCGGCTACGACTGCAAATCCCAATCCGGCTTCTCCAGCCCGTGCTGCTTCAATAGCCGCATTCAGAGCGAGAAGACCGGTCTGCTCTGAAATTCCGGTGATAATGCCTACTATCTTTCCTATCTCTTCCATCTGGCTATTGATGTCCTGAATATTACTCCCGGTATCTTCAAACGAGACCATGATATCATTCATACCTCGCTCGGCTTCTCCTGCAAGTTTCAGCCCTTTTTCTGATAACTGCACAGTCTCCATGGCTTTTCCTGATGCCTCCTCTGCAGCAGCGGCAACAGCTCCGACAGTTTTTGAAAGATCATCTATGGCAGTCAGAACCTGGGTAATACTACTACTGCTCCGCTCTGCTAGCCCGCTTACCGATGAGGAATTCTGAGCAAGCATAGAGGTCGTACTGGAAACCTCAGTGGCACTGGCATTGGTCTCTTCCATTAACGCCGGTAAGGTCTCAACCTCTTCCTTCACACCGTTAATTGCATCAGAGACACTCATTCCGCTGTTATCCAGATCTATTTTGAATTTTTCAAAGTCACCCTTCACTTGTGCCTTTGTATCATACCGGGCAGTAAAATTACCGGTCGCAAATTTATTGACAATGTTCATGGCCTCCTGGAGAGGATGAACAAATGCATTGATAAGATCATTAACACTCTGGACTGTGACGAAAAATTCTCCTTCATGTTCCGAGGTATTGATGGTTGCATCGATATTTCCATTCTTTATATCGTTTGCAACAGCCATGATAGCTTTATTGGCTAGTTTTGATCTCTCAATATTCCGGTTGATCTCTTGGGTCTGTTTGAAAAGAGGACGGTATAACTCATCAAATACCCATTTCTTTAGCAATATCCATGAGGGGTCTCACTCTTCCTGCTTCGAGGTCTGCTAAACCTTCCTCAATTCCTTTCAAGGTTTCATCAGAGAGGGGTTCATCATCGACAGTCATATTTATCAGCCTCTCGATTACATCACAGTACGTCTCTCTAGGATGTTCTTTCAGGGAATTTTAACCGGTCACCTGCTCATTCACTCTTATAAGAACAGTAAACAATTACATGTGTATACCCATATTAACTAATATGACGATCTGAATGGGGGTTGCGAAAAATCCTTTCATTCTTCAGAAAATTTCACTTTTGCCCCCTGTATGCGACAACAGGACCCGGCTTCAGGAGTCGGGCACTATCTTTTTCCCGTTGGGTCCTGCTGACGAACGATATTCAAAATTAAAATCCGGAAGCGAGATTTTTTTACCTATCACACGCTGGATTACCTCATTCCCACTCTTTACAATCCACCAAAGCCAGCCTTGATTATCCCCTCTTTGAGAGCCATACTCTCTTCTGCATGTTTCCCGAAATCCCCAGATTGAGATACCCCACCGGGAGTCAGATTTATGTGAGGGACATTCCCTGCTGATGTATTCCATTCTTCAAAGAACCAGGCCCAGGATTTTGGATCCTGTGCAACTATCTCTGCAAACTCTGGTGAGAGAGGAGTGGTTTTCAAAAAGGGAGTTCGAGTCAGATTTCCGGTACCCCCTGTACCGATCTTATTCCCTACCTCAACCTTTCCTGAAACCGAACTGGAACCGGCATCATTGACGACCATCAGGGATACCTGGTATGTTCCCGGCCTCGTATAGGTATAGACCGGATTCATATCAGTTGAATAGCTGCCATCATCGAAGTACCAGAGACGGAAGGTAGGATCTCCGAGAGATTCATCAAGAAACTGTATAATGGTGATATCAGATGCGTCAATGATCTCTGCACTGAACTTCGCAACCGGTAAGGCCGGATCAGTCACTGCTGCTGACTGAGAGAGGACGAGAGGACAAGGCGGCTTAATTGTCGGGCGGGGGGTTGGTGTCGGTACCGGGGTTGATGCAACGATGTAATTCTCTGCGATGAAGGTATCAGATCCTCCTGCATTCGAAGCGGTGAGTGATACCGGATATATCCCCGGACGGGTGTAGGTATGATAGGGATGCTGTCGGGGTGAATAACTGCCATCACCGAAGTACCATGCCCATGATGTAGGTTTGTCTGCAGAGGTATCGATGAAGAGAACCGTGAGTGGGACCGGTCCGGTAGTTGGTGATCCTATGAATGATGCAGCCGGCGGATAGGTGCCCGGTGTCGGGACCGGAGCAGGAGTTGGAAGTGGGTTTTGTGCCTGTATCAGCCCGGGAACAAATGTCTTATTATACCCGGCACTGTTGGAGACGAGGAAACCGACCGGATAGACCCCCGGTGCAGTATAGGTATGTTCAGGGTTCTGTTCATTGGAGGTTCCGCCATCACCGAAGTACCATCCCCAGAGTGTCGGGTTTCCGGTGGAATGATCGGTAAACTGAACGGTCAGAGGAACCGGGCCGGTTGACTGACTTAATGAGAATAAGGCGACCGGCGGCGTGAGTGAATCAGCCTGAATTGTCTCATTTGCCGATACTCCACTCCTATCTTCAGTTATATTGTGATATCCGGATTCAAATACGACCGGTGAGATGATCTCTGAACCAGCCGCAATGCATGGACAAAGAAGGAATATACCCAGAATAAGCAGTATGAGATATGGTGTATCACGTACGGTTTTGTATGTCATAGAAAAGCCCCCCGTTATGTACAATAACAGATGTCCATATATTTATAATTCTTAATAAATATTTTGTGAAAAATGAAAAATAAAAATTTATAATAGGCTCTTCTCGTCGGGATTCGAGGGAAGAAAGGTGAAGGGAGGGAACAATGATTGGAAAATGCTAAAAATGAAGCCTTTGATCCTATGATAACGTATTATACCGATTTATTTTGATTTTTTAGTTGCTGGACTATTTGATTGAGTATGATCTGAAACCGGGGTATATGTTTCCATCTCACCGTCTGAATGAACTTTATCAAGGAGTTTGGATAACGATTCTGCTAATTTCTGAGCTGCTGCATGAGACATATAGATTCGGGATCCTTTGACAATATTTTTCCCCTCTCTTCTGACTCCGGGCATTTCAAGAAAGTCAATTGAGACATCCCGATGAGAGACCTGAACATATGCCATGTTTGAGTATGAACTATGGGTAATATCCAAACTCATATCTTCCGGTTTATATGCATACAATTCATGAAGATCAAGAGTCCCGGGATTATTTTTCTCACTTGTTTTCATCAATGCTACACTCCTTCTGCAACTACAAACCCGTGTTTATGTGGTTTACCGTCTGCCGTAATTCCCCACATTTCAGGAGATGCTGTTGCATGTGCCAATGGTTTATCCTGGTTCTCCAGGTTTTTATGATAATAATCCAGGATTGCAGTGTCCATACACCGGGTTTTATCCCGGTCATCCAGCAGTGCATATGCCAGGAGTGATAATGCTATGAACTTTTTCGACTCTACCACTACCCGATATACCGGATGGTGAGAATCTTTTGACACATTCTCTATTAACCCGAGTTGGACCAGTTTTTGTAACGCATCTCTTACCGTCTTTGGTTTTCTTCCCGTTAACTCTTCAAGATATTTCGGGCGATAATGGATGGTTGGATCGGCAACAATCCCTTCAACAATCTGTGCCAGCGCTGAATTCCCAAATAACCCCCCATATGGGATGTCCAAAAATTCCTCAAGAGATTCGGGCAATTCCGGCAATGTTCTCTCTGACATGGTATTCATCCCCTCCTGCGAAATGGTGTATCACATGACACCACCGTTGAATATCATTGGAGAAGGAAGTGTAAAAAAATGATCGTATTCAGTAATAATTTTTACAGATCAATCCAATGCCTGTGATGTGGCACTTCAAGATCATAGTGTATCATCCATTGATCAGCCCAAACCTTATCCTTCAATACAATGACCTTGTTCCCACGAGAAAGATAGAGAGCGATTCTTTCTTCCCCCATGTCTTTTATGAACCATTTCGCTTCAAAGCCGTTCTCTTTACATTTTCGCTCGCAATCCACCACACCGCGTAATCCGCCACGTTTTTTGAGCCAACCTAAAAATATTGCACCCTTCTCTTTTGGATCCGGGCCTCCAGGGACAGATGTATTCATAGAATCGTATAAAAACAGGTATGCGACAGAAAAGCATGAACATTCTGAAATGATGATGGAAAAAAGGGCCGGGTGTATGGATCCCCGAAAGATCTTTTCTGACAATATCATGTAACCAGTAACCCGGATTATCAGCCTGCTATTGTCTCATTTATCCTCATCCTCCAGGTAATCATCATCCCCATCGTCAGGAGGAGAGAGCCAGTCCCTCTCTGCCCGGAAATATCCGGGGGGATGGGTATCTGCCCAATGCATCTTACTTCCCCCGTGAAAGGAAAGGATACCTGACGGTTACATTCCCATCCTCATCGGTCCTGACCAGTGAGATGATCCCTGCCTGATCTGTACACTTCATCCAGAGCAGGACAGTACATAGGACATTGATTATCGATGTAATTGCACATTCTGCAGCCAGAACCAATTCAATCATATGCTTCCTCCCCGAAGACAATCTCCTCGGTAACATTCATAGACCCTGCAATATCTGAAGCATGTGAAACCGTGCGGTTTTCATCATCCGAATGAGCCTTCAAAAGAAGGATCCCGCTTCCGTTTACGACTGCACCTGCAACCGTTTTATCGGACAGGATCCGGTGTGAGAGATAATCACCACTGATAAAGAGGCCATGCGTTGAGATATCATCCTGACGACCGGGTTTTTGATTCAGATCAGTAAACAGGCAGGTGGGATCCCGTGTGGTCTGATTGTGTGCCTGACCGGTATACTCATCTATCCCCATCGGCCCGGTTGATCTGCCGGATACGAGTGCAGTAATCGCCTCTCCGATATTGAGGGTGCGGTTTACCACTGCGAGGTCGGAAGTAAACAGGGATGTTGCATATGACCGTGCATCGCTTATCACCGATGACGAAACCCAGGTTGCTCCTGAACAGACGATTGATGATGAGATAGAATCAGCTGTCAGACCACAGGGTATGACGAGGAACAATATTCCCAGAGCGACCAGAACCTTGTTCATCCGATCTCCAAAAAATGGGGTATCAGGCCAGTTCACTGACCGTATCCGCCCAGGTCTCGACGGTAGTCAGGATGTTGTCAGATTCATAACTTGAGATGCTCACTTTGTCCCGCTTAAAAGTGACATTGTAGAGTTCTCCGTTTGCTGCATGACATTTGAGCGTGATACTATAGCCATCTTCAGAGCTGTCATGGGATGGTGTTCCACCCATGGCGGTCTCGATTGTATTGTCTGCCAGAATGGTTGCGATGATGGTGTCAAAGGCACCTGATGCCGGTGACCGGACCGATATCCTTCCGACCTGCTTTCCATCGTTATTTTCATAAATGACTGTCCCTGAATAGTATTCAGAGCTCTTTGCCACTGCCGGAAATGTCTCTCCCCCTGATGTATAGGGAGTGCATCCCCATGGATTGTCGGCGAGAATATTTCCGACGATGGTGTTTAAGACTGCCTTTCCTGCAAGAGGGGTTGCGAGTTCCCGCTCTGCACTTTTCACTACTGATTTTGAGACAAAATCTGCCATGTTCGATTCCCCTGCCGTGTGCACTCCGGCACTATCAGGTTGAAAGGGCAGAGATAAAAGAAAGCAGACGATTGTCGTATTTGAGCAGTAATTACGCTTTGATTTAGAGAATACCCATGGAGAGAAACATTTCGGTGAACATACAACAGTCCTGGTATCATCAGTCGGGATCTGCATCTGAAAAATTATCGGAAAGAGGAGGATCAGCCCTGTCTCCTTATGATTCCATCCGATCAGGCACAGGTGTTGACTGGGAGGGAAACTCTTCACATCCGGTTATGGGAATTTTCTCAAACACGGGTGCTTTTTTGTGTTTTCCAGAGAGGACCATCTTTACCCGCTGGACCGGGGTCGAGTACACGCTGCTTCCGATGACAAAGTAAAACCCCTTTCCACTCTCTGACAGCCATGCAGAACCGGAGATCTCACCATCAGGGCCAGTGACCGGACTTTCTCCGAGGCCAAGCAGGACTACCCATGTTTCATCGATGCTAATGGCAGAGCATCCCTTGCCATCGATACCTATCCGGAGGAGATCACCATCCAGGAACATTCTCCCACACCGCTCAAAGGGAGTTTTCCGGGTCGTTCGGACCGTCCTGACTGGAAACGGGTTCATATCTTCCCCCCGTTCTCGAGGGGGCACCGGTCAAGATATGAGGGTGTGTGTCCGGCCAGTTCACAGATTCTTCGTCGTGCCGGCTTTTGTGGATCTCCCCGTATCAGATACCGTTCCCAGAGGAGGTGCGGACATCCTTTCATGGAACAGATCCCGGTGGATGGCCGGTTCATGGGGTACATGAACTGCCTCCTTCAGACTTTTTCGACTGCTCCCGAAGATAACAGGCATCACAGAGGCCAAGATGGGATGCATGATCATACCAGACCAGCGGGTTTGTATTACAGACATGACACTTTCCTGCACCGGCATTCAGTCTGACCATCTGATCAGTGCTGATGAGACCGGGAAGGGGTATAATGGATGCAACATATCTGCTGACCGCTTTGTTGTAACAATCTGCACAGAGAAATGCTGGCTCTTCATTCTCCTTAAGAGACCGATTCCGGTACTGGACATAGGATCGTCCACAGAGATGACAGGGTCTTTTCTCCGGCCACCCTTCGATGCGGAGGTAGTCATCCGGTTTGATGGTTGCAGCAATCTTTTCTGCATGTTTTCTGCTATTTTCTGCAGTGATCCGCCCGTTTTGGTTGCCCTGATTGGATAAAGAGGGTTGATTTGATGAAAGCAGGGATTCGTTTTCTGCAGCCCGGTCCGGACACAGGGATTCACACTCATGATTACCAGTGCTGATCCTGACATCTGCAGCCTCTTCTGTGAATGTGCCTGTTTCAGAAAATGATTCTCTATCTCTAAGTATATGTGTACATGTACTATTCTGAGAGAGATCTGAAGTCCGTTCATTTTCTGCAGGTGCAGAAAACCGGTTGCTCTCTGCAGAAAATTTTCTGAAATCATCCTCTGGATCATCGGGCGGAGTGGTGGTATCATGGTGGTCTTCATCCTGCTGGCGTAGTGATACTGCTCCACCCTTCACCCAAGCGAGATACAGGGAGTTGTCCCAGACGTACACCTTACTTCTCCGGTGGGTGGTCTTGCCGACATCTCCAACAGTGACCGACCGATCATAGAATGAGAGAGCCGGACATTTCTGCAGGAGGCCTGAATACAGGTGTCCCCGTGATGCATACCCGTTCAGAAGTTTTGATATGGCAGAATTGGTCCATCCGGTCACCCGCTGGATGTCAAGGACGGTGAGCTCTTCCTGGTTTAACGTCCGGATGGCATCAATGAGGGATGCTTCATTGCGGGTAAGCTTTGTTATCTGCCCGCCGGTGTCTCCGTTCAGGGCATTGTATAGTCTGACGGCCTGGTTGAAATCATCCAGGGTTGCGATGATGTACTCCGTTCCCTCAATGGTTCTTCTCTCCCGCTGATACTGCATGAGAGCGGCATTTGTCTTGATGAGATCAAGGAGCATGTCAGGATTTCGCCGGTTTGCTGCAGACTGAAACTCTATCTGTTCTGCATAGGGGATGATAACAAAGGTTTCCTCAACCATCCGCCACATCTGCCTGATTACCAGGATCTCTTCCCTGACCGATGAGACTGCGGTCGGTATCTGAGCCGCCTCCCGAAGTGTCCGTTCCAGCACTTTCTTATCCTGCTCTTCACTGTCGTCTATCCAGACGGTGAGCATCCGGTTGAAGATCTGATCATCTCCGACTCCTTCAACCTTTGCGACCCACCAGACACATCGCTCGGGGATGGTACAGGTGATTCCGTTTCTGTCTTTTGTGACGGTCCGGTACCTGAAGGGCTTAAGAAACGAGGTGATGACTCCTTTTAAGATCTCCTGCATCTGCTCAGAGAGGGAGACATCATCAAGGGCGATGACGGTCCCTGGTTTTAAATCCTGTGAATAAAAGAGCGCCTTGTCACTTATCCGGCCTGATAAACGGAACTCTTCAGGAACCTGGGCCAGCATGGTGTCGATGGCATGCGATTTTCCTTTTCCTGAATCTCCGGTGATTGAGACATGAAGTCCTTTTGAGTTGATGACTATCCGGGAGGCGAGTGAGAGGATGAGGCATTCTGCAACAACCTGATCCCCGACATGATCCAGGGCAAAGGTATCACGCATATACCGGACCGGATTTCCTTTTCTGAGGATCTCTTCTGCTTTACGGGTTATTTCCGGGTTTTCCTCATTATCAGAGCCAGTGGGAGTTTCTTGTTGTATGCCAGATTTTTTGGGCTTCTTCCGGTGACGGGGCATGGAAAGATCGGAGATCCCTGATAGTCCTGGATCAGCCGGGTCTGCTCCATCAGGCCTCTCTGATCTCTGCATTGTCAGACCGTTCTGTTCAGCATGATATCGTCTCCGGGCATTGTCTTTATGCATCCGTGAGAGCCGGTCTTCTNAATCAGGTTTGCCTTCATATTTCTGTTTCAGGTCTTTCCACCGCTGCATTCCACCGCCACAACTATTGTGATGACATCCGGCAAAGATGGCTCCTGATTCAAACTGTATGGCATATGCCCCGTCCTGGTGAGCATCGGAGAACGGGCACTGATCAAGGATAAAGAGGGTGCCGTTTCCGTATGGTTTCTGCATATATCCGATGTCATGCCTGGAAAGCCAGGTGGCAAGGTTAACCGGGGTGTCATTCTGGCATTTTGAGAGGCACTTCTCTGATGGTTGGTGTCCTGATTCGGACGGGTACAGGGAGGCAAGGGTTGCAAGATGGTCACAACCGGTCAGCGATAGGGATACTGGTTCTTCTGTCAGTGATGCGACCCGGTGTGAACGGGGTGGGGTGTTATCCCCTTTCCGTGTCATGGTGCCGTAGAGTTTCCATATCCGGGCAGCATTGTAGTTTGCGGTATCGATGGTGCAGATATCATCAGAGAATCGGGCAGAGAGTGCATTCAGAGATTTCTTGATAATATCTGTCGCAGCATCATCATTGGGGAGATCTATTCTGTATAAGAGATGAGCTCCGTTTCCTGAATCGGCGATGATCGGTTCAGGCCACCCGACTGAATGAAGATATGCAGATATCTCCTTAGCCTTAGCAAGAGCATACCGGTGTTCCTCGTCTGATGATGAGACACCGGAGGGGCGGACCGGATCGATGTCAATAGGGAACCAGTGCCTTCTGATGATGTCCTTGTCGGCGGTTGTGGCATCTTTTTTTGAGAGCCGTATTATGATCCGGTTCGCACGCCTGGCAAGGAGTGCCGGGTTTACTTCGTTTAAGGTGATGTATATACCCCGGATCTGCGGGTTGTCGTCCAGGATACAGACCTGATCAGCGAGTTTTTCAAAGTCGTCGAAATATCCTGAACCGATACCGTCGTTCGTGATGATTCTGACTTCCACCACTCTGCCAGGGGAGGAGATGAGGTGAAGGGTTCGCAGGATCTCTGATCTCCGATCAAATGCCATGAACTCCCTCCTTTATTGCTGCAAAGCCACCGGCCATGACATGGTACCGGTCCCAGACGGCAGCCCGCCTGATCCAGAGCTGGATAGTTCCCGGACAGGTGCCTGATGCTGCCATCTGAAAGAGCGGGTTCATCTCGCTTACGAGACGATCTTTTTTGAGCGGGCGTCTCAATGATTTTACCTTGATTAAGAGGATCTCCTGCCGGTTTTTCCATGCAATGATGTCGATCGGCAGGGTTGGGGTTACGACCCTGACTGCGGTATATCCCAGCTCCTGAAGAAGCCGGCGAGCTGCGTGAGGGGTTGTCCGGCAGGTTGAGTAATCAGGGGTATCAGACATGGATCATCCCTCTGCCCTGGTGAATGTGCTGATTTGGATGCGATCCGAAGAGATCAAGAGAGGTACATATCCGGGTGCAAATCCTTTCTGGAGATTTGAACGTACTATTCAAAGCCCTTGTAAGCAGGCCCTTGTCCAGGTGGTCAGTTTTTCTTCCCTGGCCGGGGCCATGTTGTGCAGGAAGAGTCGCGATTTTTTGGGACAGGAGGCTTTTTTGCTGTCCAAAAGGAAAGATAGAAAGAACCCCATCTGTGATGAGCTGGCCGGCTTTTTCA
>JGI11944J13513_1002789_pt1 | contig 11688 bp, 13 predicted proteins | sample TerdegcoTASludge_FD_13513 | JGI IMG/M metagenome (IMG submission 13513) | reverse complement strand
GGTAGGTTTTTTCAACCGTTTGAAGAAATTGAAGACAGAGGCCCATGAGCAGTAGTCCGACTGACGTTCCTGCCATGAGGAGGACTGGATCATCCAGGATAATGGCAAGAAAGATGAGGATGAGAAAGACTGCAAGCAGACCCGTAGAGCAGGGAGTGAGCTTCACCGGTTACGGCACCTCAATACGGTCCATGATATCCCGGATAATATCTCCCGGGCGAACCCCTTCAATCTCCGCCTCCCGTGTGAGGTACAGCCGGTGAATCAGAACAGAGAGGGCGATTTTCTTCACATCATCCGGAATGACATACGTTCTGCCGGCAAGAGCCGCGGCACCTTTTGCCCCTTTTACAAAAGATATTGACGCCCTGCTGGATGCTCCAAGCCCGATATCCGGATGGTTCCGGGTAGCAATGATAATATCCCTGATATACCGGTGGATTGGATCCTCCATCCTGACCCTCGATACCCGCTCAATGGCTCTCTGCAGACCTTCCGGTGATGTAACCGGCTGAAGCGTTTCTGCAAACCGGTTCCAGGTCAGAGTTCCGTCTGAAGCCCGTTTGATCACCGCTAACTCCTCATCAGGACTGAGCGGAGAGAGGCCGATACTAAACATGAACCGGTCACGCTGAGCCTCAATGAGGGGAAAGGTTCCTTCAAGTTCAAAGGAGTTCTGGGTTGCAATAACGATGAACGGACGGGGTACGGGGAGAGTTATCCCATCAATGGTCGCCTGCCGCTCACTCATAGCTTCAATAAATGCCGACTGAGCCTTTGGGTGAACCCGGTTCATCTCGTCTGCGAGCAGGACATTGGTAAAAACCGGCCCCTTTCGAAGGTTGAATTCACATGACTGTTGATCATAGATGCGGACTCCGATCATATCAGCCGGCTGTAGATCAACGGCTCCCTGAATCCGTGCAAACTCACACCCCGTCACCTTGGCAATCGCCTTTGCAATAGTAGTCTTCGCAGTCCCCGGGAGCCCTTCTATTAAAATATGACCCTCAGCAAGGAGGGCTATCAAAATGAGTTCAATGAGATCCTGGTTTCCGACGATAAATGGAGAAAGAGCGGAATCAACGGCAGTATGAAGTCGTGCAAGTGCAGAGATATCCTCCTCATCTCCAAAATAATCAATGGTCTGATCCATATCACGGTCAGTCATGGCTTTCAATACATCCTATCATTTATCTGCTCTTCTTTACATCATCACCGGTTCAGAACCGATATCTGCAAATCCCGGAGGTCTCTTTCTGAAAAGAAATACACAGGCCAGGAGGGAGACCAGAACTATCATGGTCTTTATAAAGGAATCCAGCCGAATATGCCGAAATAACCCCCCCAGGCCACTGTGATCCGCTGTCCGGCTGTGAATCTGTTCAATAAGAAGATTTGGCCTGTACTGAATGCAACGTGATAAAAACTGCCCATTCCCATACTCTGATTCAATTCCGGACATAGAATTGATAAAAACTCCCGAGTCAGATAGGACGATTATCTCTCCATTTCCCATTTGTTCTTGTGAAAGAACGGTATATCGTCCAAATGACTCATCGGATGAGATGCGAAAATCATTATTGGTATCAATCCAGCTCATGATACCAGTCTGTACCAAAGGAGTTCCCCCGGTCAGGGGTTTTGCCTTGTCAAGAACAAGCGAGCCAATGCCACGGGTGAGAGGATGCTCCTGTACCGGGCTTGTGATGAGGATTGAGGAGTTGTTATATACCCGGTCAATCCCGGCAAGATACGAGGGCCCTATCCGGATGGAACTGCCAAGACCCGACAGAAGGCTGTTTCCGGTATCGGTCTCATCTGCAAGGAATACCGTATTCCCTCTTTTCAGAAATGCATGGATAATCCTTGTCTCCTCACCTGACCACGTTTCATTCGGTGCAATTATCAGAAGAGTCGTATTTTCCTTCGTTTCCAGTGCAGAGATATCAGTAATCATTTCAGTTGTATGACGATCCAGCCGGGAGAAGAATCCTGAACTCCCGTTCCAGCCGATATTATCCTGTGAGAATTCCAAAGTATTTGTGGTAAGAAATATCCCCAGGATAAGGAGAACGGTGCAAATCATCAATCCAATAATGAAATTACGCTTCATCTCTCATCTCCTGGCAAGACTTTCGGACCGCATCTGCTGCCTTAATCAGACCTTCGGTGCACCGCACATCCTGACATCCCCCGTATCTGATACGTTCATACCATCCGATAAACCTGGTGAACCGGGCTTTACACACCTCCTCCGGCAAGGCCCGGGCTATCTCCCGCGGGGTCATAACAGGTGATATCTCAAAAACCTGATGACTTGACAGGAATGAGAGCATCTCCAGGTATATTCTCCGGGGTAATTCTTCAGGACCGGAGGGATACTCCGCTGCAGGGATGCTATCCGAATCAAACATACCATCATCTGCACTCTCACCAACCCACTGTTCGCGTACATCTTTCAATTTGAATGAATCTTCAACCTGGCTGACAGATCTCTGAACTATCCCCTTTCGCCAGAAATACCAGATAGGTATTGTAAAGAGAAGAATACCAGGTAGTACAAGTATCCACGGCGGGATAGGGCCGGCCTTTGAACTGGTGACGGATGTGATACGTGTCCCGTCAGATTCAACGATATAATGCTGACTTTCTGATGGAAGCAAGGGATATGAGGGATCATCAAACCGGGTAAATACATCATACCTTCCTTCAGACAGAGGTACCGTCACCAGGTAGGTTCCTGCTGCACTGGTCATGACCGTATCAAAAACCTGATCCTGAACAAGGATGCTCACCGGAACCTCCGGAGCCTGTTCACGGGCAGTCAGAGTTCCGGTCATATTAACAGCGGACAATCCCTTTACCGGGAGTACCTGAAGTCCCAGCGTAGCTTCCAGAGGCTTTACGACCAAATGAGACGGATCAGAGACCACAATGCCCCATCGGGCGGTGAGGATATGTTCTCCAGCGGAAATATTATGGATCTGCACCGTTGAACGGAATTCACCAATTTCATCAGGGATAACTTCCAAAAAAGGCTCATTATCCAGAGTAATAACGACCGGGAATGAGCGGCCCTGTGATCCGGCGATAAACCCATACACATCGACCCTATCCTGAAATGTCACATTATTCGGTACTGCCAGGAATGAAACAAAGGGTGATCCGGTATCGGCAAAGCGGGTATACCGGTCACGTTCATTCTGCCGCTCTGCAACCATCCCGGTAAGTTTATCAAATTCAACCCTGCTCTGCATCACGGGTTCAGTATTTACTCCAAGGGTCTTCCCCCGTGATGACAATGAATCGGTGATATCTGCATACTGGTTCTGCAGGGTCTGAATTCTGTTTTTGAGTGCTTTCCCCTGAAGCCTGACTTTGGTTACGGATTCAGGATTCCCTTCGTCCTGATACTGAATCTCCAGTTTTTCAAGTGACTGCAAAGATTCCGATGTCGTTACAAACTGGGAGAGCATATCCTTTTGCTGACCTGCATCCTGAGAAAACCGGGCGATTTCGCTCTCATTCATATCCAGTCGGATGATAAGATTCTGAAGATCATGGTACCGGCTCGTATACCGGGCAAGATCGGAACTTGCGGACTCGATATCAGATTTTCTCAACGTGACAGCAATCGTTCCGCTATAGTCCAGAAGTTCCTGCATCAGGGGGAGAAGATCTGTGGAACTGTTAAATGCCTGTTTTCGAAGGTCCCCGATATTCATATGATATCTGGTCTCACGGACACTCTTCTCAGCAGGATAGAGAAGTGGTTGCAGTCCGTTTCCGATCAGAAGACCTGCAACAAGGAGACAAAGCGTAGCATAAACAAGATAAAAGAGATGCCGCTTTACATGGCAATTCACCCGAATAATATCACCCAGACCTTTCGAAGCACAATAATACCGAAAAGAATGGTCCCGGCTCCTGCAATGATCATGATCATTCGTACATATCCGGGACGGACATACCGGGTATCGATGAGTTCGGCAATGATGAGAATGCCAATAAGCCAGAGAACAAAAAGAACCTCAATATCAAAAGATCCGGCCAGGAACATGAATGTGATGATAATAATAAGCCAGGAGACGATGCATCCAATTATCAGGGGTTTTTTTGATATTGTCATGGCTGATTATTACCAGGAGTATGACCGTTCCGTGAATTCATTACACCTGCTTTTATGTACAGTGGGATTTTTATTCCACATCTCTCTTTCCTTCGAAAGACAATCTCATTTTTTTAGATGAAAGAAGTAAACTATTTATATCATATTGTATTATATTCAAACAATATATATTTAGATCATGATGCAGACAGGACGGGGGTCCAAAATCCATTATGGTGTGTTCTGATCAGGGCAGAGTAATTTCGAAATGCTCAAAAGTGATGCGGGTGAACATCTTACAGGGAATGGAGGGGGCTTGTACGTGAGGGTCCAATTCCAGACTCATATCCTGTGATATTATGAATTCATCACATGAGCAATGGTGCTTTCAGGGAGAGATTACTCCGGCATGTGATGATCTCTGGTACCATTCCGAAATCAGTTCAAATAATAATGATTTCTCATATCACACCATACCCTCTTCTTTCAGATATCAGTTTAGTCCTGAAGAAGATTCCGGACATCTTCCGATCAATCCATTTTCATCCACTGCAGTCCTCATCCCTGCATACAATGAAGGGCAGATCATCGGTTCGGTAGTGAGAGAGGCGCGAAAGATTATCCCAATGGTAATTGTGATCGATGATGGATCCGCTGATAATACCGCTGAACAGGCAACTGGTGCAGGGGCTGATGTAATTCGGTTACGTGAGAACCAGGGGAAAGCAGGGGCAGTAATGATCGGATGCTCCTATGCAAAGAAACACGGCATCGAAACCATCATTCTCCTTGACGGTGACGGGCAGCATGATCCCAGGGAAATACCGGTTGTTGCTGCTCCGGTCATGACAGGAGTTGCGGATATGGTCATTGGTTCACGATTCATGGGAGAGAAGAATCAGATTCCCCGATATCGGAGGGCCGGTCAGCAGATTCTGAACGGCGTCACCAGACTGGCATCCCAGATTGCCATCACCGATTCACAATCCGGTTTTCGGGTTCTCGGTAAACGGGCACTGGAGAACCTGAACTTCACATCAAAGGGATATAACCTTGAATCAGATATGATAACCCATTTTGCTTCGATTGGAATGAGGATGGTTGAGGTCCCGATTACCGTCAGATATGATGTGCCAAATAAGCACAAGATGAATCCCCTCCGTCATGGGGTGGGTATTATCTCCCATTTACTCTGTAATATTACCAGAAACAGTCAGATCCTCTCCAAAGTCCCGTCAATGACAACGCTCATCTTCGGGGCTGCAATATTCTTCGCTTTTCTTTCAGGGTTATTATCCAGACCGTTTATTGAGATTCATCTCCTTTCCATCGGGCTTTTTACTATGATCATGGGAAGTTACGGGTTCATATATCAGTTGATTCATCGCGGGTAAATGTTTGATGATAGGATTGAATTTTCAAATATTGGAGAACTGATGAAAGACATTACTCCGGATAACAAAATTCAATCAATATTCCAGGAACCAAATTATTACCAGCATTCTATCACGAGTTCATTCCGTATAGCCGTTTGGTGAAGGGTTGGATAACATAATAGAAGAGTATGGAACTCAAACGCTCAAACCTGCGATGCTATCCATTATTTCAACTGAAAATTGTACCCAGGTGACCCTCTATTCAACAAGAGATCTGTTCCGTGTAAAATCCAATTAATTATCTGATAGAGGATTATATTCTTAAATATTTACGAAGAGGTTCATTTACTTGAACTGAATGCGTGGACCTCCTGATTATCTCAAAAGATACAGCAATCAGGGAGTTAAACAACTTAATAGAGAATAACTCATCGAACGGGAAAAAACGGGAAGGTCAGTCAGGTACGACGCATATTGATGCGACGCAAATGAGACGTAAAATTACCGAACGATAGTATCATACAGGTCAACAGAATCTATCCACTACTCTCATTCGGTGATTTTTATGTCTCCACAGAACAATATTCCTCTGCACAGGATCAAAAACAATTCCAACAAGGTCCAGCGGTTTCCCACAGCTTCGGTACTTTTCAGCATATTTTTTCTCCTGCAATTGCAGAAGAGGACTTTTCTGATATGCACCTCTATTAGTCTGATCCTGAACTTTACACTCAAAAAGCCAAATAGCATATAAGGTTTGAACCGTCATGTCTACCGGTCCATGATTTGTGGTATCTTCAGGTATGACCAGATATCCAAGGCTTACAACATATGCATAGACGATACTTGCATAATACTCTTCAAAAACGGATATCTGATTTTCCGTTACCAGTTATGAGGAATCGAGGCAGAAAATGATTAAAAACCTCTTTTAACCCACCCACATCCCTGCCCTCAGCAGGTTGGCAAGCCTGACCTGGTTTGCAGAAATATTCCCTTTTTCCGTCAGGGATGTCAACATCAACTGAGAAAAGGCTGATTTGACTTCAAGATTTGGAAACCCTACATTATACAGTCATTTAGATCCTGCAAAAGTCTCTCCCTTTATCGTAAGATAGCCGGTCTGAAAGAGGAGAGACTCAGGGCGAACATCCTCAATATCAGATGAACTGAGAAGTTCTTCACCCGCAAGAAGATTGTCAAGTTCCGGAAGATTAAGGGGTTTTATCTACGTATAAATAGCCACGGGTTCGGATTTCTTTGAAAGACTGAATGCCGATGGGAAGTTTGCCAACGTTCATACCTGTACCAGTGTATTGGATACATGAAGATTTCATTGCTTATATGAGATGAACCATGAATGGATGACAACAGATGTATCTGGAGTGATCAAATACAAATTTTCGACTCATCCGTGAATGGATTGGTGTCAAAAGTGGGTTTCTTAAGTTTTAATATGTAATCATGAAAGAGAATAAAATATTTTTAACTTGAAAAATGAATAGTCACTCAGAAAGGAGATATGATGGATGGGAATGTACATTAAACCAAGCATGAAAAATAGATACGATAAACCAGAAAACAGGAATACAAAGAATGGACCTTTGTTCCCACCTGAACTTCTGGAGAGTATGATTCAGACAGAGATATGTGATTGTAATGAGGCACGTCGAATATTGAATGCAAAGGTCAAAGGCAATTTTTCCGATATTATTCGTGAAATACGGGATGAATAACGAACATCATCCAAAGCTGCCCCAGATAATCTTGCAATCTAAAATACGGCATTGGAGTTGATAAAAGTTAGGGCATGCATCGAATCAAATGATAATTATACCCATTTGCCCTTTGTTAATTATATGTGTCTAAAATTATATTCTCACAGACCGATTATATCGAGGTTTTTTATTTTACCCATTACATAGATCATCTCATAACAGGTGGCCATACCGTGCATTGGTGAGCGTTAGGTGACATGCATTCCGCTGATTTTTAGACAAAAGAGAGATTTTAAGGACTTATTTTTATGAGTGTAGGGAAATATCGCCAATATGACCTTATTTTTCTGATCGATGGATAAGGAAAAAGAAAATACGGCCAATTTTGCCTCTATTTTTTAGTGCCTTTATGTGAACGGTATATCTACGGATAGGTAGTATCGAAGGGTCAATTCATAATATATCATATTCAGATACGAATCAGATTTATCACAATGGTCAGCATTATTTAAGAAAAGAACTATCTCGAATGTGATAATGAAACCGAAAAACACTATTACTGATGCGGTCCTGAATCTCATACCTCACCTCCTTCGTCTGCCATCCAGTCGGATATGGTGTGATTACAATGAAGAGGATGATGTGTTGTATATCAGTTTTCGAAAACCGCAGCATGCTGATCAAAGTGAGATGGAAGATAATATCATTACTCATTATCCCGTTGACATACATCAGGTTGCTGGAGTGGAAATACGAAATTACCTATGAAGAATTTGATACGAAAACTAAAACACAGGGACCCCGATATAAAGAGGAGGACGACTGGATTGACTGGGGTGATTTGATTGATCTGGTTCAGGGTCTTTTAAAAATCCGGGGAGATGTAAATCTCATAAACAAAGATCTACAATCGTACTGATTCAGAATTATTCTTTCAGCAAATCATTGAATTCTTCGACAGAAAGGCCTGAATCTTTGATAAGATCACGCTGTGTCCCTTTTGCAATCGTTGAATGATTTGGGACAACCAAAAAATCTTCACCCCTAGACAACATAATATGGCTGCCTTTTTGTCTTATAACCTGAAATCCAATTTTTTTGAAGACTTTAACCATTTCGACTCCGGAAACCGGTAGAAGTCTATGGTTCATACTGCAATTGTAACGAGAGATAATCCAGACTGAGAATTAGTTAATGTCATAGCCTTTTCATGTGCTACTTCGAGGTATAATTCAATTGCCTCTTTCATATTTTCAATGGCTTCCTCTTTGGAAGAACCCTGAGAATGGCATCCTTTAAGGGCAGGACAATGGACAGACCAGTAACCATCCTCTTCTTTTTCAAGGATGATATCGAACATCATATATCTCAATACTATGTTTATATAATATTTAGAAGTATATCAAAAAAGGGGGCCTCGATACAGTCATTGCTAAAAAAGGCCCTCCAATTATGTTATCGCGGCAATATACTCACCTTTTATGGAATTCAAATGATATAATTCTTATTTTGACAGATCGCCAATAAAGAATATACTGGTCACCAGAACTAAGTATTCATTCATTAAATTTCCGGGTGTATTCCCACCAGAGAGGAGAGATCTGTTTATGTGTTCCTATAAGGAAACTGAGGGATACATCTGCTGAACTTATCAGAGTGAATAAAAAAACATTATATCCAGATCAGAGTCCTTTATAGAGCATCCAGAGAACCATACAGTATTAGTATTGAGCGGCTGATATGCATGGCAGTTAATGATGAGCCACCATCAAGTGAAATTATGAAAGAGATAGAGGCAGGAAGAGACAGAAATCCCCAGGCCATAACTTCAGAAGGAATTTGTCTATCAGATATCCTGTCTCATTATGAACCAAATGTGGATCTTGCCATGAGTATTAAAAAAAACTTCGAAAGAGATGCGTTCCAGCACTATGCGTGAGGTTTTATTCTAATGGGAGTTCTCGATTCCTCATTTCTTGTTGATATTATTCAAAAAGATCCTGCTGTAATCGAAAAACTAAAAGAGCTTGAAAGAAATGATGAAATGATATGTTCAACAATAATTAACATTCTTGAAATTTTTAAGGGAGCATATCTCTCATCACAAATAGAGAAAAACCTGCTTCAGGTTGAAGAAATAATTTCAAGCCTTATTCACTTACAAATTGATTCTGGTGTTCAGGAAATCTTTGGAAAGCTTTCAGCCTCTCTTCTGAAAAATGGTAATAGAATCGGAGATATTGATGAAGTGATTGCAGCGATATGTCTTGCTCATAATCAAAATATACTTACAAGGGATTCTCATTTCAATAAAATACCTGATTTATCAGTATTGTCATATTAATATAATAAAATTTTTATACCNGTTTTTTCGTTCTGACATCTCCGAAGGTCATGATCGAAGAACAATGCACCATGATGAAGANTTTTTNTTCATCCAGGAAGTATTACGGGGCGGGATAGCCATTGNCTGATACAAAAGAAATTTCTCTATTCTTTCAGAAATNGCATGATAAATTACTATCCTTGACTAAAGAACTTCATCAACATGGACATTATGCAGATGCAGTCTCTTGAAATTCCCTCAGATTTTCTTATTGAAAGCAGATGGCTACCTCCCACTGAAAACAGAAAATTGTTGAATCGGTAAAGAACAAATAAGCATAGAGAACTGTATGAGTACAATTGAAGATGCAGTCAGATCATTACCCCGGATATTCGGGTTAAGGTTAAGATTTATATCGATTCTCTCATGGAAGAACATAAGAAGCATCCGGCCAGGCCGCTTCGTCAGGATTGGGCTGGGGGGTTTTCTGAGTTCAAATCTTAATGCATATAAATAGGTCTCCAAACCTAATGGTGCCCATTGGAGATCCTGGCGAGACGAATGAAAAATTAAATTTTCTTGTAAAACCCCTATGAGGCGAAGCCTCAAGCCTGACGAATTAAAATCTTCATTTTGAACTTCATTCATGATTCCATATAGATTTTCTTGTAAAAAAATCACATAAAATTAGCGATATTGAAAGATTATCGTCTTTCTCTTGTTCGTTTTTACCCTGATTTCACCAGGACATCAACGGGAAGAAAACCGCCTGACTACAACCCTCCAGGAAAATTATACACTCATTCCGGGGTAAATTTGTGTTCCTGATTTTTTCCCGAGGGAGGAGGCTCTGTCGTTTTTTCGAGTGATAGGTAATTATCACTTCAGAATTACCCCGTTATCCTGGGCATCCTCATTGAATAATGTCAAAATACCAACCAGAATAACACTCTCCTGGAGGACTTGGTATCTCGTGATTTTCAGACCGGAGCGGGAGAAGAACTATCATGACAACCCCCCCCTTCACAGTGATATCATCTATCGCGTTCTGCTGCACCTGCCAGAGAGGATATCAAAATATACCCCAGAATCATGAGTTATTACGATATATTTATTAAAATAAAGGTCATATTTTACGTTAGTACAAAATAAGGGGTTTCGGGCTGTAATTTCAAACAAACCCTGACCATCCACCCTATGAACCATCCCCCGGATGCAGAAAGATTCATCTCATCATCATATGATCAGTATTATTGTTGGCACGAGGCCGGAGATTATCAAGATGTCCCCGATCATCCGGGAGTGCCAGAGACGAAATATCGATTTTTCTCTTCTCCACACCGGCCAGCATTACTCATATGAGATGGACCGGATTTTTTTTGAGGAACTGAACCTCCCGGTGCCGGATCATCATCTGGATGTCGGGTCAGGGTCTCATGCCGACCAGACCGGGGCTATTATGAGCGGGATTGGACGGGTGTATGAAGAGGAGCGGCCAGATGTGGTGTTGGTCCAGGGGGATACCAACACGGTTCTTGCCGGGAGTCTGGTTGCGGCTAAGATGAGGGTTCCACTGGGGCATGTGGAGGCCGGGCTGCGGAGTTATGATCGGACGATGCCGGAAGAGGTGAACCGGGTAGTGTCGGATCATGTGGGGGATTGGCTCTTTGCACCGACGGAGAAGGCACGGGAGAATTTGCTGAAAGAAGGAATTGATGAGAGTAAGATCCTGGTCACCGGCAATACCATCGTCGATGCAGTGTACCAGAACCTGGAGATCGCGAAAAAGAGGGGTGATGCCCTAAAGACCTTTGAAGTCAGGCCAAAGGAATATTTCCTCGTTACCGCTCACCGGCAGGAGAACGTGGATAACCCGGAGAAATTGCAGCATATTTTCAGTGCCCTGACGACGATTCATGAACAATATACTATCCCTATCATTTTTCCAGTTCATCCCCGGACACGAAAAATGATAGATCAGTTTCAGATTCCGGTAAACGGGATATGCCTTACCAATCCGATCGGGTTTTTTAAATTTCTCCAGCTTGAATCCAAAGCCCGACTTGTCCTCACCGATTCGGGTGGTGTGCAGGAGGAGTGTTGTATCCTTGGAGTTCCCTGTGTTACTCTCCGGGAGAATACCGAGCGGCCGGAGAC
>JGI11944J13513_1002787_pt1 | contig 11692 bp, 25 predicted proteins | sample TerdegcoTASludge_FD_13513 | JGI IMG/M metagenome (IMG submission 13513) | reverse complement strand
AAAGTCCTATATACAGACAGGTAGACATCTGCTACACTATGGGTAGAGCGAGAGAGAAAAACCGGCCCGGTCACAAGTCCGGGAAATAAAAAAAGGAGGTCCCGAACCCATGACAAAAAGACAAAAGGAACGCCAAGAAGTATGGCGTACTATCTCCGAGAAGCGCACCGGCAAGCAACTTGCACCCATCCCGCCGCAAGGCTACGAAGCAGGAAAAACCTACTACAACGGCTATTGGCAACAATTCCACACCGTCGAGGCGGTCAGGCCGGACAGCTTCAACAAATACACTAGTCGCTGGGAGGATGGCGAAACCACCACCCATTGCACAGAACCGGACCCCGAAAAGGATTTTATGTTGGTTCGGTAAAATACATACTAGCCTGGCCCGGGCGAATGGGCGGAAAGGGAGGATGAAAGATGTACGCATACGAAACCAAGTACGGTAGCCCGGAGGCCGCCGCAGTAAAAGCGGCTGGGGCAAAGTGGAACAGAGACTGGAAAGTTTGGGAATCTCCCATCGAGGTTCCTGGCATCCCGGCGGCCCAACCGGACCACCGAAAAGTCGAAAAGAACGCCGACCGGTTCTACCCGCAGGCGTTCGCTACCGTGAAGCTCACCCAGGCCCTAGCGAAGGGGTCTGTGGATGAGGAAAAACTGGCGGAGTTCTGCCGGAAACTGGACGACGGCGGCTACGTTGGGAAGTGCTGCCTAGCGGCTATAGAACTATATCTTGCAACCCATACTGCCGGCGTTGACACGCGTGGTTTCTGGACCCGCCCCGCTACGGAAATCGAGACGATGACTGACGCCGCTATAGGCTAGCACACACCCACCCCGGCCTGGGGAACGCCGGGTTACCAACCTCCCCACCAGAAAAAATTACGCTGGCCCGGCGTGAAGGGCGGAAAGGTGGAATAGAAATGAAAAAGGAAAACTTTGCCACAAAGTTAGGTTTTGAAAATTGGCGCAAACTTAGCGAAGTCAACACAGAACTTTTTCTCGAATCTGGCGATATTTCCTGGTATATCACGGAACTTCCCGACGGTCGCTGGGCCGCCTGGGACGATGCAGAAGTCTCAATCAACCGTGTTCAGTATTTTTATGACCGCCACGAAGCCGAAGACTTCCAGGTCGTTGGCTTCGCCCAGAAAATCGAAAACCGCGCAGAACAATTCATGTTTGTCCTCCGTGCCTTGGCCGACCAACTTGACCGGCCACACCGGGAAGGGCACTGTGAGCATGCTGGCCGCTGCGAAGTCATCCCGGTACTGGCAGGATTTCTGGAATCCCCGGAAGGCGCAAAATCCCTAGACAGCTTTGGCAACTGGTATAGTAGCCAAACGCCACACGACCTGTTCACCGAACTAGCCAGCGGTGACTTTCGCTCCACCGACTGGATTCACGAAGATGAACTTCCCGCCTGGTATGAGGCGGTGAAGGTTGCGAAGATAGAACATGTAGTCATGGGCATGGCAGAGTGAACCTCTACACACTCGGCATCCTCTGAGTTATCGACAGATACCTGGAGGATGCCGGCATAAATGTAGACGGTATCGACGAAGAGTACGTCGCAGTTCCGTCGTGGAACCGCATGAAAATGCAGACTAGCCTCCCACTTCCCGGCCCGGAGCCGACCGGGCAACAACCGGCTCCGCCAGAAAATCTACCCCACCCGTGCGGGGGTAAGGCACGGGAGAAGGAGGAAAGAATGTTCGAGTGGTCTGATCGGATTGGCAGCCGTGGTCGCAGCGCCTGGCTGCTCCTGGTGGACGGCGAAGGCCGCATCCACCGTTTTCTCGGAGAGAATATCTCCGGTGTCGTAGCCGTCATTGGGACAGACTACGAGAAGGCCGGGAAGTGGTCGCACACCACCTACCGGCTGGAACTTGCGCCCGGCGTCAGGCCAATTGCCGGCCGGGACGGCTGGGAGACCGGCCGTTTTGTCGAGGGGCTTCGGAGCGCCGTCCACTTTGAACGCCCCATCGACCGTTGGGTAGATGTGGCGAACGCTCTAGGCGTCACTATTTCGGAGACTATGCGCTTCCTCTGTGAGTGGCGGCCGAAAGCAGCCGAAGCCCTGGACGCTGTAGAAAAAGCTATTGAGGCGGTTGATACCCTCGCTGACGATGGCGCTGAAATTATTTCCATTTCTTTCGGTGGACCTAATCGCCGCCAGCGCGCAGAAGGTTTTTGGTCCTGGCCCGTCCTAGTACTTTTGGACGGGGAAGAAATAGGAAGGTTGGTGCCGGAGGGCAGTTTTTACATCCCTTCCGGGAGCGTGAAACTACTAGCCATGGAAACCAGCGGCGGGCATGGCGGCGGGTATGTGTCTATGCGCTTGGCGGTACCCGCAGGTGCAGTTGCGGTCCACCGCAGAGAGGAGGAGGAAAACATATGTTTGTAGCCGTTCTCAGCACCACCGTCCTACCGTTGGACGGTACATACAGGGTGCATACCCTTGCGCCCGGTGAAATTCCCGACCTGGCCGGAGTGCCGCACTACGTCGGCCACCCCGACACCCGCGCCATCGTCGAGAGCCTGGGCGCTGTCCCGGCTCCGTCGAAGCTGTTCGCCGGCCTAGCGGTTGGGGAGCAGGCTGTCTGCTTCCCTATCGCGCAGGGGAAGAGTACCCGCGCTGTGGACGGGTTCACCGTTCACCAGGATGTGGACTTGTCAGACCTTCAGATCCGGGTCGTTGCCCGGCTGGAGTAAAAACGCAGAAAGCCGGGGAAATTCCCCGGCCCTGCCCCTTGTAGGTAGGCTACTTGAAACTTTTTGCCGTTTTCCCGTTTTTTCTGCGGGAAATAATGGCAAATCAAATGTTTCAATCCCTCATAGGTAGACTATACGGCGCTCAAGCGCCCGTCCAGGTTGGTTTTTGCAACGGATTTTTTCCGTTACAATAAAAACAACTGTTTCAATCCCTTATAGGTAGACTAACAACCTGGACAAACAAAAAATAACATATTTTTTTCAGGATATCAACCCCAAATTTTAAAGGGAGGAGGTCCACCCGATGAAAGCAAGTGAACTAATTAAAGAATTGCAGGAGCGTATAGACGTCTATGGCGATAGCGAGGTCGTTTTCCGCGACTGTAACAGTGGCGAAGATATTGACATCATATCGGTTTATTACGATATCGACGTAGACCACGTAATAGTGTCAAACCTCGTTGACGTATTTACAGAGTGACGCCGCGCCCAACGTCAACACCTGGACCGGCCTGCGGAATCGCGTAAAACCTTAAGGAGGAATACAAAATGGCCCAAATAGCACTCAGCACCAAGATATCACTCGAAGCTCACGCTGTGCTCGAACGCCTTGCTGCCGAAACCGGCAAGGCGAAGGCACAGATCATCAGTGACGCTATCCTGCTGTACGAATTGTACCAGCGGGAGCAGGAGAAAAATAGAAAAAGCTAGCTTCGTGCTAGCTCAGTCAAGCATGTAAGGCCGCCAAAATTTGGGCTTCGGCCTTTTTCTTTTCTTCTTCGCGCTCCTGCTCTTGAACGACGGCTCGCCGGGCGGCATAACCTCCTTTGCGCGGTTGTCCGGCGGGCTTGTCTTGCCCCACCACCCCCAAAACTCGGCATTGCTTGCATAATGGGCCAGGTAGCGCGGGCACGTTTCCTCGCAGCGCGCAAGCGGGCAGTCGCAGCCATGCAGGCGCATGTTTTGCGCTCGGTTGTCCTGCTCGAACTGCCGGATATTCTCCTGGACGGTCTTGCTGAAACTGCGCTTTGCCGCTTCGTTGGCTTGTTGCAAGTCCGGGTATTCTTCTTTCACCAGCGCCACCCCCCACCACTTTTATCCGGCTACATTTGCTATATTTTCATGATTCTTGTAACACCTTTCCCCCGCATACCTCTCCGCATCCCGCATAAACTCAGCCTCCCAAAAAGCATCATCTGTCCAGGCCCAACATTTGCCCTTCTGCCCGATCATTTTTGTCAGCACCTTGCATTTATACCGGCTTTCGCGCTTCTCGCAGGTGTCGCAACGTCTACTCAATTCCCCACCCCCAACCGTAAAATTTCCTTTGACGGTTCCCTATGTACTTGCCCCGCCACCTTCGCGACGGGGCCTATCCCCCTACGGCAACAGTTTCAGCTCGCCGACCTGCTCCTGAATGCGGTCGATTGTTCTATTAAGTGCGTCTGTGCACTTAACCAGCCTGTCGTTCAGGTGATGCAGCGCAAATTCCAACGTATCCGGTTTTGTTTTTGATTCTTTCTCGTTACCTGTATTTGCAGGGCGCGGCACCTCTAATAAACCGATCAACCTTTCCATACTTGCCTCATAACGTGATACCTCGCCATCAATGTCGATTATCGCCCTATCCAGGGCAGGCGTTTCCATCGGCACAATTGCTGCACATTTATTATCCATGATATCCCTCCTAATTTTCATGTACCGGCTCCCCGCCCTACTAAAGCAGGGAGCCACATCCACATTATTGCCACTACTACTAACTTGCCCTCCGCCCAGACTCGACCTTCCCAGGCAAAGGGTGCTGCCACTTACAAATATGGATTTTGATTTGCGAAGATAGTTTTGGAAAACACCTTCAAAAGTATTGTGGTTTCAGTTGTATGATGGGCGCTTGTTTCGCTAGGCCGTCACCTCCTTGGCTATACTTTTGTGGTGGATGCAATAACTATTTTCTTGACCCAAGTCAACATCCTTTAACTCGTCCTCTTCTTCTGCGAACTGCGTAGTCCCTAACAGATCACAGACTGCCATATACCCGTCAGACCACGTGTCCTCTCGAATAAAAAACTTTCCGCATTGGGCACACTTCACCCCATCACCCCCACCCTCAACTCTTTCGCCAACCTCCACAGTGGCCTGAGCGCCTTTCTATGCCACGCTCGCGGCCTTTTGCGGTGCTTCGGCCGGCTGCGTTTTTCCAAGCGTGTGCGTCTCGGCATGTCATCACCCAGCCTTTACGACTTCTTGCAGCACCCAACCCTGCCGGTCCCTCCACACCCACAATTCCCCGGTCGCATTGCGCGGCAACTGCAACTGCTGTATTTTCTCGCGGTCAATGTCGTAGCTCCCAGGCTCGTCCTGCTCCCGCTTGCACTGGATCAGCCTAAACCCCAGGGCATTGACTGCCACCACATCAAACGCGCCGTGACTCCCTGCTGTCCTGACTGCTACATACCCGGCCTTCTCAAGCGTCTCTATGCATTTGTATTCCGTGTCGCGGCCTCGCTCGTAGTTAGTTGCCATCCCGCTCCCCCCTCACAACTCGCATAACCTCATCAGCCCTCCAGTATATCGGCCTGCCGTCCTGCCAGGTGCCGTGATGCTCCAGGCGTTCCAGGGCGGCAAGGATGCGGGCACGCTCGGCGATTATCGCGATTTGTCTTTCTTGTTGCACGATAAGGTATAGCTTTTCAATTTCCTCAAGAGTTTTCGACTCAATCACTCCTTCGGCGTCAGGTATTCGCGCCAATGTTTTTTACATAGTTTCAGGTCAATACCTTTCTCCGTACCATCATGCAGGCAGTCCGTGGAAGGACATACATCATCATCAACGAAAATCTGCGCAATCCTCTCCCTTTCTTCCTGCGCCGCCTGCCGCCTAGCCTGCTTGATAACATCAGCCAAATCTTGTGTTACGCTCATGGTGTGGCCTCCTTTGCTACTGCTTTGAGCGCGACGCGGCAGATTGCCAGTGGCGCGGTATCTGCAATTGCTGACTTTATAAAATCGCCCTCACCAAATTGAACACAACACACAATTCCTTCCGGCCATTTTTCGATTGAATACCTTGTAAATCTCTCAACCACTTTCCATGCCGCAGCCAAGTCAGTGCTATAACTCGGAATAGTGGGATTAACCCATCCCTTATCTTTTGAATTATCTTTATCCCATTTCTTAAATTGTTCTTCTGTGGCGCAAATATCGCCAGCAAGACCAGTACATGCAAACCCCTTTGCCTTTCTAGAGTTCTCTACCCAACGCCAACCAAAAACATTTTCAGCAACCAGTTTGTCTAATTCTTCTCCTGCCGCCATCTTGTCTATATCCAAGCTAATCAGCCTCCTTAACAGGTTTATCCGTACCACTTTTTAACATATTCGCTTTCTGGAACGATGTAATAAAAACTATCCCCTATTTTCTCCGGTGTTCTGTTGATACGATTAGCCTTTAGGATAAGTATTTTATTTTTAAGATGCTCTTCGATTTCCATACCAACCAGAACCCCCACAGCAACACATGTCATATAGAGCAATATATCTAACCAAACCAACCCCTTCCTACAGACGTTTATTTGCCCGATTTTGCTTTTGTACTACCTGAGATACTTGCCAACTACCTAACTAAGCAATTTGACCCCTTTCTGCGCGTCTGAGGGGCATTGTCATATTCCGGGTGCCTCTCCAAAAACCACGCCAACCCCTCGCCCCGCAGGTACACCCGGCAGCGGCCTATGCGGATACAGGTGTAGCTGTGCCAGAGGTTTGGTGCGCCCATTAGATCGCACCTCCTTCATAAAAGCGTTGCTATGTGTAGTTAACTGAATGTCAAGGTTAGATACGCTGATTCGCTAAAGCCGTTCTCGTCCGGCTCGCACATTTCAAGGGCTTCTGCAATAATAAATTTTTTGCCGCATTCACACTCTATGCAGTAAGCCTTTTCTATTTTGAGCATTTCATCAGTCATACCAAGTTTAGATATAAGTTTTTTTACTGCTTCGGGGTTTTCGGGTTTACATTTTCCGTCTATGTGTTCATCCCAGTTATAACCTTTGCCACATTTACAATTAACATCAAATTTTTCCTGTTCTATATCCATTTTTAAACCTACCTCCTTCGCATTTTTAACATATCGCGCAAGGTGCACCCATCTACACCACCCCTCTCTTCCTCGGCACAATCCGTCCCTTGCGCGCCAGGTCCATGATGAGGATCGCCACCTCATCCGGCTCGCGGCGCAGCTTGTCGGCCATATCCAGCAACGACACGCCTGCTGCGTAGTCCTCGGCCACCTGCCGCACCTCGGCGGGATACCAGGAGAAGTCCATGTCTATGCAGGCTATATATAGTTCGCTGGGACGGAGTTTGAATTTACTGTCTGGTAAGTAGTTGCCTTGTGTTGCCATGTGGAACCTCCTATTTCAGCCTTCCCTTGCGCCTAGCGCGCTCTCCTGCTTCGCGCGGCGATCTAGCTCGGCTACTGCAACCCCGGCAGCGCCTTAGTTGCTGAACTAATCAACTCGCGAACACCGGGAGGCAGAACCGCATTATGCCGCACGTTCCCGGCGTGTTCGTCATACGCCCGGCGAAATTGCCCGCGAATCACATCCGGCTCCTCGCAGGTGCATATCTCCTTCCAGCCAATCCACCGCACAACCTGAGCCGTTGCGGGCGACATATGAGCAAGCGCCTGTTCCTCGCGATAGTAGCCATAGCGCCGTATAGCCTGGATCACTTCGCCCCATGCTTCGGCGGCGGAAGGTATGGCCGGGTTAACTAGACTGCTCGCGGCTTCTCTTATCTCGGCCACTGTCGGGAAGAATTTGGCGGTTGACAGGACTTTGACCAGGGCTTTTTCGGCTACCTCGTAAGGGATGTCAGAAAGCATTTTTTCCCAAAGAGCGATTGTCGGACCCATATCTTTTTCTTGTAGCCTTGGAAAGTTAGCCAGAGCTAGAAACATCAGTTTTCCAATATCGTCAGTGTTCAATATTTTTACTCCTTTCTACGGCCTCCCTGATACTTGCAAAGCCACGGGGTATTTTCTGATCTTTTGGTGGTCCTTTATTTTTACGGTAATTGTTTAAAGGGTCACTCTCTGCCATAAACTTCGGCAGCCCGCCGTCCCTAGTCAAAAATTCTGCCAGTGTCCATTTATAGCTAAAAAAGTAGTCGTCACCCTTTAAAACCGTGTCATAGTTGTTAATGGCCTCACATATTTCCGCTACGGTGTATTTATCAAGCCTTGCGTTTATGTGGCCCTCGATTTTTTTCGTCAGCTCCCGGTGTTCGATAATTTTTTTGGAATTCCAGTGCGCGAAAACGGTATATATATTTTCTTTAATATTTTCTTTAAGATCTTTTTTCTTTAATTGGGGTCGCTTTTGCCCCCCTGGGTAGCTTTTACTACCCTCCCCCTCAATTTCCCCGCCATTACTGGGTTCGCCGGTATTTTCCATAGAATTTTTCTCGGCAGGGGTGGGGTGCTTTTGCCCCCCTGGGGTGTACTTGTTTTCATACCCTGGGTAGCTTTTACTACCCAGGGTATCTATTTCGCCCCTGGGTAGTAACCATTCGTCATAATCCTTATTAAAAGCTAAAATACGGGTAGAGTTAAAAGTGGCTTCTTTAATAACTTTTATAACCTTGTAGCCAATTAAGGTTTTTAATTCCTGTTTAACCTGGGTTCTGTTAACACCAGTAGAGTTAGACAAAAAAGTAAGGGATATATCCCACTCCTTCCTGTTATAACCGTAAGTGTATCTCAGAATGACAAATAGCAACCTCAACTGAGTGCCATTAAACTTAAAACGAGGTATAGCTTCCATTAATTCGTTTGATATTTTTGTGTATTGGTCTGGTTGAGGACTTGCCATCGTTAATTTATCTCACCTTTGCCCCTTTTTTAGCGTTACATGTCCGGCAACTAGTAACAAGGTTTTCAAGAGTTGCTATTCCGCCCAAACTTTCAGGATATGCATGGTCTAGGGTTAGGTCTTTATGGCTTCCGCAATATACACATCTATACATATCTCTTTCATATACTTGCACCCTTAGCGAGTGTGGTATTTTTTCTTTTTTATTTTTATTTGAATGAAGCGTTACTTTTTCCGTATTAAAGTATTCTTTCTTGCATAAAATATCATGGCATAAACAACAAAGCACATAACCGGTGCCAACAAAGCGCACAAACTTTAATCCGTTTAATTCCTCTACTGTTTTTTCGCACATGATGCATTTATCGTCTTCTTTTTGCGGACTCGCCAAAACCCTTACCTCCCCTAAAACTTGCTACGCTTTTTCTTTGAAATGTGTAATTAATCCCAATCTAATTTTTGACCACAATGCCAGCAATATGCTATTGCTTTTGGGTTAGGTGTTTTATTATTTACTCCTATTCCTTGATTGCATATAGGACATGCTTTCCATGTTACTTGAATAATAGGGCTTTTAGGTACTTGCTTTTCTAATGCTGTAAGCGCTATTACAAAATACTCTTTTTGCTTGATTAACTCTGCCTGTAGGTCTGGCGAACAATCAGCAATAATTTCGTCTGATTCTTTTATAGCATCTTCAAAATAGGTAAACGCTTGCTCTAATTTATCCAATTTCCTCTTCCCCTACTTCGCATTTTTAATAATCTATAGAGTGATTGCCATTATTTCGTCCCACAGTTCCACGGTCCGCTCTCCCCCGTTAAACCTGTCCCGTAGTGGGCGGATCACATAAGTAAGCGCAAAATATCCCGCGCTGCCTATTTCGGTGTAGACTGCTTCACAGGTCTTAAGATATTCTTCTGCTTTTTCCCAATCCAACATAGCTTATTTACTCCCTCCTTACTTCACATTTTTAACAAACAGCTTATGACGCCTTCCCTCTCCACCAGCCCCAGCAGGATCGCCTCTATCACCATCGCCTGCAATATCTTTGTAATATGCCTTACGCTAAAGCACTATCAATCAACAAAATTCCATCCTCGCAATTATTAAATAGTTTAACAGCATCTTTAATCTTCAATTCTTCATTACCAGGTGCTTTTAAGAATTTTAACAGGGCTTCATCCTTACTAATCTCGTTGGGGTGTAATCCATTTACCCTCAATTCGGTTACATCATCATATGCTATATGTTCAACATACAATTTCATGGCTTTCATCATGGTACTTCCTTTGCTTTCCTTGACTGCCAATAGGGCATAATAATCGGCTTTGTTAAACTCGTAATATCTCAAGCCTCTCCCTCCTTAACTTCAATCCACTCGGTTTCTTTCCATATCCCTTCATCGTGGTCAAATCGTTCGCGGTAATACTCACCGTTATTATTTTTCCGGGGAATGGTATAGCTATCGTAAGGGCCTCCATAGGTTGGTACCCAACCAAGATCGGGATGTTCAATTTCCATAAAGAACGGCAATCCTGTTATAGGGCACCGGTCCAACTTACCCATATATATCTTCACTCCTTCATATAATCTTTGAAATGTTCATCAAAGGTAATCGTAAAAACTAGTCTGATAGATAGTATTTATAGAACTTCTAACTCTGTCCACAAATCTTACTGCCTCCCTATAGTCATTGGCATTTCGTCCATTCTTGCGTGCGTGATATGACCAAGCCATACTATCAGCAGAATATAACATATTCCTGATAGTACCGTTTTTCAGAGCTGTAATCTTTAAACCAAATCCGTGCAGTTTCAAATCTGGCCGTGCCCGCTTAATGTCGTACAAAACTTTGATAATTACAGACGGATTAGCGTTTCTTTTGCAAACTGAGCCAACGCCTACCCATTGACCAAATTTGAGCAAATTACCATACATGTTGATATGTTCAACATAATCCGTTGGTTCGTAGCCCTGCAATACAGGCATAATATAGATACTGGTAATCAGGCCAGACAATTCTTTGTATCGCTCTATAGTAATTTCCTGATGCTCTTTTATGGTTAGGCCAGTACGCTTCAAAATAAACGGTTCACACATCATATCCTGGGTAACGGCTGCAATCAGGTTACCGCATCCGCTCCACCTTTTTATCTGCTCTGCATACACGGTTACGGGTTCATCATATTGGCCACGCGAATATATCTGGCTGAATGCTCCTGAATCCATGATCCAATCTTTTACATCAAAAAATGATTTTCTTTTTTTAAGACGGTTTATACTGATCATGCATTTATCAAAGTGTTTTGCATCAGAAGGTTGATGAAGTCCAACATAAAAATCTATTTTCATCACCGCCTTTATTGCACACTCTTAACAATTTTTTTCTAAATCATTTATCTCATTTTTACCATCCATAAATTCTTTCTCCTTGCTGCATATTTTTAACATTTAGCGCCCTAGGGCGACATGCGCCGCCCCTGGTTATTGTCCTACAATGTAACCCCTCACCCATGGCCGATAGTCCGCAGAGTACGCTATACCCCGAAGTGATTCGGTGAGCTCTGTCCATACCCAGTGGGTTTTGGCTGTGCGGCCTTGATTTGCCCATTTTTCCACCTCTGCTTTTAGTGGTTGCCAGGGTGCCGGGGCGGTCATGGCTGCACCACGGGGAATTCATCCCAGGTACGGCCATCAAGCAACCGACCGGCGGCTTTTTTGCCAACACGAAACGGGCAGATTACCCCTTTGATTTTATTCCATCCTTCTATCTCCCAAGACATCATGTGCTTTACTCTCTTAGGTAGCTCAGGATCGCCCATTCCTTCCAGCGGTAAAAAGTACCCTGTAGTTGATGGCCTAAACGGGAACCACTCACCCCACTGTTTAAAGAAGAATGACACTCCAGCCGCCTGGCACTGATCTCGATCCAGCCTTACCCATTCTGGATGCATCGGCCTTGCGCCAGGCCCGCTTTCTCCACCAGTAATTACCAGAGCTTTTCTACCTAACGCTAAAAATTCAGGTGGATATATGATTGGCCCAAGTGCAGGCTCATGGCTTATAAAATAGACTGCCGCCAGTATCTGTAGCAGGATCGGG
>JGI11944J13513_1002781_pt1 | contig 11700 bp, 8 predicted proteins | sample TerdegcoTASludge_FD_13513 | JGI IMG/M metagenome (IMG submission 13513) | reverse complement strand
CGCGGCCCGCGCCGAAATGCTCACCGGCTCCGAGGTCGAAGTGGCGGCCCGCATCGCGGCAATCCTCGCCGAGAAAGGACTGGTGAAATGAGCGACCGAGATGTGCTCGTCCTGGCCGAAGTGCAGCGCGACGCGCTGGCCGATGTCGCGTTAGAACTCCTCGCCGCTGCCCGCAGCATCGCGGCGGCGACTGGCGGCGAAGTCGTGGCGCTGGTCCTCAGCGGCGACGGCGCCCGCTACACGGCGTCGCTGGGCGCCGCCGACAGGATCCTCGTGGTCAACGACCCGCAGTTGGCGGCGTATGCCCCCGGGCCGTACCTGGCGGCCCTCGAGGAGATCGTTGCCGCGGAGGCGCCGCGGGCCGTGTTGATCGGCGCCACGTCGATCGGCTGGGACATGGCGCCGATGCTTGCGGCGCGGCTCAAGGCGCCGCTGGTGACCGGTTGTACGGCGATCCGGGTCGACGGGGCCGGGCTTGTGGTGACGTCCTCCTTCTGCGGCGGCAAGATGATGGCCGAGGTGCAGGTGGCGGCGTCGCCGGCGGTGCTGATGACGCTGCCGGGAAGTTTTCGGCCGTCCGCCGATGCGGGGAAGGCGCAGGTGGAGACCCGAGCGCTCTCGAAGCCGCTGGAGCCAGGCGAGGTCCGCTTCGAGGAGTTCATCCTGCCCGAAGCCGGCGACGTCGACATCACCCAGCAAGACGTGCTCGTGGCCGTCGGCCGGGGCATTCAGCAGAAGGAGAATGTGGAACTGGCCGAGGAGTTGGCCGGCGCGCTGGGCGGCGCCGTGTGCGCCTCCCGGCCCGTGGTCGATCAGGGATGGCTGCCGGCGACGCGCCAGGTGGGCAAGTCGGGCATGACCGTCAAGCCGAAGCTCTATCTTGCCTTGGGCATCAGCGGGGCGCCGGAGCATCAGGAAGGGATGAAGGGATCCGACTTGATCGTCGCGGTCAATACGGACCCGAATGCCCCGATCTTCGACGTCGCCCATTACGGCGCCGAGGTGGACGCCCTGGAGTTGCTCCCGGCACTGGTCGAGGCCGTCCAAGCCAGAAGAGGGTAGCCCTATGGACTTCTCCCGGCCGATCATGTGGAACGTGCCGCACTGGGCGGAGATCGTCTTCTACCTGATGATCCCGTTGGTGGTGATCGCCTTCCTGGCCGGCGCGGTCTGGCGCGTGCGCAAGTGGTTCCTGGGACAGGCCGAGCCGGGCAGTCCTCCAATGCGCCGGCAGGTGCTCGATATCCTCCGGCCCCGCCGTCTCATCGAGTTGGTGGGCACCGCGCTGTTCCAGTCGCGGCTCTCGAGGGACGGGTTCTCGCTGGTCATGCACCAGGCGATCTTCTGGGGGATGGTGGTCCTCTTCATCGGCACGGCGCTGGCCACGGTCGATCAGGACTTCGCCAACCTCCTGTTCGACGCCCAAATGCTCCGCGGTAACGCCTACCGGCTGTTCGAGCTGGCCATGGACGTCTTCGGGATCGCCCTGATCGTCGGGGTGGGCATGGCCGCGTACCGCCGTTACCTGGTCCGCCCGGAACGGCTGGCGATGAAGCGGACCGCGGTGAGCCTTTGGGACGGGTTCCCCTTCCTCACGGTCATCTTCCTGATCGCCGTCACGGGCTTCGTGATCGAGGGCCTGCGGATCGCCGAAGGGTTTTTGGTCGAAACGCGGCTGACCGCCGAGGCGACTTCGGGAGCGAACGCGCGAGCGGAAACGTTGAGCGCGATGGACTTTCGCGAGCGGCTGGGTCACATGGGCCGCGAGCGCCAGGACGTTCAGTTGCGCCGCATTGCTGAAGGCGGCCGCGTGTTTCCGGCGGCCGCGTTCTCCCCGGTAGGCTATGGTCTGGCGAAGCTCGCGGCGGCGCTTCCGTCGGGGACGATCCGGACGTTGCACCAGTCCACCTGGTGGCTCCACGCCCTGCTGGCCTTCGGCCTGATTGTGGCCGTCCCGTTCACCAAGGCGTTTCACCTGGTTTCCTCGCCCGCCAACATGCTGCTGCGGCGCGTCGCCCCCGCGGGCAGGCTGCCGGTGACGGCGGAATCGGGCGTTCGGACGGTGCGCGACTACACGTGGCGTCAACTGCTCCAGGTGGAGGCATGTACGTGGTGCGGGAAGTGCCAGGAGGCCTGCCCGGGCTACAACACCGGCTTTCCCCTCTCGCCGCGCGACCTGGTGCTGGCGGTCGACTCCCAGCTTCTTCGCACCCCGCGCAACGCCAACGGCGACACGGCGAGCCTCCACGGCCCGCTCATCCCGCCCGAGGAACTCTGGGCCTGCTGCACGTGCCGCGCGTGCGAGGACATCTGTCCGGTCTTCGTCGAGCACCCCCGGTTGATTATCGACTTGCGGCGCCACCTCGTGGACGCGGGCCAGGTCGACGAGGGGCTCCAAGACGCCCTGACGGCCTTCCAGCGCTACGGCAATTCGTTCGGCCAATCGGCCCGCAAGCGCCCCGAGTGGTCCAAGCCGCTCGGCTTCAAGCTCAAAGATGCCCGCAAGGAAGAGGTCGAATACCTCTGGTTCGTGGGCGACTACGCCTCGTACGACCAGCGGGCCCAAGGGATTACGCGGGCGATCGCGGAAGTGCTTCACCGCGCCGGCGTCGACGTCGGGCTCCTGTACGAAAAGGAGCAGAACGCCGGAAACGACGTGCGCAGGATCGGCGAGGAAGGCCTCTTCGCCATGCTCCGGGAGAAGAACTGCAAGGAGCTTGGTCACGCCAGGTTCCGCAAGCTGCTCACGTCCGATCCGCACACCTACAACACGTTGAAGAACGAATACCAGGCCGACGGAGCCTCCGCGGAGCAGGATGCGGAGGCGTGCCTCCCGCCCACGCCCGTCCTGCACTATACGGAGTTGCTCGACGAACTGCTCCGTGACGGGAAGCTGAAGCCGGCCAGGCCCCTGGACCTGGTCGTCACCTATCACGATCCGTGCTACCTGGGCCGGTTCAACGGCGTGTACGACGCCCCGCGGCGCGTGCTCCGCGCCCTGGGGGTGACGCTACTCGAGATGCCGCGGAACCGGCGCAACAGTTTCTGCTGCGGGGCCGGCGGAGGACGGATCTGGATGAAGGACACGCCGGGCATCGAGGAGCGACCCGCCGAAAACCGCGTGAAGGAAGCCCTCGCCCTGCCCGGGGTGCAGTGCCTCGTCGTGGCCTGCCCGAAGGACCTCGTGATGTTTCAAGACGCCGTGAAGACGGTCGGGGCGGAGGGGCGCCTCCGCGTGGCCGATCTCGGCGAACTGGCGCTGGAAACCCTGGAATTGCCGACGCAAGCCTTGGCCGAACCTGTTGGGGAACCGTCATGATCGCACGGGACGAATCGTTGAGAATTGGAGTCTACGTCTGCCACTGCGGCAGCAACATTGCCAGCGTGATCGACGTCGAGGCCCTGGCGAAATTCGCCGAGGGGCTGCCCGGCGTGGCCCTGTCGCGGCACTACAAGTACATGTGCTCCGACCCCGGCCAGGAACTGGTCAAGCGGGACATCGGCGAGTTCAACCTGAACCGCATCGTGGTGGCGGCCTGCTCGCCGAACCTCCACGAGGCCACCTTCCGCCGGGCCGCCGAGGACGCCGGTCTGAACCGCTTCCTCGTGCAGATGTCCAATATCCGCGAGCAGGTCTCGTGGGTCACGGAGGACAAGGACGAGGCCCTCGTGAAGGCCAAGGCCCACCTCGCCGCCGCGATCCGCCGCGTGGCCGGACACGAGTCGCTCCAGCGGCAGTTCGTGCGGATTCTTCCCCGCGCGTTGGTCGTCGGGGGCGGCATTGCCGGGATCCAGGCGGCGCTGACCCTGGCCGAGGCGGGCCGCGAGGTGATCCTCGTGGAACGCGAGCCCTCGATCGGCGGCCACATGGCAATGTTCGACAAGACCTTCCCCACGCTCGATTGCGCCGCCTGCATCCTCACGCCCAAGATGACCTCCGTGAAGCTCCATCCCAACATCAAGCTCCTGACCTATTCCACGGTCGAGTCGGTACAAGGGTCCGTGGGCAACTACCACGTGAAGGTCCGCCGCAAGCCGCGGTACATCGACGAGAAGATGTGCGTGGGCTGCATGTTGTGCATCGACGGGTGCGTGTTCACGCAGGCGAAGTTCCCCAACCCGTTCGATCAGGGCCTGGGCACGCGCAAGCCGGTGTGGATCCCGTTCCCCCAGGCGGTCCCGCCCATCCCGGTCGTCGATCCCGAGGTCTGCCTGCAAGTCAGCCGCGGCAAGTGCAAGCAGGGCTGCGTGACTGCCTGCGGCGAACGAAATGCCTTCCGCTTCGACCAGCAGGAGACGATCGAAGACTACGACGTGGGGGCCATCATCGTGGCCACCGGCTTCAAGGCGTTCGATCCCTCGGTCATTCCCTACTACGGCTACGGGAAATACCCCAACGTGTACACGAGCCTGGAAGTGGAGCGTCTGCTGAACGCGGGCGGTCCGACGGGAGGGAAGCTCGTGCTCCGCGACGGCTCCACCCCGAAACGCGTGGGCATCATCCACTGCGTGGGGAGCCGCGACGCCAATTTCCATACCTATTGTTCCCGCGTCTGCTGCATGTATTCCCTGAAGCTCGCCCACCTGGTCCGGGAGAAGACCGAGGCCGAGGTGGTCAACTGCTATATCGACATGCGGACGCCGGGCAAGGGATTCGAGGAGTTCTACAACCGGGTGCAGAACGAAGGGGTGCAGTTCATCCGCGGCAAGGTGGCCGACATCACGCCCGTGGGCGGCGAGGGGACGACCGCCGAGGGCGGCCTGACCATGGTCGTCGACGACACGCTCCTGGGCGAGATCCGCAAGATCCAGGTCGACATGGTCATTCTCTCCGTGGCCCTGGAGGCGCAGGCCGACGCGGGCGAGGTCCGCCGGACGTTCGGCATCTCGTGCTCGGCCGAAGGGTTCTTCCTCGAAAAACACCCGAAGCTCGCCCCGGTGAATACGGCCAGCGACGGCGTGTTTCTGGCCGGAGCGTGCCAGGGGGCCAAGGACATTCCCGACACGGTGGCCCAGGCCGACGCCGCGGCCGCCAAGGCGCTGGCCCTGATCGACGCCGGCCAGATCGAGTTGGAGCCCAACACGGCATGGATCGAGGAGAACATGTGCTCGGGCTGCAAGACCTGCATCCTCCTCTGCCCGTACAACGCCATCAGCCGCGACGAGGAGCGGAAGATCGCCGTGATCGATCAGGCCCTCTGCAAGGGCTGCGGGACCTGCGTGGCCGCCTGTCCCTCCGGCGCCGCCAAGCAGCATCTATTCAGCGACGAACAAGTGAACGAGGAACTCGAAGGTTTGATGAACTACGTGTGAATATCCAAATATCAAATATCAGATTGACAACATCAAATTGCAGATAGGAAGCTCGCAATCGTGGGCGGGGGCAGGATGAATGGCCATCAGACAACGTCGCGAGCACGACCCAATTTGATATTTGCAGTTGGAGATTTGCATTTCCGCAAACAGCAAGCAAAGGGACTCTCTATGGCTGACCCTTTCAAACCCAAGATTGTCGCCTTCCTCTGCAACTGGTGCAGCTACACGGCGTCGGACCTGGCCGGAACGGCGCGGATCAAGTATTCGCCGTATGTGCGCATCATCCGGGTCATGTGCAGCGGGAGGGTGGATCCCAGTTTCGTCTTGAAGGCATTCGCCCTGGGGGCCGACGGCGTCATGATCGCCGGCTGCCACCCCGGCGACTGCCACTACATCGAGCAGAACTACAAGACCATCCGCCGCCACACGATGCTCCGGTACTTCATCGAACGCATGGGGATCGAGCCCGATCGGCTCCGCCTCGTGTGGGCCTCGGCCGCCGAGGGGCAGTACCTGGCCGAATCGATCGACTCGTTCGTCGACGCGGTCGAGAAGCTGGGGCCGCTCGACTGGTCGGCCAACTGGGAAGAGAACGGCGACCGATTGGAGGCGTTGGAGGCCATTGTCGGCGAACACGCGGAAGCAATGGAGGTCCGGCCATGAGCGAAGCGGCGAAAGGCAAGTTGGCGCTGTACTGGGCGGCCTCCTGCGGCGGCTGCGAGATCGCCGTCCTGGCCATCAACGAAAAAATCCTCGACGTGGCGGCCTTGTTCGACATCGTCTTCTGGCCGGTGGCCGTCGACGCCAAGGTCCGCGACGTGGAGAACATGCCCGACGGCTCGATCGACGTCTGCCTGTTCAACGGCGGCATCCGCACCAGCGAGCAGGAATACATGGCGCAGCTCTTGCGGCGAAAGTCGAAGGTTCTCGTCGCCTTCGGCTCGTGTGCCCACGAGGGCTGCATCCCCGGGCTGGCCAACGGCAACAACCGGCGTCAGATCTTCGACACGGCCTACCGCGACACGCCCTCGACCATCAACCCCGACGGGGTCGAGCCGAAGCACCACACCGAGATGCCCGAAGGGGCGCTCTACCTGCCGGTCTTCTACGACACCGTCCGCACGCTCGATCAGACCGTGGCCGTGGACTACTCCCTTCCCGGCTGCCCGCCCGAGGCCGATCGGATCTGGGATGCCCTCACCGCGATCGTGGAGTCCAAGCTGCCGCCGCCGGGCACCGTGATCGGCGTCGACACGACCGTTTGCGAGGAGTGCCCGCGGACGCGGAACGAAAAGAAGATCAAGAAGTTCTACCGCACCTGGGAGATCGTTCCCGACGAGGAGACGTGCCTGCTCGAACAGGGCTTGCTCTGCTGCGGCATTGCCACACGGGCCGGGTGCGGGGCGCGCTGCCCGCGGGTCAACTCCCCGTGCATCGGCTGCTACGGGCCGAACCAAGGCGTTCAGGACTACGGGGCCCGGATGATGACGGCCCTCGCCTCGGTGATCGACTCGAACGACCCGGAGGAGATCGACCGGATCATCCGCGAGGGAATCCCCGACCCGGTGGGGAGCTTCTATCGTTTCAGCCTGGCGCACAGCCAGCTCCGTCGATCGAAGCTCGTGGGGCAAAGCGTGAAATAGGGGAGGCTGCGATAGGAACCTCGTTCCCACGCTCTGCGTGGGAACGAGGGGAAGATAAAGGGAAACGTAACACTTCAGCCATATGGAGTCGCCAGAGGAGGAGAAGGAAAAAGGAAAAGGTGGGGAGAAAGGGGAAAAGAACAGGAGAGGGTTCCCATGCAGAACTGTGTAATCAGGGCACGGTTTCTTGCCTTTCCCATTTTCCCAGGGCTTTTCCTTTTCCCTTCCCTATTCGCACTTCATTCCGCTGAACACTTACAGGGAAACGGGAAAAGGGGACTCGGCGATGAAGCGAATTTCGATTGACCCCATTACACGGCTGGAGGGCCACGGGAAGATCGATATCTTCCTGAACGACGAAGGCGAGGTGGCCAACGCCTATCTGCAAATCCCGGAGTTGCGGGGTTTTGAACGGTTCTGCCTCGGGCGGCCTGCCGAAGACATGCCGAACCTCACGGCCCGCATCTGCGGCGTGTGCCCCGAGGCGCACCACATCGCCGCCACGAAGGCCCTCGACGACCTCTTCCACGTCGATCCACCCCCGGCGGCCAAGAAGCTCCGCGAGCTGTTCTACAGCATCTTCTACGCCACGGACCATACGACGCACTTCTACGCCCTGGCCGGGCCCGACTTCGTCGTCGGGCCCACCGCCCCGGTCGCCGAGCGCAACATCCTCGGCATCGTGAAGAAGGTCGGCCTCGAGATCGCCGGCAAGGTGCTGAAGATGCGCCGCGACGGGCACAACCTGATCGAGATGATCGGCGGGCGCAAGGTTCACCCCAACTGGGGCCTGCCCGGCGGCGTGAGCCGCGGTATCAACGAAGAGCAGCGCCGCGAAATCGAGCAGCTCGGCCGCGATGCCCTCGAGTTCGCCCTCTTCTCGTTGAAGCTCTTCGGCGACGTGGTGCTCAAGAACTCCGACTACGTGAACCTGATCTTGGGCGACACCTACGTCCATCGCACCTACAACATGGGCACGGTCGACGCCGCCAACTGCGTGAACTTCTACGACGGGCAGATCCGCGTGGTCGGACCGGACGGAAAGGAGCACGCCAAGTACCACGCGCGGGACTACCGCGAGTACGTGGAGGAGCGGGTCGAGCCGTGGAGCTATCTGAAGTTCCCCTATTTGAAGAAGATCGGCTGGAAGGGGTTTGTCGATGGGGTCGACTCCGGGGTGTACAAGGCGACGCCGTTGTCGCGGCTCAACGCGGCCGACGGCATGGCCACGCCCCTGGCCCAGGCCGAATACGAGAGGTTCTACGAGACCCTGGGCGGCAAGCCGGTGCATCACACGCTGGCCACCCATTGGGCCCGCTTGATCGAGCTGCTCTACGCCACCGAACGCTGGCTGGAGCTGGTCGCCGATCCGGAGATCACCAGCAAGGAATACCGGGTGCTGCCGACGCAGACGCCGACCGAGGGCGTCGGGTCGGTGGAAGCCCCTCGCGGCACCCTCACGCACCACTATGCCACCGATGAGCGCGGCATCCTCACCCAGGTGAATCTCATCGTGGGCACGACGAACAACAACGCCCCCATCTCCATGTCGGTGAAGAAGGCGGCCCAGGGTCTCATTCGCAAGGGACAGCCCGTCACCGAAGGCCTCCTGAACATGGTGGAGATGGCCTTCAGGGCCTACGACCCCTGCTTCGGCTGCGCGACGCACAGCCTGCCGGGCCGGATGCCGCTGGAAGTCAGGCTGCGGGACCCGGCCGGACGCGTCGTGGAACGATTCTCGCAATTCCTCAAGTGATCAACCGGGAGACACGTGCCATGATCTCACCAGAATTGCTGCGGCGGTATCGCTGTTTCGCCACGGTCAGCGAAGCGAGTCTGAAGTCGGTGGCCATGATCGCCAACGAACAGTCCGTTCCCGCCGGGACGGTGCTGTTCCGTGAGGGCGATCCGGCCGACACGCTGAGGATCCTCGTCGACGGGGAGGTGAAAGTCCAATACACGATGGGCGACGCGGAGCTGCGAACGGTCGACACGCTCATTCCGGGCGACCTGGTGGGCTGGTCGGCCCTCGTGGAGCCCTACAAGATGACCTCCGTGGCCACCGCGAGCATCGACACCCGCCTCATCGCCATCGAGGCGGCCCGCCTCCGCGAACTCTGCGACCGCGACCCGCTGCTGGGACATCGACTCCTCGAACAAGTGGCGAGGCTCCTGGCCGATCGCCTTGAAGGCGCCCGGGTGCAGCTTGCGGCGGCCGGGTGAGACTACCGACTCCGCAGAATCTGTAGGGACCGTTTGGGGAGCTGCCATCGTTTGGCAGGCGCGGCGGCGGGGTTCTCTACGGGAACGTAGGGATCGGTCGTTTCGATCTGTTGAGGCGATTGCCCATAGTTCGCCAGCACCAGGTACAAGTCCCGGTTGGCAAACGCTGAGACAACACAGTCTTTCGGCAGAGGTGCAGCGAACAGGTCGGAGTCGGCAATTTCCAGGTAGGCCCAGGTCCCGTCTTCGACCAGCGGCAGGTACTGCTTGAGCCAGCGGGCGTGGGCCGGCCGCGTCTCGGGATTCGGTGGAATGGGGTCCCAACCGCCGTAGATGTAGGGACCGTTGGGATGGGCCCGGTAGTACTTCCAGGCCGCGGTGTAGAACCCGTTCTCTTTCACCCCGGGCAAACGCGGAATGGGGATGACGCCCCGCTCCCCGGTCAGGGGCCGGCCGCCCTGGAGCAACGGGAACTGCATGTAGGGAATCGAGTGCAGGAAGTGCTCGCTCTCGCCTTCGATCTTGGCCGCCGTCCCTTGGATGCAGGGGACCACGTAGGGCGTATGGTTCTTCGTTGCTTCGCGCAATCCGTCGGCATTGGCGACGTTCTCGCCCACCCAGAGGTAGTCGTAGACCTTGAGCCCGCCCGTCAGGGGCTCATTGGTGAAATCCGCGTGCACCTTGTAGATGCCGCCGCGCCGCTTCACCTCCGCGTAGATGAGGTATAACAGGTCGGTCACGGCCCCATCGTACTGCGGAGTCTCCTGGAAGGCGAGGATCTCGTCCGGGGCGGGCTGCTTGATCCGCTTCGCGGCATTGGGGACATACCCCCAGTCGTTGTAAAGACCGTCGAGCTCATAATCCTCCAGGATCTGCACCATGCGCGGCAGGAAATAGGCGCGCCAGCCGGGACTTGCCGGCGAGCACCGCGGCAAGTCCCACCAACCGCCGATGGCATCGCCGGGCCGCGACCATTCCGTGCGGTAATCGGGATCGCGCCCCGCGAAGTACCCGCTCGAGGCATAGGCGAGGATCTTGATGCCGCGCCGGTGGACCATCTTCACGAACCGGCGAAATCCCTCCGGATTGACCGCGGTCAGCTTATTGCCTCCGAAGAGCCCGTACCGGTCGTTCCATTCGTCCATCACGTGGACCAACTGGATCCCGTGCTCCTTGAGCCGGTCGAGCTCCGCTTCGTCGTAGTCTCCCGGCTCCCACGGCTTGCGGCTGGGATACTCGCCCAGGTTGTAGACGCACTGGGCGGGGAGATAGTCGGTGACCAGGTGCTTGCGCATGCACCGGCGGATCTTCCGCGTGCACGTGGCGATGTTGCCGAGGCGCCGCCGGTGGTCGTCGGCCGAGTAACTGACGAGAATCGGCGACGCCTTGCACGCGACCTTGGCCGCCTTGGCGGCGGGTGAGCCCGCCGCCAGGATGCTGTCGGCCGGCAGCGAAACGGCCGCGCCTGCCGCGGCCACCTTGGCGCCGGTCTTGAAGAATTGTCGCCTGTCCATGAGAGACTCCTGAGGTGCCGGCCATTGGCTGTTGGTCTTCTTCCGCGTGGCCTTGCCCTGCGAGAAGAGCGAACCACGTCGATGGCGACTCTACCCGCACCCCGAGCGCAGGGCAATACCCGGGGTGTTTTCCGGTCCCATCCGCACCCCCTGATTGACGAGGGCTTCGGGCCGCAGCATACTGAGGCATGCCGGGTTCTCGCGAGGTCGCAGGTTCTTGTGGCCTCCGGCCCCCAAGCGGGCACGGTTCCAAGAGCAACAAGACTCCTTGGGGAGGGACGATTCATGTGCGAACAATGCACGCGCCGGGAATTCATCGGGACCGCCGGGGCGCTGGGCGGTGTGGCATGGGCGGCAAGCAGCCTGGCGGTTGGGGGCGGGAAAGCGAGCGCCGCGTCTCCGCCGCCGTCCAAGGTCCGCATCTGCGCGATGGTTGCCGGCGCTCCCGCCAATCAGAGCTGGGGGACTCCCGAAGCCAAGATCGAGGCCGCGAAGAATCGCCTGGCCGAGGCCGCGAAGAACCTCGGCGATGTGGAGTTCATCGTGGGCCAGGCGACCAACACCGAGGAGGCCGCGCGGCTGCTGGAGAAGGCCGGCCCGGACGCCCCCGTTCTGGCGATCAGCGCCAGCATCTTCGGCCTCAGCCGGGTGATGCCCGTGGTCTTCCAGCAGCGTCGGCCCGCCGCCGTGTTCCACTTGCCGGTGATCGGCGGGCACGACTGGTGTCTCGTGCCGCGGTGGCTGGAAGAAGGGCATCGGGTGACGCTTTTCAACTCGAGCGACTTCGGGGACTTGGAGCGGGCGGCGTCGCTTTTACGCGTCATTCCGCGCTTGCGGCAGAGCCGCGTCCTGGTCTCGCCTCCCTTCAAGGGAACGCCCGAGTCCTTCGCCCCCGAGAAGGTCAAGGAGCGTCTCGGCGTGGAACTCGTGGCGATCCCCGACGGCCGTTACGACGAGGTCCTGGCCGCCGCGGACGCGGCGGCGGCTGAGGCGGAGGCCACCCG
>JGI11944J13513_1002777_pt1 | contig 11714 bp, 8 predicted proteins | sample TerdegcoTASludge_FD_13513 | JGI IMG/M metagenome (IMG submission 13513) | reverse complement strand
CGGTGGATAGAACTGTGGAAATTGCACAAAAATATAACCCACGCGTGCGCACTTTACAATTACCAAAAAATTCAGGGAAGGGAGCTGCTGTTAAGGCAGGAATTCAAGAAGCAAGTGGTGATTATATACTTTTTTCTGATGCTGATCTTTCAACACCCATTTATGAATTTGAAAAGCTAATTTCACGATTAGAAAATAGTGCTGATATTGCAATTGGAAGCCGTGCAATAGATTCATCATTAATTAAAGTACATCAGCCTTTTTATCGAGAATGGATGGGGAAAACCTTTAACAAAATTGTTCGGCTTTTTGTTTTACAAGGAATTAAGGATACACAATGCGGTTTTAAATTGTTTAAAAAATCAGTCGCCAAGCAAATATTCTCAAAAGCACAAATAAATGGATTTGGATTCGATGTAGAGATACTTTATCTTGCAAAAAAAATGAATTATAAAATTGTTGAGGTACCTGTCGAGTGGCGCAATGATACCAAAACAAAAATTAACCCAATACGGGATTCATTTAATATGCTAATAGAGATTTTGAAAGTCCGTCGTCTCCATAAAAATACAAACTAAACGTCAATTATATAATTTTAATTATATCGAATTTTATTAGAAATTTATCTGTTTAAAAACTTATAGTATGAAAAAAATCTTTTTTGCAATTGCTTTATTATTTCCGTCAATTTTATTTTCACAATCCCATATTTTCTTTGACCAACCAATTGAAAATAAAGCAACACGGCCTTTAAAAAATAAAAATATCCATAATGAATTTCTGCAAAAAACATCTGCAATAAACAAACGCCCTTATGATGTTCAGAAATATACATTATCACTTGATTGGCGTAGTATTTTTACAGCAAAAACCGTAGATGGAGAAAATCGGTATTACAAAGGAATTAATAAAATTGATATAGCAATCGATACAGCAAAACTAGATAAGATTGAGCTTGATGCAGCAAATCAATTGATAGATTCAATAAAATCAAATTCATTTGAATATCAGCCCACATATACACAATTAGGCGATAAATTGATTATCAATTTTCCATCGACTAAATTACTTGGTGATACAATTTCTTTTGAAATTTACTATACATACGTAGGAAAGGATAATATCGGCTTTTATTTATATCCAAAAGACCAGTATGTAGGACAGGGACCACCACCTAAACGAGATTCAATATTTTTGATATCAAGAATTGCATATACAATGAGTGAGCCGAACGATGCACATTATTGGATGCCATGCAATGACCAACCCGATGATAAAGCATATTTTGAAGTAAATGTACTTACACCTTTAAATATTATGGCAGTATCCAATGGAATTCCTTCGGTAAAGACTTTATCAGATAGCAAGATTTGGCATTTTAAATCGCAATATCAAATGGCAACCTATTTGATGGCAGTGACTGCTTCTGAATTTCAAATGCATCAAGATGTTTATCAGAAAGTTACAAATCCTAATGTTTCAATTCCATTATTTTATTATGTATGGGAAGATGATTGGACGAGCGATACAACTAATGGAGGAGCATATAATGCTCAATATTCATTCAGAAATGTACCAAAAATGATGGAAGTTTATGCTAATCTTTTTGGTGAATATCCTTTTGAGAGCTATGGAATGGTTGCAATTCAACCATTTGGATTTGGGGGAATGGAGCATCAAACTATGACTTCAATAAATCGCACTTGGCTTCGCGGTTGGTATGAAACAGGAATTGCTCACGAACTTTCTCATCAATGGATTGGCGACTTAATGACCTGCGCAACTTGGTATGATATATGGCAAAATGAAGGTGGAGCAACATGGTCTGAAGCCTTATGGGTAGAATCTTATGCGGGAGCTTCTGCTTATGATGATTATTTACAGTATTATATTTCTTTATATTTCAAGGATGCATCACTTTATCAAATTCCTATATATGCCGTTCCTATAGATGGTATTTTTGAATACCCACTTTCAATATTAACATATAATAAAGCAGGCTTTGTTTATAATATGCTCCGCAAACAAATTGGCGATAGTACATTTTTCCCTGCATTTCGTAATATTCTCAAGAAATTTTCACTTAAAAGTGTGGAAACAAGCGATCTAATTGAGGCTTGGAAAGAGCAAATTCCTAATTTTGATTTTGATACTTTTTTTGACCAATGGATTTATTCTGCAGGGCATCCAATTCTCAAAATGGATGCTTATAGCTATATCTGGGACAGTAATAAGTATAAAATCACTTTAAATATATCTCAAACCCAAACGGGGATGAAAGTTCCTTCAACTTTTAAAACACCGATTAGAATCCTATTCTTCAAAGATTCCACAGAGCAAACATATCGAGATTTATATTTATCCCAGCACGATGACACATTAGAAACTTTTATTTCCTTCCGACCTGATTCCATAGCAATTGACCAGACTTATTTACTTTGCCAAGTAACAGAAACAACCCTCGGGGTTAATGATAAAGGTATTGAAAATAATAATGTTACACTATTTCCAAACCCTGTTTCAAAAGGAAACAATACAATTATAAAATCAGGAATTTCTGACAATTCCAATCTTGATATATCAATTTTTGATGAATTAGGAAGGAAAATTAAGGATATAAGCAAGGATTATTTAATATATAAGAATTCGAATATTGAAATTCCCACAAGCGAATTGAAAACGGGTATTTATTTTATAAAAATTAGTTCAAAAGATAATCTACAATCAAAATTTTTGAAATTGATAGTAATGTAAGATAATACAAACGTTACTTTAATATTTGCTTTTGATATTTTTTCACTTTATGTTCTATAATATTGGCAATTCGTACAGCTTCAGCTGCGTCTTTTGCAGGAACAGCAATTGGCAATTTTTCACTAATTGATTGAACAAAGCTTTTTTGCTCTTCTTCAATTGCATTCAATTTTGGAACTTCAGGTTTATAATATATAATATTTTTGGGATTTTCAGCTTCAGCAATTGAACCTAAATTGATTGCTAATGGATATTTTGATAAATCTATATTATTATCGGGAATTTTGAAAACATCCACAGATTGATTGGCAAAATCTATTGAGAAATATGCATTTTTTTGGAAAATTCTAATCTTACGCATTGGTGAATTTGAAATACGTGATGCTGTAAGATTCGCAATTGTTCCATTCTCGAATTCAATGCGAGCGTTTGCAATATCAGGGGTATTAGTAATTACTGACACTCCATTAGCTGATATGCGTTTGATTTGCGACCTTACCAACCATAGCATAATATCAATATCATGAATCATTAAATCGGAAATGACCGAAACATCAGTAGCACGCGGTTTGAACTGGCTCAAGCGATGGACCTCTATAAATATTGGATTAATTTTTTCATTTCTTAATGCTATTAATGCAGGATTGAAGCGCTCGACGTGACCGACTTGAATTAATACATTATGTTCAGCGGCAATTTTAAGAAGTTGCTGTGCTTCATTATAAGTACTTGTAATTGGCTTTTCAATAAAGCAATGAATATTATTTTCTATCATTTTGCGAGCGGTGCGATAATGATTTGTTGTAGGTGTTGCAATTGTAACCGCATCAGAATTTGCAATTACTTCATCGAGCGATTTGAATTGCTTGCAATAAAATTCATTTGCAACTTGCTTTGCTGTTTTTGAATCTAGATCATACACACCAATAAGAGAGACATTTTCATTTGTTTTCCATAGGCGTGTGTGAATTTTGCCAAGATGGCCTGTACCAATAACGGAAATACGTAGTTTTTTCATTTTGCAAAATTAAAAAGAGCAAATTAAGAAAGGCTCGAAGATTATGCTTTAGGATGAGCTTGATCGTATGTTTGCTTTAGCTTTTCAATTGATAAATGTGTATAGATTTGGGTTGATGATAATGATGAATGTCCAAGCATCTCGCCAACCGAGCGAATATCAGCGCCATTATTTATTAATTGCGTTGCAAAAGTGTGCCGCAAAATATGTGGGCTTTTTTGTTCAGCATCAGTTATGCCCATCATTAAATTATGTATATGTTTATAAGCAATCGAATAAGTCAGTTGCTTACCATTATGCCCAATAAAAAGGTATTGATTGCCTAGATCCTTGCAAAGCATTTGCCTATATTTTAAGTAATTTTCTAATGCGGAAATCGTATGAATTCCGACGGGAACAATGCGTTCTTTATTGCCTTTGCCTAATACTTTCACTGTCATTGAATTTTTATCAATATCATTAATTAACAAATTTAGAGCTTCGCTAATACGCAATCCTGAACCATAAATTAATTGAATTAAAAGGTAATCCCTTGCACCATCAGGATTTGTCTTATCGATTTTGTTTAGTAAGTTATCTACTTCGCTAGGAGTTAAAAAGTTTGGCAATAATTTTTCTTTTTTAGGAGTGGAAAGCAAGCGGGCGGGATTGATTTTTATTAGATTTTTTTTATATAAATATTTAAAAAATGATTTCAAAGCGGAAGTCTTTAGCCGAATTGAATTACGGGATAATCCCCTATCTTGCAACCAACCGAGAAATGGGCGTATATCATCTATTTCAATTTCTTCAACTTCTGGATCACCTTCATAAATTTCTTGAAAAAAATTCAAAAAATCCTCCAATGCAATAGAATATGTCGAGCTCGTTTTATCAGAAAAATTCTTTTCATCCGAGCAATATTTTAAAAAATTCTCTATAGAAATTGATAATTTCATATTATTTTAGAAGCAATAATTATACCTAAAAAGGAAATATTCCAATATAATATTTTATACTAATATTATGATAACGATATTTTTATTATTTAAATTTTCTATAAATTTGAAAAAATTATTAAACGAAAATGAACAATAATCTAACAAAGCTGACAATTAAAAATCTTGAGTTCTATGCTTTTCACGGTGTTAAAGACGAAGAAAAGAAGCTTGGTGGTAGATATCAAATGGATTTAGAATTATATTATGATTCTTCATCAGCAATAGAAAGCGATAGACTTTCCAATGCCTTGAATTTTGAAGATATTTTGCATAAAATTGCGTATGAACTCATAAATAAAAATTTCAATTTAATCGAAACTCTTGGCAATCAAATTCTTCAGGTCGTCGCAGATAATTATCCAATTTTGCAAAAAGCAACTGTTAGAATCCGTAAATTTAATATTCCATTTAAAGGTATTCTTGATTATATCGAAACAGAGCAATATTTTGAGCGAGAATAATCGTCATCTGGTTTTCTTATCGCTTGGTTCAAATGTTGGAAATTCTTCAGAAACTCTTGAGCAAGCAATTTCGTATTTGAATGATAACGGATTTATAAAATTAATCAAAAAATCGTCAATTTATTTAACTGAGCCCTGGGGTTACAAAAATCAGAATTGGTTTTATAATTTGGCAATTGAAGGGCAAACCGAATTTTCACCTTATGAATTTATCAATTTTATAAAAACCATCGAAGTCTATCTTGGTAGGCAAAGACGCAACCATTGGACAGAGCGGGAAATAGATATTGATTTGCTATTTTATGATAAACTAATATTGCAAAATCAAAAACTAACAATTCCTCATCCTCAAATAGAAAATCGCCGATTTGTGCTTGTTCCAATGGATGAAATTGCGCCCAATTATGTACATCCCTTGCTCAATTTATCAATTCACGAAATTTTATTAAATTGCAAAGACAAATCAAAAGTAATTAGGAAAGATGAAATTTGAAGATATAAAGCAGGAAATTTTAGAGCGGAGCGATATTGTTGAGATTATTTCCGAAAGTGTTTTTTTGAAAAAAGTCGGCAAAAATTTTGTTGGATTATGTCCATTCCATTCAGAGAAAACCCCGTCCTTCAATGTTTCGCAGGAAAAAAAGATTTACAAATGTTTTGGATGTGGGCGTTCGGGCAATGTTTTCACATTTCTTATGGAAAATAATGGGATGACATTCCGAGAGGCAATGAATTATCTTGCAAAACGCTATGGAATTCCAATTGATACAACCCAAGAAAATAAAGAAAAGAAATCCAAACAAGAAGATATACTCAATGTGATGGAAGAAGCAACAAATTATTACCAGTCTTTATTGAAAAAGAAATCAGGTGCAATCTGTCGAGAGTATTTTGAAAAGCGTGGAATATCACAACAAACAATTGAGGATTTTCGATTAGGATATTCGCCCGATTCATTTAATGAAACAAGCAATTACATAAGGTCAAAAGGATATAGCGATGAAATATTGCTTGACGCAGGATTGCTTGTGCAAAACGAGAAAGGAAACCTGTATGACCGATTTCGAGGTCGTGCAATGTTTCCAATTACTGATATATTTGGCAGAGTGATAGCATTCGGAGCAAGACTTATAAGCGATGACAAATCGCAACCAAAATATATAAATTCACCCCAGACAATGCTTTATGATAAAAGCAGTGTCTTATATGGTTTATCGCAAGCAAAAAGTCAAATAATCAATAAAAAAGAAGCGATACTTGTTGAAGGCTATATGGATGTGATTACTATGCATCAATGGGGGTATAAAAATGCTGTAGCTTCAAGCGGGACATCCCTCACTGCCGAGCAATTGAAATTGCTATCACGTTATACAAAAAATCTCAATATATTATATGATGCAGACGAAGCTGGACAAAACGCAGCAGAACGAGCAATCGAGATTGCATTGCAACAGGAATTTGATATTTCTATTATTACATTGCCTGAGGGAGAGGACCCCGATAGTATATTGCGAGAACAAGGTCCAAATGCATATCGGAAATATCTTGATGGAAAATTAAATTTTATAGAATTTTTATTTAACAAATATAAAAGTGAGGAAAAATTAAATAGTCCGAAAACTCGTATTGAACTTGCAAGAAAAATATTAGAATATATAAATTTAATTCCTGATACGCTCTTACAGGATGAATACGTAAAGATATTAATTTATAAAATGGATTTTGTGGGTCCGCAAGTTACTAACCTTTATAAAATTAAAAATGAACTCGCAAAAACAAATGTAAAAAAGGCAATTGAACCCAAAATATCAGATAAAGAAAATGAAAAAAGTACATCAGAAAATAATCAGGAATTAATTAAAAGAATTACAAAAAAAATCACCGCTACAGAAAAATCGCTATTACAGTTAATATTTGAAAATGAAGAAAGCTTCCATTATTTTAAAAATTTAGATTTCAATCCCGAAATTTTGACATCGGCAGAAGCTAAGAGGATAATTGAAGTTATTTCAGAATATAATTCAATTGATGAATTGATTTTCAAAATGAATGAAGGGGATTTCAACCCAATTTTGCGTGATACACTTGCTGTATATATGCTCCCAAAAGAGGCAGAATCAGAAAATTGGTCAAAATATAGTAATGATTATGATAGTCAAATAAGGAATTATGTGAAATTATTCCATTCAATAGACTTAAAATTGAAGCTTGACAAAGTCAATAAAGAGCTTAAATCATTACAAAAATTATTAAAAAAAGAAGACTTAAGCGAATTGGAACTTATTTCTACTCTTGAACATATCAACGAGGATACAAAAATTATTAATGAAATCACTCGAGAACTTAATGAGCAATAGTATATCATATTAGTAAACACAGATAGAAGCTCAATATTTCGGCACAATTATTGCGTTGTTTTTTGCATTTATAGTTATTTTGATAGCATAAAGATGCAAGCAGCGCAAAAGATAGAGGAATATTTATTGTTAGTTGGTGAAGCCAATGAAGAAAATAATACTTTAGTGGGTATTTTTCTTATGATAATCGATGCCCTTCCCTTTGGATTATCGGTAAATCGAATATTATATGACAATCTAAATGAACCTAATGACTTTCGTATTTTATATTACAATCAAGAACTTAAAGATATATTTTCTCTTGGAGATGGAGAGCTGAAAAATAAGCAGATCTCCGAACTCTATCCTATTGATGAAAATTTGCAAACATTCATAAATAATTGTGCAATGGTCGCTGCAACGGGTTCAACATTTAAGAGTGAAAGATATTATGAAAAATCAAATAAATGGTACAATATTACTGTAGTATCGCCTGCTGAGGAAATTTTTATTATAACAATTTTTGATATAACAGATGATAAAACATTGCAGCTCAATCTTGCTGACATAATAAATAATCTGGAAAGCCAGCTAATTATCCGCACAACAAAATTGCAAGAAACAATTGATAATCTCGAAGTCGAAATCGCTGAACGCAAATCTGTCGAGCAAAAACTTCTTGATGCAAAAGAAGAGCTTCAAATTCTGCTCAAAAATGAACAAAAACTCCGTGAATTAAAGGACAAATTCCTTAATGTATTACTACAAGAATTCCGCGACCCTATAGCTGTCATTAAAACATCAGTAGATTTACTGAGAATTATCAATTCAAATGGAAGCTTAGAAACAACACCTGATATCTTAGAAAGAATGGATATTTCCATCCAACAATTAGTTGATGCAATGGAAAATATTCACTTGCTTTCTGATGACGAGATTAAACGAAATGTCGAATGTGAGGAATTTGATTTAATCAACGCCATTAAAGAAACTATCGATGAAGTTATGGACAACGATGAAAATAAGCACCATATTTATTTGATTACATATAGAGACACAATACAATGTAAGAGTGATAAACTGATTATACAAGCTATATTAAGAATTTTATTAAAAAATAGCTGCCAATATTCACCTCTCGATTCCACAATAACCGTCGAGATTATTATTGATGAATACTTTTATAATTTAATTGTTAAAGATGAAGGCATTGGCATTCCCGAAGATGAACTTTCTAAAATATTTGAACCACTTTATCGGGGAACAAACGTTCGTAGCACAACCTTTGGGACAGGTTTGGGACTTGCTATTGTCCAGAAATATGCTGAGATGCTTAACGCAGAGATTTATGTAAGTTCTCAGCCAAATGAAGGTACTCGTTTTATTATTTCTATACCAAAAAACTAATTTTAATTTAATAAATAAAAATAAATTTTTTTTGTTTTTCGAGCGATTTATTTTTATAATTTTGCAATATGGATTATAACGCTTTATTAAGCAATTTAAAAAATTATTTAGATTATCTTCAATCAGTTGAAGGTGATAGATTATTCATTAATAATGATCATATTAAACAGGAATTTAATTTGCTAAATGTAAGCAATACAAATAATAATATTTCAAAATATAATAATGAAATTGAAAATGTTAAGGAATTATTTCAAATAAGCATTAATGAAGAAAATGATTTAGATTGGAAAACATCAAAAACATTGCAGGAGCTTTATTCCAAGATAAAGGATTGTCAGAAATGTCCATTTGGTAAGAGCAGAACGCATTTTGTCTTTGGTGAAGGCAATCCCAATGCAGAAGTAATGATAATTGGTGAAGCGCCAGGGGCAGATGAAGATAAAATTGGCAAACCATTTGTCGGCAAGGCAGGGCAATTGCTTACAAAGATAATAGAATCAATAAATTTTAAACGTGATGAAGTCTATATAGCAAATATTGTAAAATGTCGCCCTCCAAATAATAAAACACCCGTCGAAGATGAATGGAAAGAATGTCTCCCCTATTTGATTAAGCAAATAGAATTGATAAAACCGAAAATTATATTGCTTTTAGGGGCTGTACCGTTTAAAGCACTGCTTGGAAGCTTTCATCAAATTACAAAAGAGCGGGGGCAGATTTTTTACTACAATGGTATTCCAACGATTCCGACATTTCATCCAGCATATTTATTACGTAATCCGGCGGCAAAAAAAGATGTATGGATAGATGTGCAATTATTGAGAAAAATATTTGATGAACAAAAAAACATACAATAAATTTAAATTATATTCATTTATTATAAAAAAATTAGTAAATTTATATTTTAGAAAATTGCAAATAATAGTTTTGTTTTTTTAAATAAAAAGAGGTAAAAAAAATGGGAACAACCTACAAATTATTTAGCAAGCTCATTTTGAGCGCCGTATTATTTAGTGTTGTTACAGTTCTATCGAGTTCACTATTACAAGCGCAATGTACATACTGCACCGCATCAACATCANACGAATATGAATATATCAGCAGAGTAGTATGTGGAGATATAGATAATTCATCCGGATATCAGAGTGGAGTGGCGGATTACACTAATAAAAGCACAGATATGAAAGCTGGAAGCAACTACTCAATTACCGTATACAATGGTCCTTATTATTATTCATCTGATTATGTGAGTGTATTCATTGATTGGAACAAGAATTGCACTTTAAATGACAATGGTGAAACCTATACACTAAGTTCAAGTGATGGGGGGAAAACCTTTACAGGAACTATCACAGTGCCAATGAACATAGCTGGGGGAGCAACACGTATGCGTGTCAGAATGACCTGGGCATCTACACCTAATCCCTGTGGTGCATCATCTTATGGTGAAGTAGAAGATTACACGATTAATGCGATATTGCCGGCGCCTGATGCGGGGGTAGCGGCAATAATACCACCGACGGAACCATATATAGAGGGGACATATCCAGTAGGGATGATATTAGGAAATTATGGAGATGGGGATCTCTCAGATTGCAAGATAAACTGGTCAGTAAATGGAAAAGAGTTAGAGCCATATTATTGGTCAGGCAAATTAAAGAAGGGAGAAACACAAGAGATAACCTTAGGGAATTATGATTTTATCTATCCTGAGGGGGGACCATTTGACCCATTTACAATACGGGTATGGCTTACAAAAATCGTAGGAGGGTCCGGTTTGCCGGATAACAATCCCTCCAACGATGAGAAGACAGTGAAGACGAAACCAATAACAGAGGATGCGCAGCCAATATTGATAGTGCAACCGAGTGGAGAGATACTACCTGGTATGCACAATATAGTGGTAAGGGTACGGAACAATGCGCGGAAGCCATTAACGACGGTGAGCGTAGATTGGTATATAGACGGAACGAAGCAAGGGACGAAGAGTTGGTCGGGCTATTTGACACAGAATCAGACGGCAGATATAACGGTTGGGTCGTATAATTTTCAGTTCAAGACGCCATTATCACCATACACAATAAGGGCAGTGACAGTAAAGCCGAACGGGATAGAGGATCCAATACCGGGTAATGACACATTAAATCAGAACGTAGCGCCATCATTGGTACCTGCAACATTTACGATAGGTGGGAGCAATGCGCATTTTCCTGACCTAACGACGGCGATAAATTATATAAATGCGGGTGGAATAATAGGGGATGGTGATGTAATATTCAATATAAATCCGGGTACATACAATGAGCAAGTCCAGATAAAGGATTTTGCGCACGGTAGCAATCATTTTTATTTTCAATCGGCGAGTGGATATGCAAGTGATGTAAAGATAACGTATGCGCCGACAGTAGCAAAGAACTATGTATTTGGGATAAGCGGATTGGACAATATCACCTTCAAGAACTTGACATTTGCAACAGGAACAAAGGATGGGGGAGCGGGAACGATAATCGAAGCAAATGGAGCGGACAATGTGACATTTAGCAATGTAATATTCAACGGGGTATCAGGAGCAGCGGCGAGCACAAATTACACAATAATCCGGGGGACGACGTGCGAGAATATGGTAGTGAGCAATTGTCAATTCAATTATGGAGGTGGTGGAATATACATAGGGGATAATTGGAGCAATCCAAGTTTAACGGTGCAAGGATGTACATTTCAGAATTACACGGGGATGGGAATATACTTGCAGACG
>JGI11944J13513_1002766_pt1 | contig 11733 bp, 14 predicted proteins | sample TerdegcoTASludge_FD_13513 | JGI IMG/M metagenome (IMG submission 13513) | reverse complement strand
TTGCGGGAGATCTCGACGCCTTCAAGGGAGAGAAGGGTGTCCTGAAGATTTCCGGGGGAACGGCCCACATCCCCGTCATGAAGGAAGCGGCGCAGAGGATCATGAGCGCCTACCCGGCAATCCAGATCAGCATCGCCGCCGGCGGCTCGGGGGTCGGGATCAAGCAGGTCGGCGAAGGCCTCGTGCAGATCGGCAACAGCGGGCGGGCTCCGACAGAAGACGAGATCGCACGCTACGGCCTCAAGCCGCACATGTGGGCGCTCGACGGCGTGGCGGTGGTGGTGCACCCCAGAAATCCCGTGAAGGCGCTCAGCCAGGCCCAGGTCGCGGGTATCTACGCGGGCGCGATCGGCAACTGGAAAGCGCTGGGCGGCGAAGACCGGCCCATCAACCTCTACACCCGTGACGAGGCCAGCGGCACCCGCGAGGTGTTCTGGGAAAAGGCCCTCAAGAAAGGCCCCATCGCCGCCAAGGCCAACGTCGTGGTGTCCAACGGCGCGATGAAGTCGGCCGTCTCACAGGATCCCTACGGCATCGGCTACGTCTCCGTGGGGCATATCGACGCGTCCGTCGCGCCGGTGGCTTTCGACGGCGTCGTCCCGACCGTTCAGACCGTCAGGAACGGCCAATTCAAGATCGCCAGGGGGCTCTACAGCAACACGAAGGGCGCGCCGACCGGCCTGACCCGGAAGTTCATCGACTACCTGTTCTCGCCGGAGGGCCGGGCCATCGTTCAGGAAAAGGGGTTCATTCCCCATCCATGATAGGGCCGAGCGAAAGGGCGACGGAGAGGATCCTGCTCGTCTCCGCCGCCGTCAGTGCGTCCGTGACCGTGCTGATCCTCGGGTTCATGCTGGTCATGGCCCTCCCCCTTCTGCGCGGTGGAGGGCTGTTCAGCCTCCTGACCCAGCACTGGGAGCCCGGCAAGGGACTCTACGGCATTTATCCGCTGCTGGTCACCACGGCGGGGATTTCCTCCCTGAGCCTGCTTTTGGCGTTTCCGCTGAGTCTCGGTTGCGCCTGCCTGATCGGCCTCTACGGTCAGAGGCCGCCGGGGACGCTCTTGCGCCGGATCGTCCAATTGATGACCGGCGTGCCCACCGTGGTCTACGGCTTTGTCGGCATCTTCGTGCTGGTGCCCCTCATCCGGGAATTCTTTCAAACCGGGTCGGGCATGTGCCTGCTGACGGGGGCGCTGATGCTGAGCGTGCTGATCGCCCCGACGATGATCCTCTTCTTCCAGGACAGCTTCGAAAGGGTCCCCCGCAGCCACCTGGCCGCAGCCGACGCCCTCGGCGCGGACCGCGCCCAGAAGCTTCTTTACGTCGTGCTGCCCGCCGCCCGGAGGGGGATCCTGGTCGGGGTCATCCTCGCCTTCGGCCGTGCCGCGGGGGATACGCTCATCGCGCTGATGCTCGCGGGGAATGCGGTCCAGGTCCCCGGCTCGGTGCTCGACTCGGTAAGGACGCTGACGGCCCACATCGCCCTGGTGATCGCCGCAGACTACGAGAGCCCGGAGTTTCGGTCCATCTTCGCTTGCGGGCTGATCCTCTACCTGTTCATCACGGTCATCACCGTGCTGGTGCGCCGTCTGGCCATGCCGGAAAGCGGGGAGAGGCCATGAACCGCTTCCGGGAGAATGCACTCATCGGGGTTTCCTGGGCCTGCGGGCTCATCCTGTCCGGCATCTTCTTCCTCCTGGTCGCCTACCTCGCCCACCAGGGGGCCGGCGTGATCGATGTGAAGCTGCTGTTCGGCGAAACGCCGCCGCTCCAGGCGCTTCTGCTCCAGCAGCGCGTCTTTGACGGGCTCTTTCCCGCCATGGTCGGCACGTTTCTGCTGGTCTGCCTCTCCATCGTCCTGGCCGTTCCGCTGGGTGTCGCGACGGGCATCTACATGGCCGAATACGCCGGTGCCCGGGTCAAGAATCTCTTCAACCTGGTATTCGACGTCCTGGCCGGCATCCCGTCGATCCTGGTGGGCCTCTTCGGGTTTGCGCTGGCGATTTTCCTGCACAAACACTTCTCGAACCGCATCCAACCGTGCCTGCTCATCTCGGCGCTGGCCCTGGCCTTTCTCGTGCTGCCCTACATCATCCGAACGACCCAGGCGGCACTCGAAGGGATTCCCGGCGAGACCCGCCTGACGGCTCTGGCCCTTGGAGCGACGAAGCCCCAGAACCTCTTCCACGTGCTGATCCCCCAGTCCCTTTCCGGGATGCTCAGCGGCCTCATCCTCGCGATCGGGCGCTGCGCCGAGGACACGGCGGTCATCATGCTCACGGGGGTCGTGGTCACAGCCGGGGTGCCCACGTCCCTGCTCGGCCCCTACGAGGCCCTACCCTTCTACATCTACTACATCTCTTCCCAGTACGCCGGCCCCGAAGAGCTTCTCCGGGGCTACGGGGCCTCGCTGATTTTGCTGCTGCTCTGCACGATGCTGTTTTTCGCGGCCTTCCTCATCAAGAAACGACTGACCTATCTGGCACTCTATCGCCCGTGAGTTGCGCCATGAACGATGAACAGGTGAAAATCAAGGTGACGGGTCTCGATTTCTTCTATCGCGACCGCCGCATCCTCACGAACCTGAACGTCCGCTTCGAACGGAATGCGATCACCGCCCTGGTGGGCCCCTCGGGAACGGGCAAGTCCACCTTTCTCTACACCCTGAACCGGCTGTGGGAGAATATCCCCGATGCGCGAATGAGCGGCACGGTGGAGATGAGCCTGGGCGGCCTCTGGCGGGACATCTACGAGGGGAGCTACCCCGTGACCGAACTGCGAAGGCGCGTGGGGCTCGTCTTTCAGACCCCCAACCCGTTGCCGATGAGCATCCGGAAGAACGTGGCCTTTCCCCTCAAACTGGCCGGGAACCGCGATCGGCGGCTCCTGCAGGACCGGATCGAGCAGGCCCTGCAGATGGCCTACCTCTGGGACGAGGTCAAAGACCGGCTTGATGACGATGCCCGCACCCTTTCGGGAGGCCAGCAGCAGCGGCTCTGTATCGCACGGGCGCTCGTCCTGGAGCCCGAGGTGCTGCTCATGGACGAGCCGACTTCCTCGCTGGACGCAGCGGCGACGGAGATCATCGAAACGCTGCTGGTGGCCCTGAAGCAGCGGTTCACCGTGCTGGTTGTCTCTCATTACCTCGATCAGGTCAGGCGCGTGGCGGACTGCGTCGTGACCTTCCCCGACGGCGCCGTCGTGTCGAACTCGAGCGAAACCCGCTGAGGCAACGGTGTAAACAGAGGCAGATGCCCCTCGATCGGGCCCGCGAAGGAAAATGGAAAGGGGCCGGCCCGATGAAGGCCGACCCCCTGTCATCCTGGTGCACGATTTCTGTCTAAGGGACGCTCACTACTTCGCGATGACCTTGTATCCTGCCTTCTTCCAGGCCTCGACGCCGCCGCCGAGAGCCTTGATGTTGGTATATCCCATTCCCAGGTATTTTTCTGCCAGACCGGCAGAAGTATGCTCATTGGGTCAGGCGCAATAGAAAATGATGGGCTGGTCCTTTTTCAGCCCTGCCAGCCGGCCCTGGAATTCCTTCAGGTGATCGCTCTCTCCAGCATGATCGTGCTGCAGGTCTTCTCGTTCTCATAGGCGCACACCAGGAGCGCCTTCCCCGCCGCGACCTGGGGGTATGCTTCCTGGTGCGAGACCCTCAACACCTGCTCTTTCGCGGTCGACTGACCCCCCAGCTGCGGCGCCGTGGCGCAGGCCGTCAGAGCCAGGAGCAGCGCTGCCGCAATCCCGAAGATTCCACATTTCCGGATTCGACTCATCCCGTGCCCTCCTTTCCTTGTCGATGATCCACTATAGAGCAGATCGGCATGGAAAACCAAGGGTTTGACCGCCCGCCCCCGGAAAGGTCTGGGACGTTTCTTGCAGGGGAATGGATGGTAAAGGTTTTGCTGAATTTTTCGATCTAACCTGCGGGGGCATGCCGCCCCGTCGACGGTCATGAACATCGGTCCCGGCTCCAACGTAGAGATCATCCTCGAACTGGATGAGCTGAAAGAGAAGATCGACGTCCGCAGGGCGATCGTCCACGACGTCGAGGGGGACCGGTTCATCCTTTCCCAGACGACCCCTCCCGTCCGGCTCTCCGATGTCGGGAAAGATGCGCGCGTGACCCGTCTGAACCGGAAGGGCGATCAGCTCCATCGCCGGGGGTTTACGGGAAAGCTCGAGGAGATCATCCGCGAATACCCCCTGAACTCCTCCCGGACGGTCCCGGCCCTCGTCATCCGCAAGACCTCGGACCTCGAGTCGTACAACCTGCGCATGCACTACCGGGTGAGGCCCGGCTCCGAGTGGTCGACGCGCATCGAGGTCGACTCCCGGGCGGTGAACCTCATCGACATCTCCATCGGCGGGGCTCTCTTCAGCCACGGCATCGAGAAACCCTTCGAGCACAACCGCACCGTCGAGGTGACCTACAGGGACGGCGACGGGAAGCGGCACGCCATCCCCGCCGTGGTCAGACGGGTCTGGACCCCGTCGGATGCGCGCTGCGACGGCATCGAGTTCGTCGCCGTCCGCTTCACGCACATGGACAGGGAGCTCGAGAGGGAGCTTGCCCGCGAGATCATGGGGATCCAGAGGGGGGCAATTTACAAAGTGTGAAGGAAGGGCTATAAACGACCCATGATCGGCGCCGGGGCGCCGAGCCCGGATCCATCATCTCCACGGGAGGGAACCATGAAACGAACGATTGTCCTGGCACTGTCCCTGATCCTGCTGCTTGCCGCATCCGCGCAGGCGGCGCAGGATTTCGCCTGGGTGAACGACTTCAACATCCAGGCCCAGGCCGACCCCACGGGCTTCCGCGCCCGGCTTGCCACCCGCTTCCGGATCGGCGATGCCGAGATCTCGGCGGTCATCGGCAACGTCGCGAGCCCGGCCGATGCCTACATCGTGTTCAGGCTCGGGGAGATGTCGGGCAGGCCCTATGACCGCGTGCTGCGGGAATACAAGACCTCGAAGGGCAAGGGATGGGGGGTCATCGCCAAGAGCCTCGGCATCAAGCCCGGCTCCAAGGAATTCCACGCCCTCAAGAGAAGCCAGGATCTCTACAACGGCCACGACGCGAAGGGCAAGGAAAAGGGGAAGGGAAAGCGCTGACGGGGCCTGTCCCCTGAGAGAAGAAACCCTTGCGCCGGCAGACCATTTCTGCTACCCATTTAACAGACGCAACCAATCGGTCGTTAACTCGTTTACTCCCTTCACAAATCCAAGCACCCGTATCAACCCTCTGACGCGCATTGGCGTCCTTCCGGCAGGAAGTCCCATCAAGAAAGTCTGCCGGGGGCAATCTCCCGGGCATCACCGTTGAGGCGTGCCCGGGGCCACACACAACCCTTTCGCACCGCGATTGCCGCAAACGTTGCATAGCGCGCAGCGTCTATGAGAAAGGAGGCACCATGAGAAAGAGCATCGTTTGGGTGGCTCTGATGAGCCTCGTCTTCCTGGTGGGCTGTGCCGGCGAGCTGGCCTTCGTGAAGGGAAACAAAATCTGCAAGATCAAGGACGACGGCGATGACCTCGCCCAGATCGGCATGCCTGCAGGCAACTACTATTTCAGGCCCGACGTGTCCAACGACGGCAGGGACCTGGTGTTTGTCTCGGCTCCCCCCACGGGGCCCGGCGTCCAGGTCGGGATGATCTGCCGCTCGAAGCTCGACGGATCGGGGTTCTTGGCGCTCAACCCGTCTGGCCCCCCCAGCACGACCCCCCGGTGGTCGCCCGACGGGCAGTTCATCGCACACTATGCCGCAGGGGGACCCAACAGGGCCGTCTACCGGATGACGGCCAGCGGTTCGAGTCCCGCCGCGATCCCGAACACAGGGATCCGCAGCGACGGCGGGCATGATTTCTATGCTGCAGGCGGCAGGCTGGTGTTCTCGAACGAGATGACGGACGGATCCTACAAACTGTTCTGGACAAGCGTCGCCGCGGCGGCGCCCGCCGGTACGATCAACCCCTATCTGCCTGCCCCCGTTGCGACGCAGGACCTGTTCGAGACCCTGCCGGCTGTTTCCTTCGCCGGGGACATGCTGGCGAGCGCCCTGCGCTACCCCGGCCTGGTCGGCATCCGAATGCGGGCCATGGGCGCGGACGGCAACTGGGGCCCGCCCTACACCATGAAGCTGCCCGTCGCGTACATCACGGGGATCTCCTTCTCGGACAAGGACGAGAAGGTGTATTTCTCCGCGGTGCCGCAGCCCGGCGAGCCGCAGGTCCTCTACCTCGTGTCGCTCAAGGAGATGCTGCCGACGATCACGGGCCTGCTTACGCTTCCGCCCGGCACGCCCCCTCCCGCGCCCGTCAACGTGACGCCCAAGGTGATCCCTGCCGGCGCGGGGCAGAATTTCTGGCCGAGCGGGATCCCGAAACCCTAGCGGGACCCCGGGCCGGCCGGTTCTCCGGCTTGGAGGCGAAGCGGAAACGGGCATGAAAATTTCTTCCGTTTCACAGGAGAAACGCTTGGGCGGCAAGACTGCCTTCTTCCGCCTTGGCGCCTCCGATAGGGAGGGATGTTGCCATGAAGAAGACCGAAAGGGCCAAACCGAGTCGCTCGCCGTTGAAACCGTTCAAGCACCGGGTCAAGGGCAGCTATGCCTGCGCCCACTGCGGCGCTTCCATCGACTGGAACGAACCGCATCTCGTCTGCAGCAGGTGCAACTACTGGATCTGTTACATGAACTGCAAGCCCTGCCCGAAATAAGAAGGGGTCAGGGCTTGCTTTTTGCCTTCGGGCAGGAACGGTCCTCGGTCCTCACGCCTGTTGGATCCCGCGACCCTCCAACTCGACGCCTCTCACGGCCTCACCGGCGGCGGGGGGGCGTAGCCGTAGTGGTCCCACAGCCGGTTCGGGGGTTGCCCGTAAGGCCGGCCGCAGGAGATGACGTTCAGGCGGCAGAGGGTCTCGCGCCACTCGTACTTGATCAGCACCGTCTCGACGGCCTTCCGCTCGGGCTCGAAGCTCACCTGGCGCGAGGGGGAATACTCCTCCCTGCCGTACCCTGTGCCGGCACTCTGCGATGCCTCGCCCCGGGCGGATGCCTTTGCCTCGGCATCGGCCTGCGGCCGTGCCCCGGGGGCCGCTGTGGAGAGATCGGCCGGCCTCTTGATTCGCTGCACCTCCGGGTAGACGGCGACGGCAATCACGCCCATGGCGGACTGGTCGCCGAAGGCGGCGGCGTAGGAGTCGGGGGCGTCGGTGAAGAAAAACCGGTTGACCCGGTCCTGCTCAGCCCGCCAGCCCGAGTACTCGTTGACGGCACGGGGTTCGAGAACGTACATCCGCTCGCCGTTTTCGAGCCACGACTTCCGCCCCGAGATGATGTTCCGGCCGTCGACGGCCACCACCACACCCACACGCCGGTCGAGGTTGTTCCGGACCACGATCCGGTAGGGCTCCCCCCTGACGGCCTCGGCATAGACCTTCTTGATGCCGTGGGTGCTCCTGTGGGGGTAGAAGGGAAGCGAATGGCCGCTTTCGGTGATGATGCTGACGTCCACCGCGCTGCCCGCGGACGCGGCGGCGGTGGAAGGCAACCCGATGACAATGACGACAAACAGCATGAACCAGGTTTTCATGACCTCCTCCTGCAGGGGTGTTGGGCCCGTCCAAGCGCCTCTGCCCCGTTAGACAAGGGGCGGGGCCGAAAAGTTCCCCGGGCAATCGGGAAACGGGGACAGGGCTGGCACGAAGGATGCAGTTATTCGGGAAGATCGAGTGAATACGCCGCCGGGCAACCGGCATGAAGCGCGCGGAAGCGGAAGTGGCAAAAATTCTTGTGGTGGACGATGACGATCACGTGCGCCTGATGCTCAAGAGGGCCCTCGAGAGGGACTCGCACGACGTGCTGACGGCGGAAAACGGAGCCGTGGCCTGCCGCCTGCAGCGCGAGCAGCCGTCGGAGATCGTCATCCTGGATATCATCATGCCGGAGAAGGAGGGCCTGGAGACGATCCTGGAGCTCCGCCGCGGCGACCCCGGCATCAAGGTCATCGCGATCTCGGGGGGAGGCCAGCTCGGGCCTTCCCGCTACCTCAAGCTCGCAACGCTTCTGGGCGCCGCCTTCGCCTTCGAGAAGCCGCTGAAGCTCAACGATTTGAGGGCCGCGATCCGCGGCCTGTGCGCCGCCGGCGCATAGGCCGCGGCTGTTGTTCACCCGGCGTCGCCGTCTTAGACCCGCCGCCGGCAACCCGACCCAAACCGCAACAGGCCTCAGCATGCCCCAGATCCTCGTCAAACTGGCCGATATGACCGTGAGCGGAAACCCGGAGGACCTTCTCGTCGTCTACGGGCTGGGGTCCACCGCGGCCGTCCTGCTCTACGACAAGGAGACCCGGGTCGGGGGCATCGCGCACTTCATGCTTCCCAGCTCGACGTCCGAGCCCCGGAGGGCCCTGGAATACCCGGCCATGTATGCCGACGTGGCGATCCCGCGGCTGGTCGAATCGTGCATCGGCAAGGGCGCCTGCCGGGAGTCGCTCACGGCGCGGCTGGCCGGGGGGTCGATCCTGATGGGACAGGGGATCTCCCGAAGCATCAGCGAGGGCAACATCGCGACGGCGCGTCAGGTCCTCGAGAAGCTCGCCATCCCGCTGACGGCGGAAAACACGGGGGGCAACCACAACCGGGCCGTGCGGATGGAGATTGCGACGGGGAAAACAGTGGTGAGGCGTCCCGACGGCGGCTGGGAGGAGATGGCATGAACCTGGACAGCGCAATCCGAAATTCCATGACCCGGCTTCCGGCCTTTCCCGCCACGATCCACAGGGTCATGAGGCTGGTCAACAACCCCGATTCCTCCCTGACGGAACTCGTGGAGGTCATCCGGCTCGACCAGTCCATCACGGCCAACATCCTGCGGATGTGCAATTCGGCCTACTTCGGTCTGCTGCACAGGGTGGACAACGTCCACGACGCCGTCATGTACCTCGGCCGGCAGAACATCGTCCGGGCCGTCATGGCCGCGGGCACCAGCCGCTTCTTCAAGAGCACGCCCGGCTACGAGGCCGAGGCGAGGGAGCTCTGGGAACACGCGGTGGGGACGGCCCTGCTGGCGCAGATCCTGGCAAGGAAGATCTCCCGGCGCGAGGACGCGAGTCTCTTCACCGCGGCGATCCTGCACGACATCGGCAAGATCGTCCTCGGGGAGTTCGTCAAGGACAAGTACGCCGAGATCAAGAAGCTCGTCGCCGAACAGTCCCGCTCGTTCCTCGAGGCCGAGGAGAAGGTGCTCGGCATGAATCACGCCACCCTCGGGGGCGTGATCGCCGCCCAGTGGAAATTCCCGGAGGACATCCGGGGCGCCATCGCCTTCCACCATCGCCCGGACCGCCTGCAGGGCAGGACGGACCTGATGCCCTGGGTCATTCACCTGGCGGACCAGGGCTGCCTCATGCTGGGCATCGGCCGCGGCGCGGACGGGCTGGCCTACGAAGGGCTTGACGGGGCCCTGGACAAGCTCGGGCTCGCCCAGGCCGACTTCGAAGAGGCCCTGGCCCGGCTCGTCAAGGAAATGGACAGCGCGCGGGAGATGATCGGGATCGTTCACGCCTCGACGAACTGAGCACCCCGCGGACACCCGGAAAGACAGGGGGTCGGCCGGATTGCGGTCGGCCCCTTTTTGCATCCGCCGTGCAAAGCGGCATGTTTGGGTTGCAGTCCGCTTCCCGGCCGGGGTATAAAGCGCTGGCGGGGGTTTCCCCCGGGCGGGTCCGGACATTGATGATCGTCGCCAGGCTTCTCACTTCCTTCGCCGTCATCCTCGCGGGGCTCGCGCTGGGCTACGCCGTCCAGGTGCTCGCGACCCGCGGGCTCATCCGGCTTCCGGTTCCCCTCGACGCGCTGCGCAGGGGGCTCCAGCGCGGGGCGTTGCTCTTCGTGAACCCCGTGGCCATCGTGGGCGCCACCTGGATCGTCACGATCCGCGACCCGGCGCTGGCGGCCCTGCCCCTCGTGGGCCTCTTCGCCATCGTCTCGGGCGGCGTGCTCGCTCTCGGGGCCGCAAGGCTTCTGCGGCTGCCGCCGAAGAAGACGGGTGCCCTCTTCTGCTGCGGCTCCTTCACGAACATCGGATCCATCGGAGCGCTTGTCTGCTACCTGTACCTGGGCGAGCCGGGATTTGCCCTCGTGCCGATCTACAAGATCTTCGAAGAGCTCTCGTACTACTCCACGGGGTTCCCCATCGCGAAGCACTACAGCGGCAGCATCACATCCGAAGGCCGCTGGGACCGCGTGAAGGGCCTTGTGCGCGACCCGCTGATCCTCGTCTCGGTTTCCGCCCTCCTCCTGGGCGGCGCCCTCAACGCAAGCGGTCTCGAGCGGCCCGCCGTATACGGCAACGTCAATGCCGTCTTCATCCCGCTCGGGGCCTTCATGCTTCTCATCTCCGTGGGGCTCGCCCTTCGCTTCCGGCGGGTGGGCGATTACCTGCGGGAAGCGGCCGCGGTGGCCGCCATCAAGTTCGCCGCCGTGCCCGCCCTGGCCTGTTCGCTGGCCTTCGCCCTGGGGTTCGGTTCCATCGACGGGGGGCTCCCGCTCAAGGTCGTGCTGATCCTCTCGTCGATGCCCGTGGCCTTCAACGCCCTGATCCCGCCCTCGATCTACGACCTCGACCTGGACCTGGCCAACTCGTGCTGGTTCGTCACGACGGCCCTGCTCGCCCTCGTCCTTCCCGTGCTGCTCTTCGCCGTGCAGTCATTCTAGCCGCTGCACGCCCGCCATTCCCCCGGGAGGGGAAATGGCTCGAGATTTGCAACCTTTCAATACATAACAAGAATCGTTGAGGATGGGGCCCGGTCCCGGATGTGTTTCCAGCCGACGGACACCGCGCGCCCGGTCATCGCAGTATCGAGTCGAGGGCCCATGAATCACTCCGTCATCGTCATCGACGACGAGCAGGACTTCCTGGACAGCATGAAGCGGTGCCTGCAGATCGCCGGCATCAGGGACGTGCGGCTCTGCGCGGACCCCCTCAACGCGATCGAGGCCCTCGAGGCGGGGGAGCGGTTCGACGTCGCCCTCATCGACGTCAACATGCCCGGGATGAACGGGAAAGAGGTCCTCAAAACCGTCCGCGAGAAAACCCCGTACACGGTCTGCCTGATGGTCACGGGCATGGCAGACGTGAAACTCGCCGTGGAGTGCATGAAGAGGGGCGCGGCGGATTACATCCAGAAACCCTTTACGCCGGACGAATTCCTGGCCGTACTCAACCCGATCCTGGAGAACAAGAAGCCCCGGGTGCCGGAGAAGCTGAAACTCCTGATCATCGAGGACAACAGGGTTGACCTCAAGCAGTACGAGAACCGCGTCTCGGGGCGGATTTTCGAGAAGGCCTTCGCCGAGGACGGGGAGAGCGGTGCACGAAAATACCGGGAGTTCAAGCCGGACATCGTGCTGATGGACCTGATGCTGCCCCTCAAGAGCGGCTACAGCCTGCTCAAGGAGATCCGCGCGGAAGATTCCTCGACGGCGGTCATCATCGTCAGCAGCCTCGACTCGAAGGACGACATCCTCGCCTGCGCGAAGCTGGGCATCGAGGGGTACCTGGTGAAACCCGTGAACTTCGCCGTGTTGAACGTGAAACTCCTCGAGGGCTACGGGAAGAAAAGCGCGGAGAGGGCCGAGATCGCCGCCGTCTTCCGGCAGCGCCTCCAGGAGTGACGTCCCGCCGACACCCGCCGCCTGCCGGCAGGGTTGCGAGGCCCG
>JGI11944J13513_1002759_pt1 | contig 11769 bp, 9 predicted proteins | sample TerdegcoTASludge_FD_13513 | JGI IMG/M metagenome (IMG submission 13513) | reverse complement strand
GAAGCCTAAGCTAATTGTAATGGCTGAAATCGGGAATGAAAGTCGGGCAAACCATTTCCAACGATTGGACAAAGAAGCGTGGTCTGCGAAGAGTTGAGCAACTAACGCAAGAATGACCAAAACACCTGCGTGGGCGTGTCCTGCACGGAACATTGATTTTTGGAAGTCCGTTAATTGCAAATGTTCCTGTTGTCCGCTTAAAACGGTGAGCAAAAAATACCCACCGTAAATGATTGTCGGAACGGAAAGCAAAATGTAACCGCTTATTTTTCTTGCTTCGTTTGTCATAGCTGTTAGTGTTTAAAGGTTGTTGGTGCTTTGTCCAATTTACTTTTAATAAAAATCAAAGCGGTTTCTTCGTTCTTCATGAACGGAATTTCTTTGCCGTCTTTTTCTTTGATGAGTTCAACAGTTTCGGTCAGCACACCTTCTTCGTAGTTGTAGTTTTGCGTAATTCTAAACTTGTTATACGGCATAAACTTACTTGCATTTGGAACATACATTATCAAAACGGATTTACGAAATTCTGCGTCTGTTGTTCCCGTTCCGTTGCCAAGCGATGAATTGATAGTTGCTTGCACTTTTCCGTCAATCAGATTTTGGTAAGCAACTTCAAAATACATTGTCTGGTCTCTGTTACCCGCTTTGCCGTCATAGTCGGGGTGAATACGGTGCAATGATTTAACGGATTTCCAATGATTGTCATAACGTTTTTGAACAACGTCAAATTGGTAATCATAACTTTCTGCTCGCAACCATTGTCCGTTTTCGTATCGGTATGCTTTGCTGACACCGTTCCAAATAATTGTGTAGGTGTCGTCCAACTCAACGGAACGGTTAAGCGGAACTGTTACTTGTTTTGAAGTGCTGCAACTCGCCAAAATCATAAAAGCTATTGCAGTAGCGGAAAAAATTATCTTTTTCATTCTGAAACTTTTTTAGTGAAACATTAAATTTTACACTGCAAAAGTCCAAAAGTGAAATGAGGAAGAAATTGACAAATGTTACAATCGTTATTTGCCTGCAACTTTTTTTCGCAAACGGCTCAAACTTTCACGTTCAAGTCCCAAATAAGAAGCAATGTGATAAAGCGGTATCCTATCAAAAATGTGTGGTTGATTTTTAAGCAAGTCAAGGTATCGCTGTTCTCCGTCTAAGAACAAAAAACTTTCAACCCGTTGTGTGGTCAGCTTGTAAGATTGTTCGGCTATCATTCTGCCAAAGCGTTCCCAATTTTGCGATTGGTTGTAGGCATTTTGTAAAGCGGATAAATTGAATGTTACAATTTCAGCGTCTTCCAATGCCTGAATGAAGTAGCGGCTGGGTTTACTTTGTAAAAAGCTGTCATAGTCCGTTACAAATTCATTTTCAAATGCAAAATGCGTGTTGATTTCCTTTCCGTCTGCAAGGTAATAAGTTCTGAAACAGCCTTGATTGATAAAGCCGATTTCGTGACAGATTTTTCCTTCGGTCAAAAAGTAGTCTTTCGCTTTAAGTTGTTTTGTCTTTAAAAAGGGTTCAAAAAGCGAACAGTCCTTTTCTGTCAGAAAGGAAAATTGTGTCAGCCAATTTTTAAATATTTTAAAGTCGCTCATTGTCCTGTGTTCGTTGGTCTGTGGGGGTGTCGTCTAAGGTTGCCCACAACGGACTAGTATAAGAGCAGTAGTGGATTTCAAGGCGATTATCTGTCCGTCATCACAAAAGTTTGTTAAATGCACAGAACTTGAATTTACCACTTTACCCGCTATTGCTCTTATATAATGTTGGCGGTAGTTTTTATTCACCACTTGCTATAAAATAATATTCCTCATTAGTGTTAAAATATCTTTCAAATTCTACCTCATTAATCGGTTGTTTGTTTTTAATAAATGATTGAAGGGTGTATATTTTCAACCCTATTTCATTTGAGATAAAATTGTATACATCAAAAGAGGACGTCCCATAGTAGTCACTAGCCCCTTTTCCGCATTCAAATATTACAATGGGCTTATTCATTATTAGCAAATTTTTTGCACCTTTCAAAACACCAAGTTCTCCACCTTCAACATCAATCTTGATTAAATGAATTTTTTCATTTAGTGGAATAATTTCATCCAATGTTTTTAAGTCTACTTTTATTTCTTCAATTTCTGGATTTTTAATATCATATCGTCTTTTCTTTATTCCACTATATGCTGGTGCATTTTTGACAAGCTGAAATGTGGTTTCACCACTACTATCAGAAAGTGCATAAGGAAAAATCTCCACTTTATATTTGTTTTTCAATTCATTAAACAGATAAGGAATTGGCTCAAAAGCATAATGTTTTCCTTCAGGTGCATACTTAAGTATTAAATCCAATATTTCACCTTTATGACAACCTACATCAATGCAATTATTATTTCTCTTTAAATATTTCTTTAATATTATTCTTGTAAGTCTATCGTATTTAAGATTTTTGGTTAAATCTAAATGAAGTGAAATAAATATTTCTCTAAGAGTGTCTTTAATAATGCGCATAAAAATTATTTTAGTGTTTTACAATAAATTTACTGCTAATAAATTGGCCATTTGCAAAATAAACTTTAATAAAATAGAAACCATCATTGTACATTGAAACATCTATCTCAACCTCATTTGCACTTAAATTGGTTATTCCTTTTATTTGTTTATTATCTATATTATATACATACAAGTCTTCGATATCTTCTTTCGAGGATATGTTTATTTTATTATTCGTAGGATTTGGGTATATTGAAATTCCTAATTCTGAATTTCCAGTAAACATATTATTGTATGTGCTTTCAGAATAGTCCAAATCAATAATAGCATTTTTCTGGAAATTTGTTGATGGGGTGTAAAAGCATTGACTTTTGTAATAAATTCTATGAGCTCTATTATCAGAACCTCTAAAAAACACGTTGCCTAGATTATCAGTTGCAATATTGCCTGGATACACATTGTTACTTGTTGAGTTGTCTAGGCCAGACCAAAACCAAGAACCATTCGACCAGTAAATACAGTTAATATTTGAACTTGTACTTCTATAAAATACTTTACCGACATTGTCTGCCATTAAATCACCTGCAACATTATTTGCTGAATTATTTAATCCTGACCAATTCCATATCCCAGTAGATGAATTCCACCATATATTATTCAACTTATTATCACAAGTTCTATAAAAAACTTGATTATTGGGGGTTATTGTTATATTACCACAAACATTTCCATTTGCTGCATTATTTAAGCTTGACCAGCACCATGTGCCAGTGGATGAATTCCACCAAATATTGTTTAATTTATTATCAAGTGTTTTGTAGAAAACTTGACCATTTGATGAAATCGCCAAGGCATCTCCAACATTTCCATTTGCAGCATTATTCAAATTTGACCACCACCATGTACTAGTTGATGAGTTCCACCAAATATTGTTTAATTTATAATCAAGAGTTCTGTAGAAAACTTGACCATTAGAGCTCACAGCTATAGGCCCCCTCACATTTCCATTTGCAGCCTGATTAAGTTCCGACCATTGCCAATTTTGAATATTAGAATCCCACCAAATAGAGTTTATTTTATTATTTGTTGTTCTATAAAATATTTGACTTCCATCTTGTGTAATAGCCAAATCACCAGCTACATTGTTTGCTGCATTATTTAAAGCAGACCATTGCCAAGTATTGGAATTGCTATCCCACCACATAGAATGTATTTTATTATCGAATGTTTTGTAAAAAACTTGTCCATTTATTTTGCTACAAACTACATTTCCAGATACATTCTGATATGAATTATTGCTCAATGTTCCTTCTCTCCATATATATTTATCGCAGTCTAAATATATTGCAAATACTCCATCCCCATATGTACTGGTTCTTAGAGACTGAGGAATATAAATCTTTACAAGATTATTATTACTTATTACAGTATTTGTTTGGAATTCCAAACCAGTTTCTGCACTATACCATTTTACTATATATTGCTTATTATTTTGATTAACAGGTATATTAATTTCATTAATTGATGAACTTGGACTAGGCTTGTATATTGGATTGAGTGTTTGTAAGTAATTATTACCGTTAGTAGTTAATCGTAAATTTTGAAAATGAAAATTAATATCTTGTGACCACCCATAGATTGTATCATTGTTTGAATTTTCCATATAATAAGTGCGTAATCCATTAATATTGGATATCTTGTATGGATAAAATAGCTGAGAAGGAACAGGTATTGAATTCATAAACACCGAAATTGGTTTAAAGACACCAAATAAATTATTTGGTTTTATATAACTATCCCAGTGCCAATTCGAAACAGAGCCAAGTGCAGTTGAAAATGCAGAAGACCATAAAGAATTGTGTAATTCAAAACCCTTTGGGTCAAATTGTGTCCAAATATTAGGTTCTGAAAACCCCCACTCTCCATTCATATATGGTTTATTCATAGTGTTTATTGAACTTTGTGCAACCGCATAGAAATGATTCTGAAAATCATCGTTTGTATTTGCTATAGGATCTTTGTAATCATGAGATTGTGTATAATCCATGACCGAGAAAACTGATTGGTTTGAACTTGTAATTCCACCTCCATAAGATGTAGTTATCAAATGTTTATGAGGGTCAATACTTTTAATATAATTGTACATTATAGTATGCCAATTAAGAATATCGCTTGCATAATTCCTTGGGGGTGTTAAGTTTGGATTAAATACTTGAATTTGATTTACTTCATTCCATAATTCCCATGAAACTAAATTTGTAGAAAAGCCCCATCTTGACACTATATATTTTAACAAATTTTTTGTTGTAGAGATTGCAGTGCTATCTGAAAAAAATTGAAATGGTGTTGAAATGGGTCCTCCATTGTTCGAATTGAAAGGGTTTCTATTGCTCCATGCATTAATACAATATCCCGCATCGCCCCAAGCCGCATGAGAAAAAAGACACAACATAACATTAATTCCTTTTGTTTTTGCATAATTAAATATCCAATCTAACTGATACGCATCTTTCTGATTATATAGATTAAAGTAATTCTGTTGTGTGGTAAAATCATAACCCACTAATGCCATTCCTTCGTACATATCCAACCATACTCGAATAAAATTAGCCTTATTAATTGCAATATTGTCAATGTAATATTTGTATTCGTTTGTTCCAAATGTTTGAATGCCCCAATATGTTGGAGAACTATACCATGCAACATTTTGGCCTACAGGGAAAAAGAATTCACCTGTTGTCCTTTTCAAGAATTTTTTATTAGCTTTTACAATAAATCCCTTATTTGAAGACGATATACATATAAAGCTTAATGTATTGGTTATTGGATGGGTAATACTTCCAGAATTATCAGTTGTAGTTATTTTATACTGCCAATTACCTGCTTCATTTGGAGTAAATCGAATCTTCCAATTATTAATACCATTTGGAGTTAATGTTTCACATTGATATGGAGTGCAGTTAGAATTTGTCTTAGTATAATCTTGATAATAAAACGCAAAAACTTTGTAATATTTTCCGCTCGGAGACCAAAATTCACAATATGAATTAACTATGTCTGGATTATATGGATTTGTATAATTGTTCATTGTATAAGTTATTTCAAATTTTTCATACAATCCAACATTATTATTTGGTGATGTAACAACATTTGAAATTGATGGTGTCGCCAGCAAAATATTTATCTTAAAGACTACACTCATAATGATTAAATAGAAACTTTTTGTTTTCATATTTTATATTATTTTATTATTAGTGGCTCACGTTTCAATCTGCCTTAAAATTACCGCCAACGGTCCCGGGTATGAAACGTAGGGCATTTCGGAGCAGCGTACTTGTCCACTGATACAAAGTTTGCTTAGAACCCGAAACTTGCGGAAACCACTGTCCGCCCTATGTTTTATACCCATTGTTACCTGCCGTTTTTTTTATATTCCTCTTTTGTCTCTTTTAACCAATTTGGATACCTGTCAAAAATTGACTCTAGTCTACTAGCAAACTCCTTGGTATATTTGTGTACCGAACTAGATTTGCTTACAGAAATTTCGGTATGATATTTTGGATTTCCTTTTATTTTTAGTTTCCAGAGTATAGCTTGAAATTCAAAACTGTTAATGCCAAATTTTTCCTTAAAATCGCTAAATCTATATGGATAAAGAGCGTCTGTTTTAGGTATATTGGAAGTATCTACAATTCCTGTTATTTCTCCAATTAATTTCAATGTTGGTGCACCTTTCTTCTCGGAGAAATCACCTTCCTTTATAAATTTCAATTTATCTGCAATAGATTTATCAAGTAGTATTCTTCCTTTTCCAGTTTGAATTTCTCCATTGAAAGTGTCAATTAAGTGAATGTTCTGAGGTCCAACTTGACCTATTTTTTCTACATGTTTAAGCCACAGTAGTTTCTCTTTTTCACGTTCTGCACTTAATATTCCCGAGAGCTCTGTGTATCCTATTTCTTTTGTTTCACCACGATAACGATAGTAAATTGCAGCCTCTCTTAATATATTTTTATAAGCCTTTCTACATATTATGGGTTTCTGAAGGGATTCTTCCACCCATAGTCGTCCAAATTGCTTTCCATAGACTTCTAGAGACTCCATTCCCCACAAAACTTCATGCGAGAAATATTCACTCAAGAATTGGTTAATTTTATTTGAGTCACAATTTTCAAACTTATCATTTTGAAGACCTATTGGTATTCTAGGTTTGTCCTTTATTCCAAATATTATTTCGCCGCCCTTATTATTAGCCATTCCAACAATTGACCTTAAGTAATCAGCTAAAGAGTCACCATAATGAAAAGCTTCTTTAAATTCTAAATCAAAACTTTCTCTTTGCTTCAAAAATCCTTTGGTATTTAGTTCAAATGTGCATTTCATATTTTATTCAAATGGCAGGTAACTCGTTTATAGGCGCTACTTTATTTCGCCTTATTTCCAATTTTGGGTGTATAGGCGCTATAAAGTAGCGTTTTATTTTTTCTGCAAGTATAATAAATTTTTCACAAATCATCAAATGGGTTTCTAATTTTTTGTAAACTTTGTTGCGATACATGTGTATATGTTTCAGTGAGCATCTCAGAAGTTTTGTCTGAAACAGGTACTTGTCTGTATTTGTGACTCTTTGAATTTCGAATCATAAGCATATGGCACCTGGGGGGTAACCTCAACATTTTTCAGGTTTAGCCGCCCGGCCGATTTGGGTAAATCAGTTTCGATTTTATGCGTACCTGCAACAAAAATTTCTAATTCATCTCGCCCTCTAAAGGCTTCAAAAACCTTATCGAGCCTGAATTTTGGGGATTTTCTGTGCCATAAATTCCTGCTCCGACTCCAGGCTACCCCAGGCAGGGTCTTTACACATTCAATAAGCTGTTCATCTCTGTCGAACACCAGACTTACCACCTCCTTACCTCTATGCCGGATTAAGCTCAGGGTAACAATCTTTCTCTTCGTGCCAATAGTACCTGGGGTGGTCATATGTTTTAGGTCTAATGGTTCTCAGGGCGATATGTAAAGCTGTTTTTTAGAAAGATGAATAGAATCAGGGTCTTTCTTCTCGCAAAAATAATGATTAAATTTCCAAAATCAACTCCTTGAAGCTTTTTTTGAGAAAAATTTTGTAGATCAAAAGGGAAGAATTTACTACCCTTTAAACTGCTTGATTCATTATGAGTTATGCTATTCGTGTGTCAGGATTAAAAAAGTGAAAGAGTATGGATGAAAAGGGTTGTTTGATGAAAAGCCTCGTCCCAAACTGAGAACCGGAACATGAACTTATTCGCCAAAGAAATGAATGCTAATGGACCTTAAAAGTGCAGCACTACAATTTTCACCTGGCTTATACAAAAAAAGGAAATCGCATGGATTTCCTTTTTTTAGACATATTGATTATCAATCGGTTAGTCGCCTTCTTCTTCAATCTTTTTGGCACATTCCTCGCAATTGAGGCTGCGAGCATACATGGTCATGGCCCTGGCACTCATGCCCATGCTCGAAAATCCGCCGTCGTGATAGAGATTTTGCATGGTTACTTTGCGCGTAAGGTCGCTAAAAAGGGTAATGATGTAATCGGCACATTCTTCGGCCGTTGCATTCCCAAGGGGCGACATGCGGTCGCTAAAGTCGAAGAGGTCATCAATGCCTTTGATGCCGCTGCCGGCTGTAGTCATGGTGGGAGATTGGGAGACCGTGTTTATACGAACTTTCTTATCTCTGCCATAAATGTAGCCAAAGCTTCGTGCAATAGATTCAAGCGCCGCTTTAGCATCAGCCATATCGTTGTAGCGGAAAAGGGTACGCTGGGCTGCAATGTAGGATAGTGCCACAATGCTGCCCCATTCTTTCACCGCATCCATTTTCTTGGCCGTCTGAATGATTTTGTGGAACGACAGGGCAGAGATATCCATCGTTTTCATGTAATAATCGTAGTCAACATCATCGTAGGGTCTGCTTTTCCTGACGTTGAGCGACATGCCGATGGAGTGCAGGATAAAGTCGAAGGGGCCGCCAAAACGTTCCATGGCCACTTTGTACACATTTTCAATGTCTTTCACACTGGTGGCATCACCGGGAACCACAACGGTATTTATTTTTCGGGCAAGTTCTTCAACTTCTCCAAAACGGATGGCCGTGGGCGTATTGGTTAGAACTATATCGGCTCCTTCTTCATAGGCCCTCTCGGCTACTTTCCATGCAATCGATTTGTGGTCGAGGGCGCCGAAAATGACACCCTTTTTGCCTTTAAGTAAATTGTATGCCATAGATAGGTTTTAAAATAGTTTTAAACAACCTTACTTAACACCTGAGGATAACAATTGTTTAGCTGCTTCTCGTGAAGCGTCGGTAATGTGTTGATTGCTAAGCATTCCGGCGATAACCTCAATGCGTTCCTCGGCTGAAAGTTGCCTGATGTCGGATCGGGTGGTTTGGCCTTGGGTGTCTTTGAAAACGATGAAATGCTGATCGCCCAGTGCAGCAATTTGCGGAATATGTGTAATGGCGATTACCTGCATAGAAGTGGCCATTTGTTTCATTACCTTTCCCGTTCGGTCGGCAATACCCCCCGAAACTCCTGTATCAATTTCGTCGAAAATGATGACAGGTATAAGGGTTTTGTTGGAAATTAAAGACTTGATAGCCAGCATTAAACGTGATAGTTCGCCGCCGGAAGCTACCTTAGAAACGGGTCGGGGTTCTTGTCCTTTGTTGGCTGTAAAAAGGAATGAGGTGGTATTTTTACCTGTTGGTGTAAAATCCTCAACAGGTTCCAGCAGGATTATTACTTCGGCATCAGGCATTCCCAGCAGCCGTAGAGTTTCCTTGAGGCGATCTTCCATAGTCGGTAAAACATCTTTACGGCGTTGCCCCAAAATACCGGCTACTTTTTCAAGTGATGCCTTTTGCAATTCCGCCTCACGACTCAGCTTTGCAATTTCACCGGAGAGGCTGTCGAAGCTCTCCTTCTTTTGCTCTAACTCCTTTTTCAGCTCCAGAAGAGCGTTCACACTTTCTACGCGGTGTTTTTTCTGTAATCGGAAAAGGGTGTCGAGCCGGGCATTAATTTCTTCAATGCGGGCTGAGTCATACTGGATTTCCTGAGATGCTTTTTCCAGTTCGCTCCGTATGTCTTTTAGTTCTACCAGGCACGATTCGTAACGGTCAGATAGCTCAGAAAGGGATGATTTAAATTTTCCGATATGATGTAAATCCGAAGATTGTGACGCAAGTGCCGGAATAACTCCTGTTTCATCAGCATCCAACATTTGCAAAATCTGATGAATTTTCAGGCTGATCTCTTCAGCATGGGTAAGGGTTTCGAGCTCTTGTTCGAGAAGCTCTTGTTCGCCTTCCGCCAGATTTGCCTGTTCCAGTTCGTTTAGCAAAAAGTCTAAATAATCCCGATCCGCCAGGCTTTTGTTTTCGCTTTCAATTAATTGACTAAGGCGTGCCTGAGTATTCCTGAATTCTTTATAAATTTTCTGGTATTCTGATAAGAATTCGCGGTTGCGGGCAAAATCGTCGACCACTGCCAGTTGAAAGTCGGCTGCATTTACGAGCAAAGTTTCGTGTTGGCTGTGAATATCAACCAATAAATCACCCAATTGGCGTAATTGTGAAAGATTTACGGGGGTATCGTTGATGAAAGCCCGACTTTTGCCGTTGGGTAAAATTTCGCGGCGTAAAATCAGTTCTGCGCCGGCATCCAGTTCTTCCTGCTGCAGTAACATTTGCACAGAAGGCGTCAGTTCGCAGAATTCTGCTTCAATCACACATTTTTCTTCAGGATTGCGCAGCACCTGAGTGTCGGCCCGGTTTCCAAGCACCAATCCTAAAGCACCGAGCAAAATGGATTTTCCGGCTCCCGTTTCTCCGGTAATGATATTAAAACCTTTACCCGGACAAAATTCCAGGGATTCTATCAACGCATAATTTTTGACTGAAAGCCTGGTTAACATTGCCAGATGATTAGAGGTTAGCGCAAGTTTACTTACCCAATACGGCCTGGTATTTGGTGCTATTGGCCGGATCTATTTCTTTGAGCAGGTTAACGACTCTCACTTTTTCGTTGTCGGCGGCTCCACTCAAAATATTGATGAATTCATCGCGTTTGGCATCCATAATCAATTGAAAGAGAAAGGAGTTAGGTTTGTCGCGGTAAGCCCGGCGCAAAAGCTCGAAACTCTCAATAATGTTGGCTTTTCCTCTTTCGAGGTCTTCTGCCATCAGGTCGAGGCCCTGGCGATGATACTGGTACCAAAATTCGCGTAAAGTATTGAAAGACGTATTGTTTAGGTTCTCTGCCAACCAATATCTATTACGCTGGCTTTCAAACGATTTCCATCCTCGCTGGGGTAGGTTCTGTGCCATGTTTACAATGTTCATGGCTTTTTCGTAGAAGGGAGTGCCTCCGAAAAGGGAAAATGAATCGAAATCGAGGCCTAAAAAGATATAAGCATAATAGGCTACAAGAGCAGTTAAATTGGAAGTGATTCCGGATTCCTGAAAATCAAGGGGTTCGAATTCTACGTAATTAAATTGGATATTGTTATCCATGTAGTTGAAAAGAGTGCTGTTGTAGGAACTTTTATAAACCGGACGACGCAATACCAGATTCATTGAGCCCTTGAATTCATCGGTAGATATACGGTCGCTGATTTGAATCAGCATAGTACACTCAATACGTTCCTCGGTTTTAAACTGATAGCTTGACCACCGTTTATTGTTAACAAATTCATAGAGTGCTGTTTGCATGGTATTATACACCTGCTTGTCGGTACCCTCCACCTGTTTGGTAGAAACAGAAATCTGACAGTTAAGCTCCTGGGCTGCCATTGTCAGAGGCAACAAGCTTATCAGCAGAAATAAGAATGTATTTTTCATGGCTTTATTTTTTAATTTTCCTGCCCGTTGAGGATATAATCAAAAATGATCTCTGCGATTTTATCTTTATTTAACAAGGGAGTAGTATATCGGTGGCCATTTAGGGAATATATGGTTACTTTGTTGGTGGAATGGCCAAAAGTGGCGCCGGGATCATTCATGGAATTCATAACAATGAAGTCGGCATTTTTCCTCTTCAGCTTTGCCAGCGCATTTTCTTCTTCGTGGTCGGTTTCAAGGGCGAAGCCAACCAGCAACTGCCCCGGTTTTTTCTTTTTCCCCATTTCTGCCAGGATGTCGGTGGTAGGTTTTAGTTTGATTACCATTTCATCCTGTTTTTCTTTCTTAATTTTAATTTGAGAAGTCTGCTCAGGGGTGAAATCGGCCACAGCTGCTGCCATA
>JGI11944J13513_1002756_pt1 | contig 11780 bp, 10 predicted proteins | sample TerdegcoTASludge_FD_13513 | JGI IMG/M metagenome (IMG submission 13513) | reverse complement strand
ATCGACTCGACGGTCATCGGCGCCCCTCGCGATAAAACGGAAGCAGCATAATCTTTTTTGGGAGGTGCTCACATGGCATCGATCGGCGGACGGCTTGCGAAAGTGATGTACGGCAGCGTGACGGTTGCCGGGATCGGGGAATGGTCCATGAGCGGCTTCGTGCCGGATGTGGTGGAGGATACCGCGTTCGGCGATACGGTCAAGAAGTGGAAGAACGCGGGCATCGCGGACGCCGGCGAGATCTCGTTTTCCGGCAACTACGATCCGGACGACACGAACGGCCAGGTGATGCTCAACTCGCTGGCCACGTCGGACTCGGGCCTGACGAACCTCTACTTCTACGAGGACACGGACCACTTCTGGCGGGTGGCGGCCGGCGGGGAGCTCATCCTGACGGAAGTCCAGCCCATCAAGTTCATCAAGAATGGCCTGGCGACCTGCAGCTTCAAGTGCAAGATCTCCGCGAAGGCCATGGAAAGGGTCGGTTCGTAACCCATGACGGTTTTCGATCTCGATGAAAAGCAGGGCGTCTGGTTCGAGATGGAAGGCGGCGGCAGGGTCCAGATGCGGGCCCTCACCGCCGACGACCTGAAGCGGATCCGGGCCCGCACGGTCACGAAGAAGGCGGAGATCACGAAGGTCGACGGCGTCATCGCCCGCGTGGCCTGGGATGAAACCGACGAGGACCTGCAGAACGAGCTCTTCTGGGACCACTGCATCGTCGGATGGGAGAAGGTCTTCGACAAGAAGGGCAAGGCGATCCCCTGCACGACGGCAAACAAGGTCCTCCTGATGACCCGGTCGGCGAAGTTCGCCCGGTTCGTGGGCGAGAAGCTCAAGGAGCTGGCCGAAGACGACGCCATGAGGGCGGAGGCCGCCGAAAAAAACTGATCGAGTGGGTCGAGTGGTCCGACGAGCTCGCCCCGAGATGCGCCGACTGTCGGGAGATGTACGGGCGTCGGAAGCCCCCGGCCGAGCCCCCCTGCGGGACCTGCCGGGTCGAGCTGATGGAGGAAAACGCGGAGGTCGCCCAGGTCTACATGCTCACGAGGCGCCAGGTGATCACCGTCGGGGCCGGGCAGGTGGCCGACCTCTCCATCCCGGCCGTCAAGATCGCGATGGACCTCTACGGGGTGCGCGATCAGAAGGCCTGCCTGAACCGGGTGCGGCGCGTTTTCCATCATTTTCAGGGGAGGAAGGATGAGGGTCAGTAACTGGAACCCCCAGAAATTCGACGGGGAGATCATGGCCGCCTCCATGGAGCGGCTCCGCAAGGCGGCGGAGCTGGTGGCGCAGAGGGCCCGCGGAAAGTGCCCCGTCGGGACCATCTCAAGGCCGATCTACAAGCGCGGCCCCTACGCCGGGCAGCCCTGGACGGCCCGCGACGCCGGGGCCCTGAAGAAGACGATCCGCGTGGTCGAGAAAAAAAATAACTTCGGGGTAGAGATCGCCGGCAGCCGCAACGTCCGCGTCTATGCCGGAAACTACCTCGTCTACTACGCGAAGATCGTCGAGTATGCCGGGAAGAAGTTCCTTCGCCCGGCGCTTAATTCGAGCAAGGTTGAAATCCGCAACATCCTGGAGAACGGCTGATGGCAAAAGGAAAGCCCATAGGAACCATCTTTGCCGAGCTTGACCTTGACACCACGCGCTTCACGAAGGCGCAGCAGCGTCTGCTTAAAGATGCCACGAGCACCTCGCTTTCCATCGAGGACAACTTCCGCAAGCTAGGGATCAAATCATCCGCCGAATTTGATCTCATGCGGCGCAAAATTGAAAATTCCTACAACATGATCCGCAACAGCGCGAAGGCGTCGGCCAATGACATCATACGGGCCGAGCAGGCCAAGAACGCCCAGATCGCACGCCTTAACGAACAGCAGTTTGGCAGGCAGATATCCCACATCGACAACCTGAAGCGAAACTGGCTGGCCGCTGCGGCCGTCATCGGCACGGCCATGTATGCCGCAAGGCAGGCGTGGGACATGGCAAAGGCCGGGGCCGACTTCACTGAGCAGCGCGGCATCCTCGACAACCTCGCCCGCAAGTACGACAGCACGGCAGATTCAATCGTGCGATCCATGCGAAAAGCCAGCGAAGAAATGATAGCCGATGTCGATCTGATGTCGATTGCAACGGCTGGACTCGCCAAGGGGCTGAGTCCAGACCAGCTCATTAATCTGGCAGACGCGGCGCGTATCCTCGGAGATACCGTCGGGCAGACCGCAACGGAAGCACTGAAGAACCTGACCGAAGCACTCGAAACGGGGCGCACACGGGGCTTAAAGACCTACCTGGGGACGGCGCTGGACCTGGAGGCCGCCTTCGGCGAGCTCGTCAATAAGATGACCGAGGCCGAGAAGGCGCAGGCCATGTACGCCATGACCATGATGGAGGCCACTCGGCTTCAGGGGCAGCAGACGCAGAAAGTAGACGACTCGGCAGACAGTATCGAACGCCTTGAGGCGAAATACCGCAACCTCATGACGACAATCTCGATTGCCACAAAGTCGCTCGTCGTGGGCATTCTGACAGCTGACAACTGGATGCAAGGCGCCCTTGCAATCTCGGGTATCGAGATGCCCGAGATCCCCAAAGTAACCACCGGCCCGACTGAAGAAATAAAGAAGGAAACAGACCGTGTCGTCAAGGGATACCAGGACCAGATCGACGCCCTGAAGCGGATTATCGCAGCCCGCAACGACGTTGCGAAGAATGCCAAGAAGGGCATCGACGAGATGGTAAAGATCGAGGAGCAGGCCTACATGAAGGAGATGGCCCTCTTTGACGAGATCATGAAGGAAAACGAACGCTACCTTGAGCAGATGAAGAAGGACCAGGAGCGTTACGACGAAGCCCTCTACCTCTCCGAGATGGAGCGCTTCGAGCGCCTGGAGAAGGAAAACGAGGACTACCTCGAGAAGGCGAAGAAGATGGCCCTCGAGCGCTTCCAGATGGAGCGCGACGTCTACGAGGACCTCCGCGGCTACGAGAAGAGCTACTATGGCGCGGCCGTGAAGCTCATCGAGGAGCAGGCCGCACGATACCGCGAGGCCGGCGTCGACGAGGTCGCCGTGGCCGTCTGGGTGCGTCAGGAGATCATCAAGGAGAACATCAAGAAGGGGAAGAGTTCCGAGGATTTCGTCCGGGGCTGGGAAGCGGGCCTCGAGGAGATGCGCCGCGACGCCATGACCTGGGGCCAGGCGGGCTACGATATATTCAAGTCCTTCGCCGAGCAGTCCCGCGGGACCCTTTCCGACGTCCTCTTCGACGGCATGAAGGGCGAGATGAAGAGCTTCGAGGACTACTACCAGGCTTTCGCGGACTCGCTGCTTCGGACCTTCACCGACGCCGTCTCGCGGATGATCATCGAGTGGCTGCTGCTCCGCAGCACGATGAGCATGGGGAGCATGGCCTTCGGGCTTGCCGGCGGCGGCTCCGGGATGTTCTTTGCGAAGGGCGCGGCCTTCTCCGGCGGGCGCGTGACGCCCTTCGCCGACGGCGGGGTCGTGGACCGTCCCACCGTCTTCCCCATGCCGCAGGGCGCGGGCCTCATGGGCGAGAAGGGTCCCGAGGCCATCATGCCGCTCAAGCGCCTGCCAGGGGGCCGCCTGGGCGTCGAAGCGCAGCAGGGCGGAAATCTGACGATCTCCGTCCCCGTGACGGTGGAGCGGAAGAACAACCGCATGGCCGCCGAGCTCCGCACGGAGATCGAGGACACGGTCCACAAGGTGATCCGGAGGTACAGCTGATGGCCAACGTCATAATCGGATCGCGCACCCTCACGCTGGACCCCATGCGGATGACAATGGTCCGCGCCGACAAGTCCTGCGCCCACGTCCAGACCTACGACTCCGTGGCCTACTTCTCCTGGGGCACGACCCTTGTCGGCAAGGAGATCCTGCTGGAGTGGCCCGTCATGGACGCGGCCGAGTTCGCCGCCCTGCAATCAATCTTCGAGGCCGACGCCTCGTTCACCTTCAACCCTAACGACGGGGTGACGACGAACACCTTCACCGTGGAGATGACCTCCTTCACGGGCGATTACTGGCGCGGGCGCGGGACCACGGTCCACGAGACCCGCAAGAACGTGAAAATGACCCTTCTCATCCTTGCCGTGGTGACTGCATGATCACCCTCGACGCAAACCTCGCGGCCGCCCAGGCCCTCCAGAACCGTCGCCCCTTGTGCCGGATCGTGTCTGCCGAAAACGTGGACCCGATCCCCTTTGTCGGCGAGCTGCTCTCGACGGCCACACCCAACGAGCAATACCCGGCAGTCCGTGCCCATTCCACAGGACGGCTTTTCGTGGCCTTCGCAGTGGATGCCGGCGGGACGGACGTCCTGCGCTACGGCTACACGGACGCGGACAGGACGTTTTTCACATACGTCGATTTCACTCTCAGCGCCAGCCGGACCTGCGGAGAGGTAGCGGTCTGCGAGATGGCCGACACCTACGTCGGCCTCGTCTGGGAAGAAAACTACGGGGGCACCAGGACGATCAAGTACCGCAAGATCACCGTCACGGGAGTGGACCCCTCGCCTGCAGTGACCGGGACGATCCTCACAAACAACACGGCGGACTTCTTCACGGGCCCTGCCGTGGCCATCCTATCCGACGACACCTACATGCTCGTCTATGGCGCCATGGACGGGACGGACTGCAATCTCTACTACCGTACCAGCGCGGATTTCGTGACCTGGGCTGCTGCCGGCACCGTCGACCTTTCAGCCCTCACCGACGCCCAGCGGAAGGCGAACCCGGCCCTGCTGGCAATCGGCGCGGACCTCTACCTGTTCTTCGATTACGTCGAAAGCATCGGCCCGAACGGGGAGGAATTAACCAACGTTTACTATGTCAAGACGGATGACAAATTCGCCACTAACTCCACGGCGGCTGCCCTCACAACCTATACGGAATACGGGGAACGCGCGGAGCACCCGGCGGCTGCGGTGAACGCCGCGGGGCAAATCTACCTTGCCTTCGACCGGGTCCTGTCGGCCTTGCAGATGGACAAGGATTCCACGGGATGGTGCGGGGCCTATTCCCATATATCCAACATGCACATCGACATTGCGAATCAGAAACTCTACGCGGTCGCATCGTGGATGCAGGGCGGATATAAAACACTCGCCTGCGTGGTGCAGATCGACCTTTCGACATGGGAAATTGACAACTGCTGGAGCACGTCCTCCGTCCCGGCCTTCCCGGCCTACTTCGGAAATACGGGAAACGTCTGGTGGGATTCCTACCACGGCGACGGGGCCTATGTAGCAGTCGGTCATTCAGGCGGGGTTGTCAGCCTGCTCGATGCCGACGCGGACACCATCACGAACTATGTTTTCTATGACCGCAGCGCCTACGGGCTTGCCCAGAACGTGACGTGGACCCCGCCGTATTCGATGGGATTAACAACGGAGATGACTCTGGCTAAGACATGGCTGGACGTGGAGAACGACCGGCTTTATGTCCTGCTCGTGCGGCCTAAATACGTTCATCAATCCGTCATGCTGCTCGGGTATATCGACATCACCCAGGCGGGGCCGAACTACACCTTCACGACAGTCCTGACCAGCACGGGCAGCGGCTATGAAGAAGAATGGTTCCTAATGGGATTAGCGATGCTCGGCAACGGATGGATGGAGATAAACCCGGCAGCAGACCTCGTGATTTTAGGGGCTACCGGCACCACAGGCAGCCTAGTATTGGAAGGCAAGCTGCGCGTTTACACCCTCTCAACCGGAGGCCTTTGGAAGGATTACAATACGACCTCGAACCCCACGTTCCCGAAGCTGGGCCTGCGGCGCGGGGTCTACAACGACGGGGTGATCGCGGGGGTTTTCGATTATGAAAGCCTCTATGGTCAAGCAGACTACCGGGGCCTGTGCCTGATCGACCTTGCCACGGACGTTGTGACATACAGGCGCCCCTCATGGGAGTCTGTGGACGATTACGGCCTGCACGACATCGCCCTCACCGACACCGGGGAGTATATCATCCAGGCCAACGGCTACGGGGTCACCCTGTTCAACGGAACGGAGTGGACGCTGTTCAGCAATGCCACCCTGCCGGGCATGACCCCGGACGGCGCAGATGATTTCTTCGGTCCGATCCTCTACAACCCGACAACCCGAATGATCATTGCAGGGCATCACGATGTCGGCTCTTGGAGCGGCCTCGTCATGTTCAGCCGCGACGGGTACATCCGGCAGAGCAATTACATCGTCGGCACGGCAGACGGCCCGGGATGGGACTGGAGCACCGTTGCCCCTCTCGTGGTCGGGTATACGGACTATGCCGCCTCGCTGGCCTTCGATCCGGACGATGATTCCCTGTACGCCTTCTGGACGAATCAGTTCGGAACGGAGTTGTCAATTAAGTGGGACAAGGCTCTTGCCGAGATCGACCTGTCAAGCTACCTGCTCCGGGGTTCGCCCGTCGAGCGGTATTCCACCATCGACCCGCACACGGGCGCATGGGACGCGGGACTGTCTTTCGAGGTCTCGCACGGGCACCTGTTCGACGCCAGCAACGGGGCAAGCCTGCTGCGGTCCTACTTGGCGAAGGGGCGACGGATCGAACAGCAATTCGGGGAGATGATCTCCGGATCCCCGGTCTGGGAAACGGCCCGGGTGTTCACGGTCAGCGACGATGGAGAAATGGTCTACGAGCGCGGACAGTATCCGACCATGCAGGTCGAGTGTGAAACGCCCCGGCGACGGTGGAGCCAGATCCACATTGTCGCCTCGGAGGCGTTCAGCGGCTACCCGGAGGACATCATCACCGACCTGCTCGAGGACTACGCGGGGATCGACTCGGCAGACATCGACCTCGGAGAATGGGACGGCCGCGCGGAAATCGAATACCAATTCGTTGACGTGATGCTCGGGGATGCTGTGAACCAGATCGCCTACCACTTCGGGTATGCAATCAGGGACGGGGCTGACGGCACGATTCAGGCGGTCAAGATCACCGACGCGGGAACGGTGACCCGGGCATACTCGGACAATTCAAAACTGCTCCGGGCCACGCCGCGCAACCGTCATTCCAGCTTCGTGAACCGCTGGACCGTGCAATGCGAAGAACGGACCTTCACGGAACTGCTCATGCAGGAAACGCTGGCGGCAGAGCTGATGGCCAGCCACAGGTGGAACACGGGGTCGAAAGTCTACAGGGTCCACTACACGCAGGGGGAAAAGATTTTCCGCAACCCGCGCCTCGAGGTCCTGGCAAGCGTATCCTCGCTGGCGTTCCAGTTGGCGGGCTCCTGCTCGGAAACCCTGCTCGACAACTCGCACGACGAGGCCGATCAGACGCTATGGGATACCTTCTGCGAGGTAGAGGTAGATTCGCCGGACCTGACGCCCGCCTTCGCTGCGGCATTGGCGGCACTCGTCGCCGCCTACTGGCTGCCGGACTGGGCGCCTGGAGGCACGGGCGGCCCCACCTACCCGACGGGCAAGTATGTTGCTTTGGCTGCCATCTTCATCGCCCTCAACATTCTGGGCGCCACTGGGAATTTCCTGTACCGCATTTATGGCCAGCCGGTGGTAAAGGTTCGCCGGACAGTCCAGGCACAGGCCGACGATACCGATGCCCAGGTCCAGATGGGACAGGTCATTGCCGACGCGCCCTTCGTGGACCCGCTTTGCGGAAGCCCGTCGGAGTGCCAGACGGTTGCCGATTTCCTCAAGATGGTTGGCATGGCCGAGCGCAAGCGGTGGTCTGCCGAGCGGGTCGCCGATCTCCACGACGAGGAAGGCGACACGATCTCCGTGGTCCACCCGTTTAGCGGCCAGGCGTTGCCCGTGTTCCTTACAGACTTGAAAACGACGTTCCTGATGCCCGAGGGCGACACCGGCGCCGGCGGGATCACGCAGGAAATCGAGGGGTGGAGAGTATGAGCAGGCGGATCCTGCGCGACGGGATGAAGCGGGAGGCCCGGCACACGCCGAGGCCGTTCAACGGCCAGATATACGACATCCCCTCCACGGAGTATTGCCGGGTGATCGTGCAGGGGTCCGTGAACCCGGTGGTCGCGTGGTTCTCCCGCAACGGCCATCATCGCCCGGCTGAAATGAAAGTGGGCAACGCGGTCCTATGCCAGTACAAGCTCGGCAACAGGGGCCAGATCGAGGTGATCGGCAACGGGACGGTGATCCCCACGCCGATTGCAGGGCAACCGGAACCAACCATCCCCGTGGGCGCGGACGCGATCCTGTCGGGACTTCAAGTGTTAGCGATACCAGAAATTTAAGGAGGAAAGATAGATGGCAGAAAATGTGGTAGTGGCAAAGGCGATCTTAACAGGGGCTCTTGATGATATACAGGCGAACGATTGTTTCCTGAAACTGTTTGCAAATAACTACACCCCGACTCAGGCAATGGTCCCCGGTGATTTCACCGAGGCCGTGGGCGGGGGATATGCCCACAAGTGGGTTAAGGGGAAGACGACCCCGGCGGCGGCTCAGATCGAGGGGCTTTCGCGGGCGGCGGCTTGCGTGGTGACATGGACAGGTCACGGCATGACGACAGGAGACAAGGTGACGTTTGCCGATATCACGCAGGAAGATTGGACGGCCTTAAACGCGGAACACGTGATCACTTACATCGATGCCAATTCCTTTTCAATCGCGGTGAATACATCGGCCTACGCTAGCGACTATGTGCCGGGAACCGATGCCGGAACAGTGGTGGAAACAACGCCTTGCGCGTGGACGGAGGAATTTGCAAACACGCCTCCCGACATCATCATGGCGGAGCAGACGTTTACGTTTAGCGGTGTTTTGACCACGAACACTACCATCTACGGCTGGTACTTAATCAAACAGGATTTGAGCGCTGTTTATGCCGCAAAGAAGCTCGACACGGCTTACACACCGGCGAGTGGCGGCGGAACATTGAAGTTTACGCCTCGCGTTCAGGCGGGCAACGGGACGCCCGAGTAAAGGAGAATCTACATGGCGAATTACTACGTCGATCTTGCGCTTGGCAACGATGCGAACGACGGCCTCGGCCCCTATAAGGCAGCCTTCACTTCGGGCGGCACTTACGAGATCCAGGTGGGAGATACCGTCGTGGATGACACCACGGCTGCCACGGCCAAGGTCGTGTACATCGTCCACTCGAGCGGTTCGTGGGCTGGCGGGGATGAGGCCGGGACGCTTTACGTCGGGACTCCCAGCGGGGCCTTCACGGCAAGCGGGACGATCAGCGTCGGGGCGAACTCCAACGTGGCAACCCTGACAGCCGACTTTGCGATCAGCTCAAAGCTGACGATTGCAGCCCTGTCCTCCATATCCGCAGGGGATCATATCCGGGTCAAGAAGATGCCGGCGGCCTCGGCGATGGGCGTGAACGTAACCTTTACGGATAAAAGCGACTCCCTGACTCTTGCGTCGGCGCTGACGGCTACCATTGACAACTGCGAAAGCGCATGGACCCAATCTGCCAACATCACGGCAACTGCTGATACCACATATAAAAAAGAAGGCTCCAAATCTTGCAAGTTGGTTCCCGCGTCGGCATTTGCAACGGGGAAGATGGCGTACTTTACCCTTGCCTCCCCTATAAACCTTTCATCCTATCAAAACGTGAGTCTCTGGGTGAAAGTAACGGCCGACGTGGCAGCCGGTGTCTACCAGCTCTGCTTGTGCTCGGACAATACAGGTGACACTCCCGTGGATCAACTCACCCTTCCAGCCCTTGCGTATGATGTGAGTGACTCGGGTTTAAGCTGGCAAAAGGTACTTTTGAAAAAAGGATCGGCACTCGGCGCCTCCATCGCCAGCATTGCCCTTTACGCACTCAGCGATCCGGGCACAACGCAAATCTATTTGGATCATATTATTGCCTGCAACAATTTCAGCTTAGACAGCGCCATCGGGAAGAATGATGATGAATGGCACGGGATCAACACGATAGACGGCACAACGGTTAAGCTATTTGACGAATATCGTGGAACCACAGAAACGGTTGCAGGATACCATTTGTTTGACTGGAGTCTCAAGGGGTACCCGACAGGCCAAAGCACTGCCGTTATGTCTGCGGGGGACGCTGGCTCAAGCGGAAGCCCGATAAAGATATATGGTGGCTGGAATTTCAGCACAAACGAGCGCGACGGCTATACGGGGGTCATGGCCCCGGGGACGTTGGGATACTTGTTCAGTTCCAGCGTTAGCAGTTATGTGAACGTCTTTGGTTTTATTTTTTATCAGGGATTTCGACATATCCATAACACCTATACAGGGGGAGAGTACGGGGATATTCTCAGTATTGCCCCTGGCGGTCATGCCATTTATTCTGAAAGCACTTATTCCCTTAGCGGGAAGATAATTTCCACGCGCGGGGATCTCAGCTCCCAAACACCTTTCTACATAGGATTTGCAGCAGGCGGCATAGATATAACCGCGACAATCAAGCTGATCAACGCTGAAAGCACAAGCACAGTTGGGGCTTTTGTTCTGGCAGGCCCGACTACGGGCGCGGCAGATGTGCGCGCTGGAAATGCGACCATTACTGGAGTGCTGGGGGCTGCATCATACACCCTGTTGCGTTTATCAAATTGCAATTCGGTGTTTCTGAAAAAAATTGACATTGATCAAGGATATGTTTTTTGCCTCAAAAATTGCGGCAGGATTGAGGTTGATGAGGTTACAGGGGATGGTGGAGTTGCACGGCTTGTTTATTTTTTCGACTATGCCGGTGTCGGCATTTTGCGGGTGGGAAGGTGGAGCCATATCAACGGGACGGAAACATACGCCAATGTCGTAAGAGATGATGCTCAGGGGTGGCGCGGAGCGACCATGCTCTCACGATATGTCATAGAAAATTTCAATAGTGACTCGACTAAATTTGTTGGTGCGCAGGGAGGCGGCGGCTTCGGGGATCATGTCTCCCTCGGTTACGCGAGTGATTGGGGCTACGGAGGGACCGGAAAATCCCTTGTGCTCGACCCGTGGAATAAATACTGGACATGGTCTCCGCTCTACTACGATTTCTACATTCCTGCCGATACGAGTAAGACCTACAAGCTATCCATGCAGGTCAAGAAATCTTCCAGCGGGGCCAACTGCACCCTGTCTGTCACCATGCACGGCTGCGGCATGACTCTGGTCGAGAATGAGTCTGTGTCCCTGACCGATTCGTGGGCGGAGTTTCAATCGGCATCCTTCACCACAACGTACAAGGGGATGATCCATGTGATCTTAAAAGCACTCGACGGCTCGACAACGGGCGACATCGGAATTGACGCGATCAAGCTGGTCGAGGTGGTGTGATGGCTGACTCGACGGGAACATTCGGCCAGTCTTTCATGGGCGGCGTATTTCTGGTCATCGACCCCGACGATCAGGGCACAAACGATTTCGGCCTGTCGTTCATGGGCGGGGTTTTTCTGGTCCTTGAAAAGACCAGCGACCTTCCGGTCTACGATGACGGCACCAGCGACGGCGGTTTCGTTTTCGGCGGCGAGGTGGTCGAGGTATCCACGTCCAACTACGCGGACGGCACGCCGGTCGGCGGGATCGTCCTGGGCGGCCCGGCGACGGCCACCGAGGAGCCCTGGGAGGTCCATCAGGTCGACGGGGCCTGCGTGGGCGGGATCGTCTTCGGCGGCGAGGTCGAGGAGCGCTGGTACAACCCCTGGGCCGTGGCCGTCAAGGGCGGCACCTACCGGATCGGCGGCGCCCTCTACACCCTGGCCGAGGGGATGTCCTATCCCGGCCTGGGAACCATCGCGGCCATCGTGGCCGTCGGCACGCCCCCGGCAACGGCGGGC
>JGI11944J13513_1002748_pt1 | contig 11821 bp, 9 predicted proteins | sample TerdegcoTASludge_FD_13513 | JGI IMG/M metagenome (IMG submission 13513) | reverse complement strand
CATCCCTGTACCTCCCGGCCATCTCCCAGTAGACGGATGCGTTCCTGACGATATGGTCCTTCTGCTCTTCCGTGACCTGCTTGATGACCTTGCCCGGCACCCCGACGACAACGGATCCAGGTGGAATGACCGCGCCCTCTGTCACGACGGTCCCGGCACCAAGAAGCGTGTCCCTCCCGACAACTGCCCCGTTGAGGACGATGGCACCCATCCCGACGAGGACACGATCCTCTATCGTGCACCCGTGCAGGATGGCACCATGACCGATGGAGACCTCCCTTCCGATACGGACAGGGAACCCTGCACTTGTGTGGATAACGGCGTTGTCCTGGACGTTGGACATGTCCCCAATCGTTACCCTGTCACGGTCACCCCGGACAACCGCCCCGAACCATATGCTGACGGAGTCCCCCATTTCCACGTCGCCGAGGACTGTTGCGTTCGCGGCGATGAACCGGCCACCTGTTCCGGCTTTACCAACAGCCATAATAGCATTAAAAGTTCACTATCACGCACAATGAAGGTTATGGTCGGGGGTACCTTCGACCCCTTCCACGACGGCCATAAAAGGCTCATAACACGGTCCTTTGAACTCGCCGGACGTAACGGAACGGTCGTCATCGGCCTGACCACGGATGCATTTGCATCCCGGAAAGTCCATCCTGTACGTCCCTTCGAGGAAAGGAGAAAGGCACTTGAAGGTTTCATCCGGTCCGAGGGTTTTTTGGCTGCCTATTCGATCGAGCCTCTCAACGACCGGTACGGGTCGGCGCTCGATGCAGATTTCGACGCACTCGTCGTGAGCGAGGAGACGCTTCCCGTTGCACGCGAAATCAACGTCCTGCGGCGGGAAAGGGGACACCGGAAGGTCGATATCCACCAGATAACCTGTGTCCTTGCCGAAGACGGGAAGTGGATATCCAGTACCCGCATCTACCGCGGAGAGATCGACGAGCATGGAAGGGTCATCAGGAGGGAAAGTGAAAATGCCCGGGATACAGGGACAGGTTCGCATTCCTGAAATGAAATATCGTTTTCATCCAATGTTACAGGACGAGCAGGATCGGTTACGATACATTCGCATTTCATGATTCGCGTCCCACCCGCCGGTTTCAGGGATCCCCGGGATCCCCCGTGATGCGAATGCATTGAACCCGGAGTATCCTACAAATTCATAACCCCTCCTGTGCAAGGAGTGACCGGTACTCTCAGCATCACTTTTCGTGCACGCGGGTCCTCCCCCGTGCACACCTCTTCCCGTGTCGTTGCGGACTGGGCAAAGGTCGGTTTCCAGTGAGAAAGGTAGAATGGTTTATCCATCTGAGATTTCTGGTTCAACCCGATACGGAAGAATGCAGCGGGCCGGGCAGGATGAGCAAACCACTTTCCCGTTGCACAAGACAATGAGGTAAAAATGATTATGTGGGTTACCGGATTTTTTCCCTTGCAAGAAAGAGCGCTACACCTGATGCGAGGAGGGCCATGAAGGGAAAGGTGGGTGCAGCCGGGGTGGTCGGGACGGTTGTGGGACTTGTCGTTGATGGCGTTTCCGTCAGGAATTTTACCATTGCCATGGCTTCATCTGCTTCCTTTGTCCGACCGAGGCTGGAGAGCGCGGTTGCCCGGTCAATCCAGGCCTCCGAGAGCCGGGGGTCGAGTTCGATCGCCCGGTTGGCAGCCTCGAGACCCTCCTCGAACCTCTGCAGGGAGATGAGTGCGCTGGCCTTGTTGGTCCATGCATCTGCCTGATTCTCGTCGATGGCAAGTGCCCTCTCCGAGGCTTCGAGCGATTCGTTGTACCTTCCCTTGACGTTCAGGATACCCGCTTTCGTGATCCAGGCAAGCGTGAAGTTCTGGTCCAGCGACAGGGCCTGATCGATCGATGCAAGTGCGTCGTCGAACTTTTCTTCCATCGCGAGGTCAACACCCTGGTTATAGGCCGAAATGGCGTCGAGGGGGGGAGCTGCAAGACAATGAGCAACACCCGTTCCGAGGATACAGAGGGTTAATACAAGAGCAAGTCCCTTCTTCATGAAAAATACCTTCCTTTACCTCTATTAAGCCATATAGATGGAAATACTTTCTTCTTTGCGGGAGGAATGCAGGGCAGGGAACATGAATTCTGCCCCCTGTATGAAGGGGTGAAACGGCCGGGAGGCGATGTGAGCAGGGACTCCTGAATCGTCCACGGGCCGAAGATGTCAATTTAAGGGGAGATATCAAAGGAGCGTCATGGGAAGCCTGGTTGAGGCCGGAAGGGTCCTTTGTTAATTATTCTCTTTAGAACTTTGCAATGAAAAAGAACTGGGGATTATTCGTAGCACACTGTAGTAGTGACAGGAAGCGAATAATTTTCTGGGGGCAAATGAAAAAGGGAGTAGTTCGGATTTTTCAGAGGGAATGTTCCAGAAATTTTTCTTTAATGGTGTATTTCCATCTTTTAAATAGTCACTCGTCGGTCTCCCTATCCGCAATTCCCATGTGACGTAAACGTAAATATGTAGAATTAATTAGTTAAAAAATTATTATTTTTATTATTTATAAAAATAAAAATAAAATATTTAAGAAATGGTATGCAATATAATTCCACACATGTCACCCGTAGCCCGCCGCAGCATCCTCCCCTTCACGGCCATTGTCGGGCAGGAGAAGATGAAGAAGGCCCTCCTCCTCAACGCGGTCAACCCCCGCATCGGCGGCGTCCTGATCCGGGGCGAGAAAGGGACCGCGAAGTCAACGGCGGTGAGGGCGCTTGCCGAACTCCTGCCCGAGATAGAGGTCGTCAGGGGCTGCCCGTTCCATTGTGACCCGCACGACCCCCGGGAGATGTGCGAGGACTGCGCGGGAAAGTTTTCACGGGGAAATACCCTCGAGGCAGAATGGCAGAGGGTCAGGGTGGTCGACCTTCCCCTCGGCGTCACTGAAGACCGGCTGGTGGGGACGATCGACATCGAGTGTGCGATCAAGGAGGGGCAGAAAGTCATCGAGCCCGGGATCCTTGCCGCGGTCAACCGGGGGATTCTCTACATCGACGAGGTGAACCTCCTCGATGACCACATCGCCGACGTGCTCCTCGACTCGGCGGCGCTCGGCGTCAACGTCGTGGAACGCGAGGGAATCTCGTTCTCCCACCCGGCACGGTTTATCCTGATCGGAACGATGAATCCCGAGGAGGGGGAGATCCGCCCCCAGCTCCTGGACAGGTTCGGGCTCCAGGTCTCGGTGGAGGCGATCGAGGACCCGGAGCAGAGGATGGCAATCGTCAGGAACGCCGAGGCGTTCGACGCGGACCCCGGCAGGGTCGCAGGGGAGTTTTCGGCGGCGCAGGAGGCTCTCCGGGCAACCATCATCCGTGCAAAGGAGATCCTCCCGCAGGTGACCGTGTCGGAAGACATTTTGCGGGCGCTCGTGGAGGCATGCCTTTCGCTCGGCGTCAAGACGCACCGGGCCGAGATAGCGGTAACGCGGGCGGCACGAACGATTGCGGCTCTCGACGGGAGGACGGAGGTGACGCGCGACGATGTCCGGGAGGCGATGGAATACGCCCTGCCCCACCGGATGCGGCGCAAACCCTTCGAGGAGCCCCGCCTCGACCCCGACCAGCTGGACTCTGCCATGAAGAATGCGGACGAAAACCGGCGGCAGGAGGAGAAAAAGGAGACCTCCCGCGGAGAGGAGAAGGACAAGGCTCCTTCCCATCCCCCGGGACAGGGTGGAGAAGAGAGCGGACAACCCCGGCAGCAGCAACCGCGATCCTCCGAAGGAGAGAGCAGGGAGAGGGTATTTGGCATCGGTGACCCGGTCGATACCCGCCACATCTCCCTTACCCGGGACCGGGACAGGGAGAGGAGAAAGAGACTGAAGGGGCGGCGGATAGAGACTTACTCGTCCGGCAGGAACGGGGCGACCATATCCTCCCGCCTGCCGGAAGGCTCGGGGGACCTGGCACTCGACGCCACGGTCAGGGCAGCAGCACCGCACCAGCACGCAAGAACCCGGGGGGAGCTTGCCATTGCCATCAGGGAAGAAGATATCAGGGAGAGGGTCCGCGTGGGAAAGGTCTCGGCATCCTGCGTGTTTTTGGTCGATGCGAGTGGTTCCATGGGGGCAATGAAACGCATGGAAGCCGCAAAGGGGGCCATATTGTCCCTGTTGCTCGACTCCTACCAGCACAGGGACCGCATCGGCATGGTCGCGTTCCGGAAGGACCGGGCCGAGATCGTTCTCCCCCTCTCGCACAGCGTGGACCTTGCCCAGAAGAGCCTGGCCGATCTTCCCACCGGTGGAAAGACCCCGCTCTCTGCGGGTCTCTGGAAGGCAATCGAGGTACTCGAACGCGAAAAGCAGAAGAACGGCGAGGCGGTCCCTGTCCTTGTCCTCATCTCGGATGGGAGGGCAAACGTTTCGTCCGGGGGAGACATCCGGGCGGAAATCCGCAAAGCTGCGGAGATGCTCCGGGAGCGGGGTATCCACACGGTCGTCATCGACACCGAGGAGACACGATCATCGTTTGTGAAGATGCACCTTGGATACTGCCGCGAGGTTGCTGAGGTGGCGGGAGGGCGGTATTACCCTGTCAGTGACCTTTCACCTGCCACAATCCGGGACATATCGGGGGCAGAGATTGCAGGACTCTTCTCCGGCACGCGGTTTTCAGCTGCCTGAATACCTGCCGGAGTGACTGTTACCACCTGCGGTAATCCGGAAAGGAAGCGAATGAGCGGGAGGGGCGCTGTCCGACCTCACAATAAACTGGTTTGACCGGGGCACGGAACTTGGTCCGGTGGCAGAAACGGAAGCAGGGGTCACTACGGGGCATCACGAACATCTCCGGTGAAGGTCTCTTCCTTTCCGGGACGGACGGTCCGCAGATCGAGGCATTCGTTCTGTGCATGGAATGCAGCGGGGAAGAATACCCGGATCTCCGATGGGGTGATGAAACTCCTCCCATGATATCCCCGGCAGGAATGCATGGGGGGGCAGGGGGGTGATACCATTCAAAAGAGATTGGGGGGCGTGCAGGGCGGTCACCCCCATGGTATCTGACAATTCCCGCCTCTGACCAGCCATTCTGGCATACCTCCTCCGGGAGGGGGAATTCAGATGCCTTCTGCCATGCACGACCCTGGTTCTCCTGACTCGGTTATGTGGTGTATGTCCGTTGCTTTACGATTCCTTGACGGGGTATCCCGCCAGTCGGGCAAAAGTGCCTGGTGGTGCACTCTGCCCGATAAATGTTCTTTATGGATAGTATTAAAATTTTTTATTTATTTATTATTTAATTATACTTATTTTAAAAAATACTAATACAAAGCGAACAAACAGGAAACGATCGAGAATGGGCAGGTATTTTTCTAACGATAATCCCCACGAACTCTGAAGTGAAAAGAACCAAGGCCCGGAAAAACCGGAATGGGCAAACATATCCCGAGAACCGGCTACATTAAAGCATAAGCTTATTAGTTGGACAAATTATCTTGACATTCGATCTTCAATTAAAAATTTTTTCAAATTGGTCAAAGATGAACTCTCTCTTGAGCAATTGCATAGGTATTCACGTCAGTCTGTCCTGAAATACGATTTATATACTGTATTTTAACTAAGATGGTTTTTTTGAATAGTTTTTACCCGTAGAAGCAGATACAGGCCTTGGATGAATGGTGAATGTGATAGGGGGTTAAAGGAGCATTATTGATCGATAGATCAAAATCCATAGGAAGAAGGAAAGAATTCCAATCAATACCAGGTTCCAGGGTTTCCTCCCGGACTCTTCACTTTCTTGGAATGATATATGCGAAATACTGGAGATGCACAGTCCCCACCCTGACGGGAATAGTTACTGATAATTTGTCATGGATCAAGGTGGCAGGTGAAAAATCCGAGAAGGACAATGCAATTACATTCCACGAGTCAATCGAACCGTGCAATACAACGATGAGGCTTTTTGAACCACATGTTCTCTCTGCAAAAGTCTTCCGTTTTTTCCCCTCCGGCGATCAGCAGGAGACATCATGCCCTGGTGGATGTTCCCGGAGATTCCGGCAGTCAGGATGAGATCATGGGAAACGGCAGGTATCTCAAGGGTAAAAAAATGTTGTGAAGGAGAAATAGGTACTTTACTTCTTTGTTTCCTTGCCGGTCGTTTTCCCTGCTGTCCGGGCGGCTGACCGCGATGTTGTTGCAGGAGTTTTTCCGGCAGACGCCTTCCCGGTTTTTTGTGCCTCTTTTTGGACAGGTGTCTTTTTCTGGGCTCCTCCTTTCCCCAAAGATGGTTCCTTCTCCTTGACAACAGGTGGACGTGCAGGGTCTTTTGGACCTGTCGGTGAAACTTTTGGTGATTCTTTTGCCTTTTCGCTGGACCTTGTTTCTTTCTTCTCCTTTGGTGATGTTTTTACGTCCATTCTCCAGTCTCCATTTCCTTCGAAGTGAGTGTGTATCCCTTGGGCATGGCAGAACGAACCATGCAGCAGGAGGTAACGCGGTCATTTCCGGTATCCGGTTACCTTAATCTTATGAATAATTTTAAAATTAATAAATATTACTATTAAATTAAAATAATTTCATATCAAGCGCAACAGACCGGACATCGGGAAGGTTCGGAAAGTGCTGCAGAATACCTGGAGAGAAGAATCAAAGGTTCAGCCCCTGTGCGTCATTGCGGGGTTTTTCTTTTCACCTGCAATGGTGTATCCCGGGTGAAAAGTCACAGGGTATTTCTGGAAATAGCTCTTGGGAAAAAGCGGGGTATCAGGGGCGACAGAGGCCCCATCCGTCCCGGGGGGAGCAGGGGCGAAAACCACTCTCCGGCACGGGATGGATGCGCCCGTTGCCAACCTCTCCGATGACGAGGCCCACGAACCCCGCTGTGAACGGGACCCAGACGCGAAAAAAGCCGGCGTTCCTGATGCTCCCGGCAAAACCGCTGACCGTTGCAAGCCGGGGTAACCTTTCCCGGCGTTCACGGAGCATCCCCCCGATGACAGCAGGGGGGACCCGGGCCTGTTCCATGCTCTTCTTCCAGGAGCAGGTTGTCAGGTCCTCCTCCCAGGGTGTCTCTGCACGGAAGATATCCCCACAGAGGAACCTGCCCCCCGGTTCGAGCGCCTTCGAAGCCCTGGCGGCGACGCGGATCCTGTCGGCTTCCGGGACGTGATGGAGACAGAGGGAGGTCACGATGGCATCGTAAGGCTTTTCGGGCCAGGTATCGCGGAGGTCCCGGACTAAAAAAGCGACATCGGAGAGGTCCTTTTTCTTCCTGGCTGCAAGTACCATTTCTTCCGATATGTCGATGGCATCGATCGCCGCTGACGGGCAAGCCTCGCGGAGCATCCCGGTCAGGAGCCCGGTCCCGCAACCGAGTTCAAGGATCCTCCCGCATTTGTCCGGGAGGTTATCGATAATCATGCGGAAGAGGAGAGACTGGCCTGGCACGATCATCCCGATAAGGGAGTCGTACTGCGATGGGTCCATAGGTGCATGGACCGGTGAAGAGGCGTCCATGGATCAGTATTTCCCCGTGAAAGATAAGAAAAGGTAGGAACGAGATGGTATAGTTCTCTTATTTAGTAGATTTTATTCTATCTATTTCATATCAATTCGCATCAGGGAACAGATAAATATCATTCCTGCAAGGTACAGCTATGGATGCTCACTCCCATTCCCATTGCAGGTTCTACAACCTGGTCCCCGAATTTTCCATCGAGGAACTCGCTGCGTTCCACGGACACCTGGGCCCTTATATCGTGCTCGGGTATCGCATCGGAAAATATGTGAGGGAGAATTTCTGCGGTGACCCCTTCCAGATGAAGGCCGAGATCCACTGCGCGGGAAAGCCCCCGGAGTCCTGCCTTGCCGACGGAGTCCAACTCGGGAGCGGGTGCACGCTTGGAAAGGGGAATATCGAGATCGTGCCATCCGGTGAAGTCCGGTGTGTCTTTGTCGCGAACGGAAAAAAGATGGTCGTAACACCCCGCCCGTTCCCACTCCCCCGGAGAGACATGGACTACGAGGCAGCCATCGAGGCGGTCGCCGAGGAGATGTACTCCCTCCCCGCGGAAAAACTGTTCTCCTTTTCCATCCAGCCCTGATAACGATGACCGCTGCTGATCCCGTGATCGAGATCGAGGATGCGTACACGGCTTACGAGGGGGCAGACCGGCCGACGCTCCAGGGAATTACCCTGTCCATCCGGCGGGGTGAGTTCGTGGTCGTCGGGGGCCCCAATGGTGCGGGGAAGACGACGCTCCTCGAGACGATAAACGGGATGCTCCCCATCACCCACGGGAGGGTATGCGTCTGCGGGTACAACGTGAAGGGTGACGGAGTGCCCGTCCGGTGCCGGGTCGGGTACCTCCTCCAGAACTTTTCTTTTGATCCCCTGACGCCGTTTACCGTCGGGGAAGTCGTCATGATGGGCCGGTACGGAAAGATAGGCCTCTTCCGGAAACCGGGGCCGGAAGACCGGGAGGCGGTTTTCCGGTCACTGACGCTGCTTGGAATTTCCGATCTTGCGGACAGGCCCATCGGCCAGCTCTCCGGCGGACAACAACAGAAGGTCCTGCTTGCCCAGAACCTCGCCCGCAATCCCGAGATTCTTCTCCTCGACGAACCGTTCTCGAACCTTGATATCTTTTCCCGGGAGGCAATCAACCGGCTGCTCTCCCGGCTCGCGGGGGAAGGTGTGACCGTGGTGCTCGTCTCCCACGCCTTTGACGATCTCCCGGACAGACCGGTCCGCGTGGTCGTCATGATGGACGGCAGGATCGTGCTCGACCGGGAATCTGCTCCCGGCAGCGTTGCAGCAGTCATCCGGGGTGCATCAGGGATCCATGCTTGAATTCATCATCCAGAACAACATCGTGTGCCATGCCGTCGAGGCCATGCTCTTTGCATCGGTGGCCTGTGCGATCCTCGGGGTCATCATCACGCAGATCCAGATCTCCTCGATCGGTTTTACCATGGCCCATGCAGCGTTTGCCGGAGCCGCTTTCGGGATGTTTCTCTCCCTCAATGCGACCCTGTGTGCCATTGCCGGCGGCGTACTCGTCGCGTTCCTCATCGGCCCTCTCTCGGACAAGGCGAGAGTATCACCGGATACGGCACTCGGCCTCCTCTTCGGCATCAGCATGGCGATTGCCATATTCTTCATCGCGTACATGCAGACCCTCGGCCGGGGTTTTTCTGCAATGGGACTCCTCTTTGGCGACGTCGTCTCCCTGTACCGCGAGGAAGTATACCTCCTTGCCGTGATCTGCATCGTTGCAATCCTCTTCGTGGCCGTGCTCTACAAGGAGATCTGCGGGATTATTTTTAACAAGAAGATCGCAGAATCTGTCGGTATCCGCGTCAGGCCAATCTATTACGCCATGCTCTTTGTGATTGCTCTCACCGTTGCCCTCTGCCTCCCCATCATCGGGGGGCTCCTCCTCTACGTGTGGCTCGTGACGCCGGCGGCAATCGCCCTCCAGTTCTGCTACCGGCTCTCTTCCATGTTTATCCTGGCACCTGTTGTTGCCGCTGCCATCAGTGTGTCGGGGGCCCTTGCCGGTCTCGAATACGCCCTTCCCGTTGCACCGCTCACGGCGGTGCTCTTCTCTCTCGTTTTCGTTGTCGCCGTGGCACTCTCTCCCAAGCGCCGCGTAACATTTCGAAAATCTTAACCATCAGCCGGTAAAAAGTAAGGCTATGGTCAAGAAATGTATTCTAGTGCTGCTAATTTTCTCACTCTTCGTTTTAACCGGTGTTTCCGCGTTGAAGGTCGTTTCCACGACGGCGGTCCTCTGGGACCCTGCCCAGTTCATCGGGGGCGATAAGGTCGAAGTCATCTACGTGGCAGACCCCACGATCTGTCCCCACATGCAATCGGATATCATCCCGAACCGTATCCAGATGCAGAAGGACTTCATCCGGTCAGCTGACCTCTTCATTGCCCATAACGGGTCGGTGGACAAGACCTATGTGATGCCTTATGTCGAGGAATTCATGGCTGCAAACGGGTACGGGAACGTCCGGTGGACAACCCTGAAAAACCCATCCATGACATGGAATACACCCGATGGTGCAAAGGCGCTATCCCGGGAAGTTGCGGGTTGGATCATTGCAGCTGATCCGTCAAACAGGAGTTACTACGAGTCCCGCCTCGATGAATACCTTGCGCGGATCGATGCTGTCGAGATAACTCCTGCAGAAAGGAACCTGATTGCAGGGCAGGATGCAGTTGTGATGGTCTGGCAGGAGGATGCAGCAAAGAACTGGCTTTCCCTCGATATAGTTAGTATCTTTGGCCCTGAGTTCTATATGGGTGGAAAATTCACGCCCGTAAAAATCGTGGACGACATCAACGCAAACACAAGCAAGTATAGAAATGTCAGGTATGTCATCGAGAACATGCAATCCGGTGAACTTGCAAAGGGTATCGAGGAGGCCCTGATTGCAAAGGGTATCCCTGTCAAACGTGTCATCTTCACCAACTTCCCCAAGTCCATCGCGGGTGTGGAAACCCTCCCCGATGTTCTTCGATACAACAAGGAACTCGTGAAACCCCTGGAAAAAAGTGAAGGGAAAACGGCGGCCCCCGAAGTGACTACACAAGAGGGTGGTAGAACAACAGCCACTAAGACCCCCCTTGGGGCTTTTGCTCTTGTTCCCCTTGCGCTGGGCGCTGCCGTATTTTTTGCCAGGAGACGTTGTGCCTGATCCTCTTTTTTTCTTACTCTTGAATCTTCTGAAAGCCCGTTTGTTCCTCCATTTGTTTTCAAAAAAAGCAAAAGGCAGGCAGCGTCATTCCATTTAACCACAGTTTTCCTGCTCCCCGGAATGATCCAATTTCAAGTCAGTCTTCTGATCCATGCGCTAACTATATACCAGGAAGAAATGATCGATCCCCCGGCCCCCTCAAAGAGTGTCATATAGACAGACACGGAAAACGATAAGAAAAAGTGGGGGGTTTCACCATGGCAGTCGCAAAGAGGGGATAGCGAACACGACTGAGGGTACAGAGGCACTTCCGGCGCTGTTGCTCACCCGCAGGTTTACCCTGTAGAACCCTGCCCGGGTATATGTGTGAGTCGGGTTTGCCTCTGTCGATGTCGTGCCGTCTCCGAAGTTCCAGAGATAGGAGGTCACGTTACCTGTCGAGAGATCCGTGAACCGGACTGTCAGGGGAACAATCCCGCTCCGGGGTGAGAGTGTGAACCGGGCGACGGGTGGTTTTTCCGGTGCAATCACCGTGATGTATGCTTCCCTGACCTTCTCCGTGGTCCCGTCAGGCCCTCTCACCCGCAGGCGGATCGAATAGACACCGGGTTTACGGTATACGTAGGTTGGGTTCTTCGCGAGGCTGTCCACCTGTCCGTCGTTCTGGAAATCCCACATCCGCAGCGTGACCGGCCCGGTGGAGAGGTCGGTAAACTGGACGGAGAGGGGTGCAGTTCCCGTCAATGGCGAGGCGGAGAAGTCTGCAGTCGGTCCTGGCTGGGAGAGCACGGTGATGTATCCGGTTCTCTCCTTTGTATTTTCTCCACCGGGTCCGGAGACAGTGAGCCGGATATCATAGGTCCCGGGGTCGGAGAAGGAGAATGCGGGATTGGATTCGGTGGAGAACTGGATCCATGTACCATTCCCCGACCGGTATTGCCAGGTCCGTGCCGTGATGTTTCCGGTGGAGAGGTCGGTGAACTGGACGGAGAGGGGTGCAGTTCCCTTCAATGGCGAGGCAGAGAAGTCTGCAGTCGGTCCTGGCTGGGAGAGCACGGTGATGTATCCGGTTCTCTCCTTTGTATTTTCTCCACCGGGTCCGGAGACAGTGAGCCGGATATCATAG
>JGI11944J13513_1002747_pt1 | contig 11825 bp, 10 predicted proteins | sample TerdegcoTASludge_FD_13513 | JGI IMG/M metagenome (IMG submission 13513) | reverse complement strand
ATTCTAAAAATCGTGTTCGGAGCATGAATTAAAAAGCAAGTATCTCAACATGATCTTGAGCATATCAAGAGACAGGCAAAAAAACCATCCCGCGATGTTCTACCGGTTCTTATAAGCTCTTGCTTGATTCTTCTTCACATTTTCTATTGTTGTTTTCTTATTTTACTTTGAAATCTATAGCTTTAAGACTAAGAAGTACCACTGGCTGCTACCTCTACAATAATTCCATACTCTCTAACTCATCCCTCATATTTGACAATCCTTTGTTGCTGACATGCTTATGGCAAGGATCTTGGGATTTACGATCAGACCCTAGCCGATCATCGAAGATCATAAACCTGTTCTTCGAATGATAGGAGCTAGATAATTCATACGATCGACTCGCAATTTTCATTACGAATTAGTTCGCGTAAGTTGTATACTTTCCAAGATACAATGGTGGGGGTGAGCATATGAAGAGAAAGATTGCCTTAGCTATCAGTTTGATTGTCTTAGTCATGGTTTTAATGGTTTCCGGGTGCGTAAAGAACATAGATGTGCCGGGTTCGACTCCGGTTGATTGGTCATTGCAGGCTGTGGATGGTCAAGCGAGAGTGATCATAGGGTTCTCCGGTTTGCCCGACAAGGCTCTTATCAAGGCGTTCGGCGGTGAGATTTATGCTGAATTCGGCTTTATAAAGGCTTTATCTGCGAAGATACCCGTTGAGGCGATTGATGGGCTACTCAGAAATCCTCATATTTTGTATATTGAACCAAACATAGAACTTTATGCTCTTGAAGAGCAGTATCTGTGGGGAATGGACAGGGTCTTTGGAGACGAGTCCTTCGTGTTCCCAACATGGGACATATCGACTGGGGAAGGGGTTAAGGTAGCTATTCTGGACACGGGAATCGATGAAAGTCATCCAGACCTGGCGGGTAGAGTAGCTGGTGGGGAGGACTTCACCGGGATCGGTTCGTATTCCGATGACAATGGACACGGAACACATGTATCGGGGACTGTTGCAGCGATTTACTCCAACAATATCGGAGCATACGGTGTCGCGCCCTCAGCATCTCTTTATGCAGTCAAGGTTCTAAGTTCTTCCGGAAGCGGGACTCTAGACTGGATTATCGCTGGAATTCAATGGGCAATAGATAACGATATTGACATCATCAACATGAGCCTGGGAACATCAAGCAATATGCAATCTCTTGAGGACGCCTGCAATGCTGCGTACGAGGCGGGTATATTGATCGTGGCTGCGGCAGGGAACAGCGGTAACAAACCTGGAAATAGAAATACCGTTGAGTATCCTGGAGGATATGCCTCTGTTATTGCTGTTGCGGCTTCTGATTCAAACGATGCACGAGCTACTTTCTCCAGCACCGGTCCGGATGTGGAACTGATCGCCCCCGGTGTGAGTTTCCCCCCCCCCCTATTACAGCGGAACCTCAATGGCCTCGCCTCATGTCGCTGGAGTGGCAGCTCTTGTTCTTTCTGCAAACTCTACACTTACCAATGTTCAGGTAAGATCCATACTTCAGGGAACCGCTGAAAATCTCGGTTTGAAAATGGAGCATCAGGGATACGGACTGGTCAGAGCCGATCTAGCAGTTCAAGCGGCCTCTGGGAGTACTCCACCCGATCCGGATCCAGATCCCGAACCCGGTAAAATAACAGTCTCGAGTATAAGCTATTCATTGAGCAGAAATGCAAAGCATATTTATATTTCAGTCCAACTGGAGCCGGTTGTTGCTTCGGCTAGTGTGGCGATAGCAGTGTATCTTAACGGAGGCAGCTCGCCATACTACACTGGAACAATCACATCAGACACGGCGGGTATTGCCAAATTCACTGTTGTCAATGCTCCGTCTGGAACGTATTCGACAGAAATAACTAATATCACAGCTGCCGGGTACACCTGGGATGGTGATTTCCCGGAGAATAGTTTCAACAAATAAGAAAAATCCACTTCTTTTCACTTGATTTGAGATGAGTTATTCATAGCAGTTCTGAATAATGCTTTTGAACTCTTTAATACTCGATCAGTTTCCAATGCTTAATACTATATACATGGATCTTAGGAGTCTGAAGCTAAAGAGTTATGTTGATTGGAAATCTAGTGCTTTCTTATAAATACTGGAAAAGATACTGGGTTTTGAAGACTTACCTGCNGTTTAGCGACAAGTTTTCTTGTTATCTGCACCCTCTAGTTGGTTGAAGTAAGCAGAAAAACATCGGNATATGCAAAAATCATTCGAACATCAATTGTAGGTGGTATTATTTAGTTGGTCGATAAAACAAACGCAAGTTCATTCTTGTGAAATCACCAATTTAGAACTGAACAGTTTTTTAGTTTCTGTATTCGTAGAAAGCAACTCAAAGTCTGAAGACTCTGGTTTGATGATTGTATCCATTTACAAATCTTGCCTCTAGCAGGTGGTGCGATCTAGTTGAGAAAAGCATTTGTAATAGAGCTATTTGGACATGAGATGTGTTTGCTCTCAGTAGTTCAAGCTCTTATCAATTGTGAAGAGCTTGAAGTCAATGTGATATCTTCAGATTCCGTAAAAGCGAACGTGATGAAGAGCTCCTTTTATCTTGAAGACGTTGAATGGCATGACATAAAAACGGAAGAGCCAATAAGCAATAGACCATTGAAGAATGCAAGCAATTTCAAAAGAGTTCTTACTGATGTATTAAAAGCAGTGTCTGGTCTTTCAGAACGAAATGATCTTGTGTTAATCAATACAGTGGAATGTGACTTATGTCATCTACTTCTTAGGAACCTTGTGGAACCGTTAAACGCAATAGGTCTCAAAGTCTTCATCGGGATACACAATTCATATTTGTTTATGTCTGGCTTTCCAGCTGAAGTTGAATACAGTTTGAAGAAGTTCTACAGACTGCCGCTACAGAAACGCTTTCGGAAGAAACACATTCCTTCGTTCTTGTCGTCGGCTATGTCTGCAATGGCTTTAAATTATAGAAAAGCAAAGTTGAGAATGATAGCAGTATCGGTGGCAGGGTATTATGTTTTTGGCGAGCAAGTGATAACACCGAAGGACTCGAAAGCAAGACTCGTATTCTCTGCAAAGCCTGTTAATCTCGATATTGTAAAATTACGCCGTAAAAGGATTAATGAAATTGTATATAGTGACGATAAGCTGGTATTTACAGTCACAGGAAAAGTTGATCTCTATAGAAGAGATTATATTTCTGTTCTAAAGTCTTTTGAACACATTGATGCCAGCAAATTCCAGTTAGTCTTTCTCGGGGAATTAGCCGATCCGATAGTACGGGATCTTGTAAATAATTCTTTTATAAGAAGTTCGATTACCACTTTTGATAGGCGCGTTTCAGAAGACGAATTTGAATATTGGATAAGCAAGATAGACTTCATCATCGCCCCAGTTTCAGAAATACCTCCCTACGGGAAATTCAAGATATCTGGCAATCCAGGAGACGCCCTTTCCTCAGGAATCCCATTGATTATTCCGCAATGCTACTTTGAAGGTAATACACCTCTAGGAACGTTATCATACACTGATTCTGATTCCCTAAAAGAGAAGATCGAAGAATTGATTGAAGATCGGAATTATGCTGTCTCTATTTCAAATCAAGCGCTAAATAGAACACACAGCACTGCTGATGGGTTCGAAACGAGTGATTACATTTGCCGTATCTTGGGTAACACATAATTTTGTTTATTGTCGCTTCCAATTTGTTCAGATATCTTTGCTTCATAATTGCTGCATCAGGCAAGCATTGTATATACTAATCAATCTATCGATGTGTTTTTCGAAAGAGTGTTTTTCTAGAACTGTTCTTTGCGCATTCCTGCCTACAATTGAGTAATAGGATATATCACTACTAAACTCAACCAATATATCCCGAATTGCTTCTGCACTTCCCTCTTCAACAAAGAAACCGTTATAACCGTCTTCGATAACTTCAACTATTCCTCCCACACGTGTGGCGATTACCACCTTCCCGCAAGCCATACCTTCAAGAAGGCTCATTGACGTACCTTCACGGATGCTGTCGAATGTAATAGATGGGATTAGCACAACGTCAGCTGCCTTGAAAAAAGAGCAAATCTCCATATGCGAAATGGTATCAAGAATTAAAACGTTTTCTTGACCATGTGTGATTGATTCAATCTGCTTTCTCTGTGGTCCTCCTCCAGCGAAAATGAAGAGTATATCTGTATTATTCCTTAACAACCAAGAAGCTTTAGCGGCATAAACAACGCCTTTTTCAGGGGAGAATCTTGCTGGAATCAAGACAATTCTTTTGCTTTCGGGAAATCCAAGCTTTCTTCTTATCGATAGCTTTTCATCATCAGAGACCGGAGAAAATTCATCAGTATCGACTGCATTGTGAAGCACGGTGATTTTTTGCGGAGGGATTCCAAACCTTTCGATAAGGTACTCCTTTCTCTGTTGATCCACGCATATTATATGTCGCGACTTATAGCACGCCGTTTCTTCTATTTCCTGCATTTGCATTAGAGCTTTTTTCCGGGAAGAATCTTTTCCACTAAAGTTCTTTGCAATGATTTCGAAGGCAAAGTATCCATGTATGGTGAGTATCATATTGTCGTCAGTATGAACTCCTAAAGCAGATATTACATCTTGGCAATGTACAATGTCTTCGTTTACAAGATCAAGTTCATTGAAGAAGTCTATTAAATTCGCCAAGACGATTCTTCTTCTCTCAAATACATCCCAGAATTTCAATGATCGATGTCTTAAAGCAAGATTGGCTTTTCTAAAAACAGACATGTTATAGTAATTAGCACCAGGATAATGAGCTGTCACTTCTATTCCTCTCCGGGAAAGGAATTTCTCTATCAGCAACTGATAGATATGTTTTCCGCCTCTCTTGATGATTTCGGAGTTGTCTGAAGACACCAGAGCAACTTTCATTTTGAACATTCCCTATATATTTCTGATTCTCTACAGACTGTCTCGTTCCATGAGAAGTATGGTTTAGTCATCTCGGGAATATTGGCAATCACATTCTCAGAAAGAATAGCAAATAATGCTTCTGCAAAGTCTCTCACGATATTGTTTGATTCAGCAACGAATTTTCCACCATTTCCAATAGCTTCTGGAATTCCCCCATTATCAGTACCAACAACTCTTACACCACAGGCACGTGCTTCAAGAATAACAGCTGGAAAACCTTCATTGCGACTTGGAACTGCGAGAACATCTAGTGCATTCAGTGCAACGGGTATAAGCTTGTGGTTGAGTCTTCCAGCAAAACGAGTTGTAACAGGCATTCTCTCCCTCAGCATCTTCATAAGGGGTCCATCTCCAACAATAAGGAAGAATACGTCCGATCTGAGTTTCATTAGCTCCCGCGCGATTGCCGGAAGTCTGTCGGCCCCTTTCACTTCTATTAGGTTCCCCACGAAACCAACAATCTTTCTATCAATAGGTAAACCCATAATTTTTCTAGCTGTCTCTTTGTCCATTGGTTTGAATAAATCAGTGTCCACACCGTTTGGAATCACAACGCCATTATACTTGTCATAGCCTAGCTTTTCACATGCATCTTTCATCAAAGCCTTGCTCACAAAGATTACCTTTGCTGCCTTTTCAAGAACCTCTCTGACAGCAGTCTTATTGTTGTTTGAAATGGAATGAATCTCGCCACCATGAGCAGTAACTAAGTAAGGTAAATCATGCTTCTTGGACAGTAGCATAGCGGCATATCCTTCAGGAAAGACTCTGTGGGCATGAAAAAGACCGAATTCTTTCATATTCTTTCGTTTCTCAATAGTTTGAGCCATTCTTTCGGCATATTTGACCCACGAATCTGTTTTCTGTCTTAACAACCCTATACGATCCTTCAATCTAAGGGAGATGCTTATGACCGGAAACTGCTTATCTTCAACCTGGACGATGTCTATTGGCGCTGATGGAGTGATGCCTTTGAGTCTCTTCAATAATCTGATCAATAGGTTATCGAATGTGGAAACCGGAGCAAAATCAAACTCTACACCAAAACGAATCAGTACTCTTAATCTTTCGATTACGAACACACCGCTCGACGAATTCTTAGGCTTGGGAAACATCTCTGAAAAAATAAGTACCCTTCTCCCTATGCCCTTCATAAACACCACCGTATTCTTAGTTATCCAATAAGACGATCAGCTTTCTTATATGGTAAAACGTTTCGCTAATCTTCCTGTGGACAATCCTGGAACAAGAAATATACTCTTCCACTCATCCAGTGTATAAAGATAATTCTGCTCAAGGAAAACTTTCAGAGCTAATTCCTGAGGCCAATATGACTCTCTTCTGAATTCAAGAGTTCCGTCGTTAAGAAGAAAGTACGAACCGGGTATATTATTGACCTTCAACTGAATGGGAGTTTTTACTCCGATGAAGGGTGAGATCTCGATTATCCAGTATTTTCCATTAGTATCTTTCATCATATCGACACCCAGCATGGCTTTTCCAATCGATCGATAAGTTTTTATAGCCACTTCTATAGCTTCTACTGGAAGATCTTCCTTTATTACTATTCCGCTACCGGAAGCTCTGAAATCTTTGCCTTTCGACTTTCTGAAATAACCGGTGATTACGTTCCCGGCAATATTCACCCTTGTGTCCAGCCTGTCTCCATCGATGAATTTCTGAAAGTAGACATAGTTTTTCTGGCGAAAATATGCATTGCTGGTTTTTTTTCCATAGAATGAGAACACTCGTTTGGAAAAACTGGAGAGTCTTTTTGAATCTCTTAAGAGAGAAACTTCTCTTGAGCTTGCACCATGAAAACGCTTTGAAACGAGAGGATAGCTCAGGTTGTCTTTCATTGATTCAATTTCCCGGTAGTCGTTCGAAATGAATGTATCGGCTACAGGAAGGCCATTAAGTTTCAACAAGTATGTAGAAGTAACTTTATCATCACACAACAGGAACGTTTCATAGTCAGGGAAACACTGCTTCCCTAACTTCTGTTCCAGTATGTAGATCTTTCTCTTTACCTCATCCAGTTCAGCCGGACCACTGTTAGGTGACCAGATTATCAAGTCGTAATTCTTTGCCACTTCCAGCCAATCAGAGCGGTGGTATTCATATATCTCAAATGGAAAATTGTTCTTATTTAGAAATCTCCTGTATTTAGTCCAGTGAGGATTTTCGTTTATATCACGCGTTAATCCGACAAGTGGTTTCTTTTTGTCTTGAGGCCAGTTCACTATTACATCGCCGGGGTTGTAAAGCTCAACATCATCTTCTTTTGGATTTCTTATATCGGGATTGCCCAGTATTCTTATCGAAGTGAACCTATTCAGTCTTTTAAGCAACTCGCACCTCTTTGTACCTGTTAATTTTATAGCTTAAGACGAATTCTATAACTTTCCTCGCCACTCAGCTATTCATAATAGTAGCTATGAAATCTACGAAATTATCCTCCTTTGAGTTATCCCACACAAATTTATCATAATATCTTCCGAGATTTTTCAGATAGCTATCATATGAGCCTGAAGCGTTTAGAATAAGAGATAGATCCTTATAGGGTTCTTTGGAAAGATCAAGAATCAAGCCGGTATTGGTTTCTTCAATGATCTTTTTCATAGATACAAATCTATTGTCAATAATAACAGGAGTTCCAGCTGCCAGAGAGTCGTAGAACTTGTTTGGTAATGAATAGATATCGTTTGGATACTGTGGATCGGATCTACTTTGAAAGGCCAATAGAGTGTATTTTACCTTCGATATTCTGTCCATCATGAGTTCGTAGTCCATGAATGGCAACTCCTCATCGACAATATCACAGTTTGTTCCAATTGAAATCAGTTTGAAGTTTTTCTTGAGTTCTTTGAGTAAGTTGCCATTTATCGTAATCTTTCGACTGGTCCCGCCAACAATGGCGATTTCCGCGTTTTTTACATTACGTCCGATCTGCATACCGGTTACTGCATAATTTGGAATAATCAAGAAGGGCTTAGTGATCCCCGTCTTCTCAAACATCATTTTCATAGCTTCATCTGATACTCCAATTACACCATCAACTAATGATAGTTGTGCTTTCAGTATTTGCCATAGAACTGGATTTAAAAAAGAGTATTTCTCAGGGAGGAATTGCACTGGCATTATTTCATGAAGATCGTAAAGCAGTTTCTTTCCCCTTTTTTTTACTTCACGAAAGAGCTTAATAGGCTGGGAAGCTGGAAATGAGTGAAAATATGCCAGATCGTAATCAAGATCTTGTACCAGCCTCAGTATTTCCTGGTCTAGTCGGACCCGCTTGATAAGTCTGTGTCTTCCGGGCATTTCATCTCTGCTAAGCGGAAAACACTGAATGTCTCCTTTGGACTGAGCAATGGATAAATCATTGCTACCAGCGAACTGATAATATACCTTGCCCAATTTGGAGAAAATCTCGATTGTTCTCATCACTCTCTTGTCTTTCCAAGAGTGATCGTAGCCAACTACAAGTGTCTTCAAAATCCTTCACCTTTCCCGATTCTTGCAGGCTACCCGTCACAGTGACTTGTACAGTGTTAATAAACGATTTTCTATAGACTTCCATGAATACTTACTGGAAATCTCGATTGCATTCTCCCTCATATTGTTTCTGAGCTTTTTGTCTTTGATGAGGATCTCCATCTTTTCGGCTATATCAGAAGGTGAGTCGGGATCCACGAAAAGAGCACAAGGTTTTTCATCGAGTATTTCACGCCATTTTCTAAAGTCTGACGCAATTATCGGTAATCCAAGGCCCAGATACTCATACATCTTTAAAGGCGATGACATCTCTTTGCTCCGTCCTCTGTGCATTACCATCAGCCCAACATCGCTTTCTGAAACGATTTCCAGTGCATCGTTGTGAGCTAGAGTTCCACGATAGGCCAGTCCGTCTGTCTGGCTTTCTTTTTCAGTTATGTAGTTTCTCAGAGATTTGTCATGAATCGGTCCAAGCAAATCAAATCTTATGTGATATTTTTTTCGAAGCATAACGAAAGCCTCGATCATTTCGACAATAGATCTATCTATGTCAATAGAACCTAAATACACGAATTTGACATCTTCTCCATCCTTCTTCTTGTTTCGTATAGATTCAAGAAGCTGTGTGTCAGGAAAGTTGGGTAATATAGCGAATTTCTCTTTTCCAGAGAATCTTTCAAGCTGCTCAGGAACTACGACAACTATACCATCCATCAAATAAACAGCTCTTCGTTCGTAAGAATCAACCAGCCTAGCAACTACTTTTCTTAGATATCGCGGAACCCAGTTTTTCGAGAGAATCACCGACGGATATTCCTCATGAATGTCATATACCACTTTCTTTCCGCGTCGCTTTAGCTTTTTCCCTAGGCCTATCAATTCGGGATCGTGAAAGTGGTATATGTCCGCATTAACTTCTAGTGCTTGTTCAAGGGCTTCTCTTGAACCCTTGACTAACCTTATGATCCGTCCATGATATCTGGTTATCGGCCTGTATTCGACCTTATCTTTCCCGAACTTTCCTTTCTGTGCAATGTAGACAACATTGTAGCCAGCTTTAACCAGAGTCTCTAGTTCTTTGGATATTCTAATGTCATCTGGAGGATGTACGGTTGTTATTACGCATACTTTCATCATTTCTTCTCTCCAGACAGAAGTGAGAACAAACCAAGCAGAGAACCAACTCCATACGAAATATGTAGCACGAGATAGCTGACTATTGCAGCAAAGAGTAAATTCAGCTTCTTAGCTTCCAATGCATGAGAAAAAGAGAAGATAATCACTGTAACAAAATAAGTGACTAACAAGGATATATAGACAAATAGAAAATAAGTGACCACAAGAGAAATCAAAAAACCGAGTAGCAAGAAGAGAACGAACATTAGCGGAACCAGATGCCTTTTAGAGTAAGGCACTTCGGCATACTTCTTTGCGGCAATAACCCAGAAACCATTCTCAAAGTTGTTTTTCGACAGGTCCCTGTATGTTGATCTCGCATAGTAGGTTAGTTCTATATCGGGAAACAAAATGATTTTCCCTCCGGCACGTTTTAGCCTCAAGTTGAATTCAATATCCTGATTTCTGACTAGCTTTTCATTGAAATAGCCAATTCTGTCAAAAACCTCTCTCTTATAGCATCCAAAGGGAACAGTATCTACTTCTATAGGCTTGGTGACGCCTGTTCGAAACTTGGCTCCCCCTACACCCAGTGGGCTAGAAAGAACCTTCGAAATTGCAATCCCGACGGTCGAACTGATTCTTGGTTCAGTTTTCATAATCCCACCGACATTGTCTGCGCCTGTCTCCAGTGCATGCCGTATGCATTTTGAGATGTAATCTGATCGCATCTCGCTGTGAGCTCCACTGAAAAAGATGTATTCACCTTTCGAAGCCTTTACACCGAGGTTCATTGCTACAGGTGTGATTTTTTTTTCGTTATTTACAAGCAGAACTCTTATGTCTCTTTCAGAGAGCTCTCTAACGATCTTTCTGGTTCCATCCTCGCTCATCCCATCTACTACAATAACCTCTATGAGTTCTTTGGGGTAGTCGCAAGTCAGGAATGACTCGATGCATTTCTCTATAAACTTCTCTTCGTTTCTCGCAGGTATAATTACCGAGACTTTCGGCAATTCCAAATTACTCACCACATTTCAGCATCCTGGAGAAAAGGCTGCATTCTTTGAACTCGAAAGATCACACAGAATAAAAAACCTGTTCCTAGAACTTCACAAGAATGCCTTCTTTGGCTGACTTGTATATTCCCAGGATGATCTCTACGGACTTCTTTCCTTCTTCTCCGTTGACGAAGGGCTCGCGATCTTCGATTATCGCCCTGGCGAAGTCTTTAAAGGCTGCGATATGACCAGAGCCATAAACCGTTTCCGGATCTGGAAGATTCATGAATGGGTGTGAGTCCTCCCCTTCGAACCTCCATGTCTGGATTTTATTTACTGCCAAGCCTCCCAGAACGACGGTTCCTTTCTCACCGAAAACGGAGAGAGTCTCTTCGAGATTCCTCGGATATACGTTAGCCGTCCCTTCGATTATACCAATCGAACCGTTCTTGAATCTAACAATCGCGGCTCCGAAGTCCTCGGTTTCTATATAAGGGTGATTGTAGTTTTCTGTCATTGCAAATACTTCCTGCACTTTTCCTCCAAGCATCCATTGAAGTAGATCGATATTGTGAGCACACTGGTTCATGATTGTACCGCCGTCCATCGCCCATGTTCCTCGCCAGCTAGCCTGTTTGTAATACTCTTCGTTTCTGTTCCAGAGAACGCGGGCAGTAGCCGTGAATATACGACCGAACTTGCCCATATCAATTGCCCTTTTCAGTTCCTGGACAGGAGGATTGAACCTGTTCTGAACGCATACGGCGAGTTTCAAGTTCTTCTCTCTAGATAGGGCAATCATCTCATTCATATGCTCCAATGATAAGGCCATGGGCTTTTCAACAAGGACATGCTTGCCAGTAGAGAGAAAGTCGATCGTGTTCCTGTAATGATTTCCGCTCTCGGTGGCGATCGTGACAAAATCGATCTGAGACGAGAAGAGCTCTCTATAGTCGGAGATTACGCGTGGACGCTGGAGATTAGGCTCGGACACCTGAGAGGAAGAGAATCTGTTCTGGTCATTCTCGGTCTCGTTTTTCTCTCTTATTCTCTCTTTTTCTCCGCTAGCAAGCGATATCTCTCTTCTCCTCATGTATTCTTCTGCAGCTCTCTCGGCTTTCTCCGGAACCAGATCACAAACTGCAACGAGATCGATCAAATCACTGTTGGCGGCAAAAGCCTCTATATGTTTCTTCGTTCCTATTCTTCCGCAACCTATAAGTGCGGCTGTCAGTTTTTTCATATGGTCACTCCAAT
>JGI11944J13513_1002731_pt1 | contig 11899 bp, 10 predicted proteins | sample TerdegcoTASludge_FD_13513 | JGI IMG/M metagenome (IMG submission 13513) | reverse complement strand
GGTCCAGGGGGACTCGACCCGGCTGGCGAACATGCATATCCCCGAGGCGGACCTGGCGAGCCGGGTGGAGCGCCGGGCCCGGGCCGCCATGTACGGAATCCGGGGTTTCACGTATTCGGGGAATTCCGAAATGCTCGCCTCCGGCAAGGAGAACCTCGCCCGGCTTCTCGAGCTCTACAAGGAGATCGACACTCTGGTGGAGCGCTTCCCCGACGAACTCAAGACGCTGAATGAGAACGCCCGGGCAGCGCAAAAAAACACACTCGAGTACCAGGGGCTCGTCAAGGAGATTGAAGAGAATGCGAACCATCTCACCCAGATCCGGACCCAACTCGACCGGACTGCGGGAGAGTTCATGCAGGGATGCCAGGCCTATCTGGAAGAGATGGAGAAGGCAATGGCGGACCACGTGCTCCGGGGCGACCTGGAGGCCATCCGGGACCGCAACGACAAGATCCGGGGCATCAACGAAGTCATCGATGCAGGGAACACCATACGCCTCGCCACCTGGCGCGCCCAGGCGCTGCGCGATCCGGAGATTCTGAAGAACGTCCAGCCCCGGTTCGCCGACATCGCCAAGGGGCTCGAAACGCTCCGGGCGGGTACGCGCCAGGAGATGAATCTTCGCCATCTCGCAAGCATCGGCGAGGCGGCGAAGCACTATCAGGGACTGATGGAAGAGGTGGAGGGAGCGTTCTCGAACACCCAGAGAATTGCGACGCAGCTCGTCGCATCCGGCAACGAAGTGCTCGCCCTTGCGGAGAAGACCGCTCGGGGTGGGATGGATGCAGCGGTCCGGATTGCGAACGATGCTGTGTCCAGCCTTTCCTCGGCCTCTCTCGTGCTGGTGATCGGGCTTGCCGTGGCGATCGTGGTGGGGCTGCTCCTGGCGGTGCTCATCACGCTGAGCATCACCCGTCCGGTGAGCCGCATCTCGGAAGTGCTCTCCGAGGGTGCCGGTCAGGTGGCCGCCGCGTCGGGCCAGCTCTCGGGCGCGAGCCAGCAGCTCGCCGAGGGGAGCTCCGAACTGGCGGCCTCCATCGAGGAGACCTCCGCGACACTGCAGCAGTCCTCTTCTATGGTGCATCAGAATAACGAAAACACGAAGCAGGCGGCCATGCTTTCCCGGCAGTCCATGGACGCCGCGGAGGGGGGAAACCGGGAGATGGAGGAGATGATGTCCTCCATGGCGGAGCTGAAGAAATCCAGCGACGACATCGCCCGGATCATCAAGGTCATCGACGAGATCGCCTTTCAGACGAACATCCTGGCCCTCAATGCCGCCGTCGAGGCTGCCCGTGCGGGTGAAGCGGGCATGGGCTTCGCCGTCGTCGCCGAAGAGGTGCGCAACCTCGCCCAGCGGAGTGCCCAGGCCGCAAAGGACACGGCGGCGATCATCGAGAAGAACATCTCCCTCTCTCAGGAAGGCGTGGCGGTGGCCCAGAGGGTGAAGAGTTCTCTGGAAGAGATTTCCGCAGGGGCTCGGAAGGTCAGCGAGCTGGTGGACGAGATCGCCGCGGCGAGCCAGGAGCAGGCCCAGGGGATCGAGCAGATCAACAAGGCGATCCAGCAGATGGATCAGGTCACGCAGAGCACCGCCTCCAACGCGGAGGAGAGCGCCGCTGCCTCGGAGGAGTTGAATGCCCAGGCGGAGAGCATGAAAGAGGCGGTGCAGAATCTTCTCATGCTGGTTCACGGCGCGTCTGCGCTGCAGCAGGTGTCTTTCCAGACGCAGAAGCCGAAAGCCGCTCTCGGGGACAAGGCTTCCCAAGGAGTGTCTCGTGTTCCCCTGAAGGCGCAGAAAAATACGGGCAAGGCATTGCCGAACCGCAAGGGGGGCAAAACCCAGATGGTCCGTCCCGAGGACGTGATTCCCCTGGAGGACGATCTCCAGGACTTCTAGCGGCGCTCGCCGTCCGAAAGAAAAACCCGTGGAACCGGTCGTTCGCCTGCGGATTGTCTTCCCGGAGGAGGTCGTTGCAGCAAGATGTGAATCCGCCAAGACGAAGAGAGCGGGGAGTGTGCCATGATCGCGCCGCGCATGTCGGACAGACAGTTCCTCCAGTTTCAGGAGCTGATCTACAAGCGCTTCGGCATCCTCTACAAGGAGGAGAAGAAGGACATGCTTCAGGCGAAGATCTCCCGCCAGATGCGCAGTCTCGGTGTGGAATCCTACGACGAATATCTGGAGGCGATTCGTGGCGGGGACGACGAAAACTGGTTCTCCTTCGTGGACGACATCACCATCCATACCACGAACTTCTTTCGGGAGCGGAACCATTTCGACTATCTCCGGAAGAACATGGATGCTCTTTTGCGGAACAATCCGCTCGTCCGGCAGCGCTTCGAGATTCGTGCCTGGAGTTCCGCCTGCTCCACCGGAGAAGAGGCCTATTCCCTGGCGATGGTGCTCCGGGAGGCGCTGGACGAGCGGATTTCCCTGAAGATACTTGCCACGGACGTGAGCCGGGGATCTCTCGCCCGGGCGGCGGCGGGGTGGTATCGGTCGGAGATCCGCAAGGATGTGGAACCTTATTTCCTCCAGAAGTATTTTTCCCGGGAGGACGGGGGATTTCGGGTGAACGAATCGCTTCGGCGGTGCGTGACGTTCCGTTTTTTCAACCTTGCGGAGCATTTTCCTTTTCGGAACGTCTTCGACGTGATCTTCTGCCGCAACGTGATGATCTATTTTTCCCCGGAAATGCAGCAGGCCCTGCTCGGAAAGATGGCCCGGGTTCTTCCTCCGGGGGGCCTGTTCTTCATCGGCCATTCCGAGAGTCTCATCGGAAAGCAGCACCGTTTCCAGTACGTGCAGCCCACCATCTACATGCGTTGACGGCAGGCGAAGGAGGGGGAATGTGCGTGATCTTTCTCGTTGTGGAAGATGATCCGGTGAGCGCCACGGTCATTCGGGAAATTCTCAGACCCTTCGGCGAGAGCCATGTGGCGAACGATGGTGCCACGGCACTGCGTTTTTTTCGGGAATCCCTCGACGGAGGCGTGTCTTACGACTGTGTCTTTCTCGACATCATGATGCCCGACATGGACGGCCACGAGACACTCGAGGCGCTTCGGGGCGAGGAAGAGCGGCGGAATCTCTGGGGCTCCGACGCCGTTCGGGTGGTGATGGTCACGGCTCTCGGGGATTTCGAGAACGTGCGCATGTCCTTCCGCGAACAGTGCGACGGGTATCTCGTGAAACCCATACGCAGGGAGCGGGTGTTCGCCTTGCTTCGAGACTTGGAACTCGTGAAGGAGTCCGCAGACGGAACAGGAAGGTCGATTTCCTCCGCATGATGCGAGAGGATGTCCTGGAGAAGATGAAGACCCACTTTCTTCAGCCCGGATGCATTCTCGTCAGCGACGAGCCGCATGTGATTTCCACCGTGCTCGGTTCCTGTGTGTCCGTTTGTCTTCGTGACGAAACAGCCCTAGTGGCAGGCATGAATCATTATGTTTTTCCGCGCCCCTGGTCTGGGCAACGGACTGCCCAGTTCGGAAGCCTTTCCCTTCCGCTGATGCTCCGTCTTCTCCTGGAGCGAGGGGCGCGTCTGGAGCGTTTGGAAGCCCATGTTTTCGGTGGAGCGGAAAATCCCCAGCTTGGAAGTTCGATAGGCGGAAACAACGTTCGATTGGCGCTGGAATTGCTGGCGTCAAAGCACATTGTCATCCGTTCCTGCGATGTGGGAGGCCTACGGGGACGCCACGTGATATTCAACACTGCCACGGGAGAAACGAGAGTTCGCTTCATCGAGGAGAGGGAGGGGCGGAGGCATGGCACGTGAGGGAACGAGGAAGATTCGGGTGCTTGTCATCGACGACTCCGCCCTGGTGCGCAAGATCATTGTGCAAGAATTGTCCCGGGATTCCTCGGTGGAAGTCGTGGGGACTGCTCCGGATCCTCTTGTTGGCCGAGACAAGATCGTGCAGCTCGATCCCGACGTGGTTCTTTTGGACATTGAAATGCCTCGCATGGATGGGCTTACGTTTCTCGAAAAGCTCATGCGCCATAAACCGATGCCGGTCATCATCGTCAGCTCCTTGGCGAAGGAAAACTCCCAGGTTGCGTTTCGTGCGTTGGAACTCGGAGCGGCGGAGGTGCTCTGCAAACCTGGGTCCTCCTATTCCGTGCGCGACATGGGTGAACAGCTTCTTTTTAAAATCAAGGCTGTGGCGTCCATCCGCAGGGATGCGCTGATGCGACGTGCGACGGCACACATGACCCCAGGGGATCAGAACGGGCAGAAATCCTCCTCGACGGGGGCGTTGCTCAAGACCACAAACCGCGTGGTCGCCATTGGAGCCTCCACGGGGGGGACCGAGGCAATCACAGAGATCCTTCGTCGGCTTCCCGCGGATATGCCTCCGGTGGTCATTGTGCAACACATGCCGCAGCATTTCACCCGTTCCTTCGCGGAGCGGCTCAATGAATTCTGCGCTTTGGAGGTGAAAGAGGCGGAGCATGGTGAATTGCTACGTCCGGGCAAGGCCCTCCTTGCACCGGGAAATTTCCACATGATTCTGCGACGAAGCGGTGCTAGCTACTTTGTGGAGATCAAGGACGGACCTCTCGTCTTTCACCAGCGTCCTTCCGTTGAGGTGCTCTTCAGCTCTGTGGCGAAATACGCCGGTGCAAACGCTCTTGGGGTCATTCTGACGGGCATGGGAAAGGACGGTGCCCAGGGATTGCTGGAGATGCGGAATGCCGGAGCGTGGACCATCGCTCAGGACGAACGGACGAGCGTGGTTTTTGGGATGCCCAAGGAAGCCATCGCCCTCGGGGCGGTCTGTGAGGTTCTGCCTCTGGAGCGCATTGCCGGAGCGATGGTGCAGCGTCTTCGGGAGTGAGGCACATGGAGATGGCACAAGAAACTTCGGGCAACTTTTCGCAAAAAAGGACGTGGAATGCGTCTGCCCCTGTCATCTACATCGTGGAGGATGAGAGCCTCATCGCCCTGGATCTCCAAGAGCGGCTCAAGAGACTGAAATATCGGGTTTGTGCGGTCTCGGCCAGTGGTGAGGAGGCGGTGGAGCGGGTCGGCGAAATGTGCCCTGACCTCGTTCTTATGGACATTCGCCTGAAGGGAGAGATGGACGGTATCGATGCGGCAAGGGTAATCCAGAGCCGCCACGATATTCCCGTGGTTTTTCTCTCTGCCTATGCCGAAGAGAAGACCCTCGAGCGGGCTAGAATCACCGAGCCCTATGGATACGTCCTCAAACCCGTTCAGGATAGAGAACTGGACATCAATATCCAGATTGCCCTCTATAGACACAAGGCGGATCAGGAACTCCGCCGGACTAAAAAATGGCTGGACACACTGCTCCTTTCCCTTGGGGACGGGCTTCTCGCCACGGCTCCTGGAGGGAAAGTCCTCCTCATGAACCCTGCGGCGGAACGCCTTACCGGGTGGAGCTTCGAGGAGGCCTTTGGTCGCTCCGCCGACGAGGTGATGCGCCTCGTTGGAGAGAATCGGGGCGAAGGGGAGGAGGTGCCGCCGAAGGAAGCGCAAACCCTCTTTCTCCTCGCCCGCGATGGCTCCCGGATGCCCGTGAGCGTTAGCTCCAGATCCGTCCGGGACAGCGATGGCAAGGAATATGGCTCGGTCCTGCTCCTTCACGACATGAGCGAACGCCTCCGTTACGAGGCGGAACTCCGGCGGGCCAAGATTGCTGCAGAGCAGGCGAACCGCGCAAAGAGCGAATTCTTTGCAGTGGTTACCCACGAGTTTCGAACTCCTCTGAACGGAATCATCGGGATGGTGGACCTTCTGCTGGCCGGGGAGTGTGCGCCGAAGCAGAAGGAGTACCTGGAAATTCTTCGGTCGTCCTCGGAAGTGCTGCTTTCCCTTGTCAATGACATCCTGGACCTGTCGAAGATCGATGCAGGGCGTTTGGAGATCACCGAAAAACCCTTCGATCTTCCACTTTTGCTGGACCAGCTTTACCGCGTTTTCTCCCTTCGCTGTGCTAGGAAGGGGTTGCGCTTCTCTCTCGACGTCGCTTTGGATGTTCCGGTTGCTGTGTGGGGGGATGGGCTCCGGCTTCGTCAGATCCTCATGAATCTTCTGGAAAACGCCTATAAGTTTACCCACGAGGGATATGTAGAGGTGAAGGTGTCTGAGGTGAAGAGGAACGAGGGCATCTCGACGGTGCAGTTTCTCGTGCGGGATACCGGCATCGGCATCCCCCGGGAAAAACAGGCCGTCATCTTCGACAGGTTTACCCAGGTGGATGGATCGGCGCGGCGCAAATATTCGGGGACGGGGCTCGGACTCGCCATCGCACGGGAACTCGCCGCGCTTTTGGGAGGTACCATTTCGTTGGAGAGCGAACCTGGAAAGGGAAGCGAGTTCCGAGTGGAGCTTCCCTTTCGGATCGCGGGGAAAGAAAAAGAATTGTTAGATTGACAAGGTTGTGTTAAGGCGTTAGCATCCCTTGTGGAGAACGCTGTCATCGTTTCCCTCTCTGGGGACGATGAGCAACGAAGGAGGGGTGTGCGGTGCTGTTGCTCGACAAAAAAGCCATACGCTCGGTGTTTACCATGCGGGACGCCATCGAGGCGGACAAGAAAGCCTTTGTTCTTCATTCGGAGCGAAGAACTCAGGTGCCGTTGCGGAGTGCTCTGAATGTGGGAAAAGGAAAGGGGCAGTGTCTTTTCATGCCCGCCTACGCAGAGGAGGTGGAACGGGCGGGGATCAAAATTGTCTCCGTTTTTCCCGGAAACGCGCAGAAGGGGAAACCTGTGGTTCCGGCGACGATGGTCCTGCTGGACGGTGAAACGGGCGAGGTGGATGCGCTCCTAGACGGAACGGTTCTCACTCAAATGCGCACGGCCGCCATCGCTGGTGCAGCGACGGAACTGTTGGCCCGTCCCGACGCCTCCACAGCGGCCCTCTTCGGCACGGGAGGGCAGGCGGAGGCACAGCTTGAGGCGCTGCTCACGGTGCGCCCCATTAAGAACGTGTTCGTCTTCGATGTGGTTCGGGAGCGCACGGAAGCGTTCGTGGAGCGCATGACGCCACTGGCGGCGCGCTTTGGCGCGGTGCTGCGGGCTGCCGCTTCTTCCGACGAGGCCGTCGAGGAGGCGCAGGTCATCACGGCGGTGACCACCTCGCTGACGCCCGTTTTCGACGGAAATCGCGTCGCGCCGGGAACCCACGTGAACGGGGTTGGTTCCTATCGTCCGGACATGCAGGAACTTGATGTTCGCCTGCTCGAGCGAGCTGACCGGATCTTTGTGGACAGCCTGGATGCGGTGCTTGCCGAGGCGGGGGATTTCCTGATTCCCCAGGCCCAGGGACGCTTCGCGCCGGAGCGCATTGCGGGCGAACTAGGCGATCTCCTGTTGGGACGTGTTCCGGGACGAACGTCCCCCAAAGAGATCACGGTCATGAAGACCGTCGGCTTTGCTGCCCTGGATGTGGTGTCCGCCGCGGCCATCGTGGAGAAGGCCCGGGAGGCGAGGGTTGGACGCACGCTGGAACTGTGAGAACTTGAGCGGGGTTTCTCGTTGTCATCTTTTTCGGACGATGTCTTTTGACTCCCCAAGAACCGCTGTCCCTTCTTCTTCGTGAATGCGTTGTCCCTATGCGTCATGGAGACATTCCCCTTGTCTTGCTCAGGGACGAGGAGAGCGCTGATTCTTGGAGGCGCGTCGCATTGACGTCCTTGGAGTGGGTGGTAGGATAAGGCGGCGTTTCCGCTCGACAGGAGAGGAAGCGCCGCATCCTGTTTCGAGAAACGGAAGGCGCTGCATGAATCGACCACTGTGTCATCCCTTACTGCTTCCCTTTGTCCCGGTCGTGCGGGCTCTCGGAAAAACTTTGGGGCCTGACTGGGAAATTGTGCTTCACGACGTGTCCGATGGAGGCCACCGGGTAGTGGTCATGGAGAATGCGTCGCTCACGGGGCGTTCTCCCGATTCTCCTCTCACGGAGTTCGGCGCCTTTCTTCTTCGCTCGAAAGAATGCGAGAACCTCGACTACATTGCGAATTACGCCTCCATCGGACCGGACGGTCGGGCTCTGCGTTCCAGCGTTGTGCTCATCCGGGACGGAGAGGGGCATCTCGTGGGCTTGCTCTGCCTTAACCAGGACATGACCAGGGCACAGCTGCTCCGGGAGTGGGTGGAAGCGCTCACGAAGGTGGATCCGCTTCCGTTGGCTGCTCCCACGGAGCGTTTCGTCTCGGGGAGCGACGAGCATTTCGAGGAACTTCTTCGGGAGGTGCGCCAACTTTTCGGAAAACCCCTCCGCTTTCTCTCCAGAAAGGAGCGAGAACTTCTTCTGGAGCGCCTTCACGAGCGGGGGTTTTTTTCGTTCAAAGGGGCGATGGAGGTGCTCTGCCGCGAGACGGGAAAAAGTCGTTTCACCCTCTATGCCCATCTTCGGGAGGTGCGGCGCCGTGCCGACCGGTCCCTTTGAAGAATTGCTCCGCCTGATCCTAGGTGTCCTCGCCGGAGCGATTTTCTCTGCCCGGACGGGTTTTGGCACGGGAGGCATCATTACGCCGGGTTTTCTTGCAGTGGTGGAATTCCGTTCCTCCGCTGTCCCTCTCGTCTTTGGCCTCGGTATGCTGCTGGCTCTCGTTCTGGAGGTCGTAACGCGCTGCTTTGGTCTCTACGGAAGAAAGCGCATGACCGTGGCAATTCTCCTTTCTCTGAGTTTTTTTCTTTTTTGGAGCGCCTTTTTTCCTCTCTCGGTTCCCTGGAGTGGATGGCTGGTCCCTGGCCTTCTCGCGGGGGATGCGCAACGCCAGGGTGCACTTCCGACCTGTGCAGGAGCGCTGGCGGCGGGAGCAGCGGCGATCCTGGTGCGGGACCTGCTTCCCTTTTAGGTGATTTTCATGAAGGAGTTCTTTCGGAAATTCCTCTTCGGTGACGGTGCACCCTTTGCGAGACGGAGTGTGCTCGGGATCGTTCTGCTTGCCGCGCTTCTCGTGCTGTGTACCCTGGGGAATGGCATGGATGGGGGATCCCGTCTTTCGCGAGAAGAAGCGCGTTTGTGGGAGAAGGTTCGTGCGGCACAGGAGGTGTTGGTTGCCGAGCGGAATTTCCGGGGAATCGCTTCCCCGCAAGAGATCGATCCCTGGGGAACAGGATTGATTGGCCTGGAGTGGAGTGTCGTTACGACCACCTTAGGAGATCTGGAGGCGAAACGGACGTCCTGCGATCCTCGCTGGGCGGTGCGGGTGCTCCGGTGGTTCAAAGAGGCCGGGCTCGTCCGGGGAGACCGGGTGGCGATTCTTTCCTCCGCATCCTTTCCCGGATTTCTTCTCGCCGCACTGATCGCGGCGGAGGAAATGGGTCTTTCCGTGTTGCTCGTTCCCTCCCTGGCGGCCTCCACGTGGGGAGCGAATGTGCCGGAGCTGCTCTTGCCGGATTTGCTGACGCTCCTGCGGCGCCGAGGAGTGCTGCGGACTGCTCCGGCGTTTTGTACGTTGGGAGGGGACGGTGAAATCGGAGGAGGTCTTGCTCCCGAGGGCGTTGCCCTGCTTCGCGAATCGGCCCGGCGAAACGGCATTCCACTGCTTGAGGAGGAGCGCCTGGAGATGATGGTGGCGGAAAAAACGCGCCGGGTGCTTGCTTTTGATCCGAAACTGGTGGTGCAGATCGGCGGGAGTCACGCCAATTTGGGGACCGATCCCGACGTGACACGCCTTCCCGGGGGGCTCCATTTCCCGAAGGCGTCTTCTCGTCGGATGTCTGTTGCCTCCTATGGCAACGGTGTTCTCGGGAAACTGGCCGAGGTTGGGCTTCCTGTGATCCATCTCTTGAATGTGCGCGATCTCGCGCGGAGAAATGGCATTCCCTTCGACGGAGCGCCGGAGCGAAAGGGACCGGCGACGCGAGGGCGACGCGGAGCCATCGTGGGGCTCGTCGCGTTTGCCCTGGGATTGAAGCTTTTCTCCCGGTGGGAACTGGAATGAGTGGATTTCCTTTCTGTCGGAGTGGTCCTTTTTTAAAAGAGCACGTGCAGGGGCTTCCGGCGGTGCGGATTCTCGTCACGGGAACGCGGGGGAAAAGTGGCACCGTACGCCTTCTTGCCGCCGCGCTTGCAGCGCAGGGTTATGCCGTGTGGGCACGCATTACCGGAGTGATCCCCCTTTCTCTGGAACCTGACGGCACAAAAGTCATTCGCCGCGCCGCAGGGGCTCACGTGGAGGAGATGCGCTGGTGGTTGGGTCACGTGGCCCGGGAGGTGGCGAGATGTCGGGGAAAGGGCCTTTCCGCCGATAAAGAGGCGGTGATCCTCGAAAACAGTGCTGTCGCCCCGGAACTGCAAGTTCTCGCGGGACGCTGGATGAATCCGACCCTTGTGGTGTGGACCAATGCCAGAGCGGATCACGAGGAAGTCTGGGGACCGGGAGCCGAGCGGGCTTTTCGCGTTCTCCTCGGAGGCATTCCGCCGCATGTGCCCGTGGCATGCGGCGAAGAACTTGCCACGGATGCTGCCCGGATTGGGGCGATGAAAGCCCGGGGATGTGTCCCCTTCGGTCTTTCCGATTTTGATTTTGGTGAAGTGTCTTCCGTCCGGGAAATAAACTTTGGAGGACACGTCTGGCCCGATTCCACTGCGGTGCTCGCCGCCTGCATGTGTCTCGGGCTGGACTTGGAGCGTGCCCGTCGCGCCTGGAAGGCGCTCCCTCCGAGTGTAGGGGAATTTCAAGTGCTTTCCCTGTCTGGATGTGGCGACGGAGGCGTTTTTCTTGCTTCGGCATTCGCGGCGAACGACCCGGAGAGCACGCGATTTTTGTGGGAGAAACTAGGGTGGCTCCCGGAAGAAACCATTTTGTGGTATCACCACCGCACGGATCGCCCTGGTCGATATAGAGCGTTTCTTCCGTGGATACATTCTCTTCCCTGGAAGGACCGTTGGATCACTGGTCCTGCGCCTTTTCGCAGCTCCCGATTTCTCCGGCTTGGAACTCCTTCGCCGGAAGAGATGCTTGGTCGTCTCTCGGGGCGGGTCTTTGGCTGTGGCAATGTGGCAGGGCTTCCACTGGAGCTGCTCCTGCGGATCGGTTGACGCCTTGATCTTTGGGACCTCCGGTAGAGGGGCTGTGACGTACCCCAAAGGCGAGCTTGTCATGGTGACTGTTCGTCCTCTTGGGATATAATAGAAATGCGGTGTTCATGCCGTTGGAGAAAAGAGCTGTTGCGACGTGCAGAGGAGGGGTGCAAACATGTCAGTGATCTATCTCAATGGGCAGTACGTCCCCGCAGAGGAAGCGAAGGTCTCGGTCTTCGATCATTGTTTTCTCTACGGCGACGGCGTGTTCGAGGGTATTCGTGCCTACAACGGTCGTGTTTTTCGGCTGGAGGAACACATCGACCGTCTTTATGATTCCGCGAAGGCCATCTGGCTTCCCATTTCGCTCTCGAAAGAAGAAATGATGGAGATCGTGGCGGAGACCTGCCGACGAAACAATTTGCGCGATGCCTACATTCGGCTTGTGGTGAGCCGTGGGGTGGGCGATCTGGGTTTGGATCCGAGAAAATGTCACGGCAATGCCTCGGTGGTCTGCATTGCTGCCTCTATCGCCCTCTATCCGGAGGAGTTCTACGAGAAGGGGCTCAAGGTCATCACCGCCGCCACGCGGCGCAATTATGGGGAAGTCCTTGCACCTCAGGTGAAAAGCTGCAATTACCTGCCGAACATCATGGCCAAGATCGAGGCGGTCAATGCGGGAGTCCTTGAGGCTATCTGCATGAGCCGCGAAGGATACGTCGCGGAGTGCACGGGGGACAACATCTTTCTCGTCAAGAACGGCGTGGTCAAGACTCCCCATTCCGCGGTGGGCATTCTCCTCGGGGTCACCCGGAATGCTGTGATCGACGTGGCTCGGAAGGCGGGGTATGTCGTGGAGGAGACGTTCCTGAACCGTTGGGACATCT
>JGI11944J13513_1002730_pt1 | contig 11904 bp, 7 predicted proteins | sample TerdegcoTASludge_FD_13513 | JGI IMG/M metagenome (IMG submission 13513) | reverse complement strand
AAGCGGCGATGAATTGGCGCACTCCACATTTGGAGTGCGGGGCTTTAGCCCCGCTTTGGCGCGGGAGCTTCAGCTCCCCGCCGAACCATCACACCGCGACACGATGGTTTTACAGGCTGGCCCTGTACCAGCTCTCGCAGAGTCTTTTGATCGATCGACAACCAGATCGGAGAAATCCTTGAGCGATCATCGGTAGGGGCAATTCATGAATTGCCCCTACGTCAACCGGGAAAGCGGCGATGAATCGCCGCACTCCAAATGCGCTCATCGGTGGACTTGCGGCCCAAGGGGTGTTACACTCTTGTTGCCCAGCCGTGATGGTGCTCGGTAGGATCATTCCCCAGAAGATCGCCGTTAACTGTTTAGGCCCATCTGCTGGTTGCTTTTCCGACGATGCCAAAGTCAACGCCGTTTTTGCTGGAGGAGAGAAGGCCATGTTCGCCGCATATGCAACTCGCCTGTGTCGAATGCTCTCGTTTTGGTGTTTACTGGGACTGGCTTATGGGAGTGTGTCTTTTATGGCGTCGTCATTTGCCGAGGGTCCCCGGGGCGCCGTTCGCACCTGGTCGGACTCCGTCACCATCCCCACGTATCCCTGGGAAGAGGACCTGAATCCCAAATTCTGGGCAATGGAAGGCGGCCCACGGCTATCGACAACCGTCCACGGCAGCATCGTTTATCCGTATCTGATGCAGGATCATCTCATTCGGGTCAAAAAAGACCGGACGTATCGGGCCGTGTTCCTGGAAAACGAGTATCTTCGTGTCATGTGTTTGCCGGATTTGGGCGGCCGAATCCATTCTGTTCTGGACAAGACAACCGGGGAGGAGATGTTTCATCTGAACAAGGTCATCAAGCCCGGCATGATTGCCATGCGTGGGGCATGGATTTCTGGCGGGATTGAATGGAACCCTGGTCCGCACGGGCACACTGTTCTCTGTTTGGAACCTGCGAACGTTGTGACGGGGTCCAATCCCGATGGGTCGGCTTTCCTGGAAATCTCGAACACCGAGCAAATCTTTCGGACGCGGTGCACCGTGCGGGTCACCCTCCACCCGGGGCGGAGTTACCTCGATGAGGAGATCGCCCTCGATAACCCGACGGATGGCATGCATCCGTATTACTTTTGGAATTGCACGGCGTTTCCCAACACGACGGGGACGCGATTCATCTTCCCCATGAGTTTGGGGACCGACCACAATGCCCGCGAGTTCTTCCGCTGGCCGATCCACGAAGGCAAAGACCTGACCTGGCTCAAGAACTACGAGATCTACTCTTCCATCTTTGCAGTGAAATGCACACACGATTTTTTTGGGGCGTATGATGTGGACGCCGACCGGGGCGTTGTTCAGTGGGCCGACCATCGTCAATTGAGCGGCAAGAAGGCGTGGACGTGGGGTGAATGGGACTTTGGGCGCATGGCCGAGCAGGACCTCACCGATGACGACGGACCCTACATCGAGGTTCAAAGTGGGCCGTTGCCCACGCAATCGGACTACGGGCGTCTCTGTCCCCGTCAGCGTGTGGCTTGGCAGGAATGGTGGTTCCCGGCACACGGTCTGGGCGATGGATTCGAATATGCGACGCGGGATGCCGTTGTCAATGTCCTTCGGCGACGCGATGGCGTACAGGTGCGAATCCTTGGCACGGCTGCCTTCCCCCGTGCTACGTGTGTCATCAGACGTGGTGAAAAGGTCCTGAAAGAAGCGACGGTTGACGTCAGCCCGGCGCAACCCGTGGTTGTGGACGTGCCAGGGAACCCCAATGACACCTTTGATCTTGACGTGCGTTCGGCAGAAGGTCAGGTGATTGTGCAGTATCGTTCTCCGCTCGAAATCCCGCGGGTGGAACCGCCGGACCCCTCCACGTTCCGTGAGACTCCGGATGAGAAGAAGACAGCTGAGGAGTTTTACCGTAAAGGCGAGAAATACGATCTGGCGACCGATCGGCCGGCGGCAAGGCGGTATTACCAACTGGCTCTGGAGCGCGATGCGGGCTACACACCGGCCCGGCGTGCGTTGGCGATCCTTGACTTTGAAGCTGGCCTTTACCAGGCGGCGGTGAACCAACTCAAGGAGGTCGTGGCACGTGATGCCGCTGACGGCTGGGCGTGGTTCTATCTGGCGGCCAGTCAATTTCGGCTGAAGAATTTCTCCGAGGCGGCCTCCGCAGCACAAAAGGCGATCGAGGCAAAGACCCCTGGCGTCCCCGCGGCGGACCTGCTGGGGCGGATTCTCATGGTCCAGGGGCAGTACGCCGAGGCCGAAAAGGCCTTGCGCCAGGCCGTTGCCCAATTCCCCGACGATGCGGTAGCCGCGGATCACCTGATCTGGTCCCTGATTGCCCAAAAGCGGGAGCGTGAGGCCGATGAGATGATTCGCCGTCGGATGGAAACGAACGCCACGGCCATCCTGCCTGTTTGGGCGGTCCGGCACAATCTTCCCGAGCATAAAGCGCTGGCTGTCAGTTGGGCGACGATGCTCGGCGATCCGCAGTTCGAGGTCCTCGAAGCCGCGTTAGTCCTCGATGAAATCGGGATGAGCGCGCAGGCCGAAAAGTTGGTTCGGACCATCCTGGTGGATCATGCGCCGCAGGGTCGGTACGATTTCATGCCTTATTACTATCTTGCCTGGTTTGCCGCAAAACGTCAGGATCAGGCCGCGATGAAACAATGGCTGGACGAGGCCGTCAAACACCCCTCATCACGGCGGTTTGCGTCGCGTGTCGAGGAAGTCGAAATCCTTCGCCTGGCCGCGACAGAGAATCCCACGGATGGTCAGGCGTGGTTCCAGCTGGGATGTCTTCTGGCCAATCTGGGGCGAATCGAAGAAGCCGTTCCTGCCTGGCAAAAAGCGGCTGAATTGAATCCTCAAAACAGTGTGGCGTGGCGCAATCTGGGGCTTGAAGCCACGAGGCGAAACGACCTTGCATCGGCGGAGAAGGCTTACCGGCAGGCCATCCAGGCCCGACCCGACGACCAAACATTGTATCGGGACCTGGCCGAAATCCTCATTGCGGCCAATCGGCGGCGTGAGGCCATCGAGTTGCTTGAGAACATGCCGGTGTCCAATGTCCGACGGGCCGACATCACGGTCATGCTGGCCCAGGCCTACCTTGATGAGAATCGCTGCGATGATTGCCTGCGATTGCTGGAAAACACACCATACTTCACCAACTGGGAGGGGCAGGATATCGTGTGGCAACTCTTCAATCGGGCGCACATCCTGCGAGGAAGAGAGAGATTGGAAAAGGGCGACGCACGTTCTGCGCTGGCAGACTTCGAAGCGGCCCTGACCTATCCCGAAAACCTGGGGGTGGGCCGTCGCGACAAACCTGTCGAGGCCCCGGCGCAATACTGGCGCGGTCGAGCACTGTTGGCTTTGGGGCGCTACCGTGAAGCCCGCGACGCCTGGCTGATGGGGGTTTCACTACCTTCTGTCGCTGGAGAACAGGACGAATACCGCGAAAAGTGCCGGCAGGCCCTTCAGGAGCTGCCTCCTGTTCCGGATGACCCCATCACCATTCACGGCCCAACGTACCGGTGCTTTAAGATCCAGCGCGATCTGGTCTTGACGGGCGCCATGGACGATCCGCTGTGGCAGGCAGCACGGGTTGCTGTGCTCAACGAACCCGTGGAAGGCCGTCCGGGTCGCTATCGGACAACGGCGCGATTACTCTATAACGACCGTTACCTTTACATCGGTTTCCGGTGTGAGGATGAACTCGTGTGGGGGACACTCACCGAACGGGACACGCCGATCTACGAAGAAGAGTGCGTGGAGACCTTCATCTGTCCCACAGGGCAACCTCGGCTTTATTACGAAATCAACGTCAGTCCGCTTAACACCGTGTTCGACGCGTTCATTCTCAACGGTCGGCCGGTCGGCGGCCCACGGGTTAACTTCATGGGTCTGCACGATTACACCTGTGAGGGGCTGATCACGAAGGTCTTCGTCGATGGCAAACTGGGACAACCCGGCGCCCGGGGATGGTCCGCCGAATATGCCATTCCTTTCAAGTCGCTTGTTGGTTACGAGCCGGGAACGCCGAAATCGGACACGACGTGGTTTTTGAATCTCTTCCGGATCGATGCACCGGATCCCAAGAAGCCCGAGTTTTATTCCTGGGTTCCGACGGGGGCCATTGACTTTCACCGCCCATGGTGTTTTGGTATGATCCGGTTTGACTGAGCCGTGTTGGCCATCAACGTGAAGCGGATTCTTTCGGGCGCTGTGGCGTCCATGGAATAGTTCTGCATGAAACCGATTTGCCCATCGTGTCATCAAGAGATCCCGGTCGAGGACGTTCATTTGGACACAGGGCTGGGCCGTTGCCGCTTTTGCAATGAGATCTTTGAAATCCCCGAACTTGTCGAGCATGTCCGCAAGGTCCAGGCAGCGAAAGAAGACAAAGAGACCAAGCCGCCGGTTCGTCCTGCCGATACCCGCATCCGACTGGTGCGAAAAGAGGATCGGCTTTTAATCTATCTTCCTCCGTGGGGACTGCGCGGGCCGGCGGTCGTCCTCCTAATCTTCAGTGCTTTTTGGCTGGGATTTGTCGCGTTCTGGACAGCCGGGGCACTGGGGGTTTTCTTCCAGCCAGGGAACCCACCCAAATTGGAGAACATCATTTTTTCACTGTTCTCGATCCCATTTTGGCTCATTGGGCTTGCCATGCTTGGGGGTGCGATCGGCGGGATGCTCTCCCGGCGGATTGTTTATCTGGATTCCTCCTGGTTGGAAAGTCGCTGGCAATGCCTGTTTATCAAATTCCGCAAGCAAATCAGTCGGGAAGACGTTCAAATGGCTCGTGTGGCCAGTCCGCCCACGTTTCGATCCACCACGAACGACCATCCCAATCCAACATTTGGCATTGAGATCGTCTATCAAGGTGGGACGGTCAGGGTACCCTGTGAAAACCAGGCGGAACAGGATTGGCTTCTGGCCGAGGTCAACCAATTCCTCGAAACGGTTCCCTATCGTCCGAATTACCTGAGTGAGGGAGCCGCCGATGAGACGTTGAGGGATCTTTCCGCGGAAGGATAACGATTCTTCGAATCTGGGGCCAATGACTTACCCTGTCACCGTCAGGAACTTGTTATTTCTTGCTTCCCAATGGGTTACTGTGGATTTCATCAAAAGAGGTCTCGCCATGAGAAACAGGATGATAAAAAAGGCCCGAACGGCGATCGTCAGTGTGGGTATTGTCATGACGATGTTTTCCTGCACGGGTCTTTCTCAAACGATTGAGCCTGTTCGGCATTACGTTTTCGATCGGTCGAAGGACGCCCCAAAGGTTGTCAATAGTTTGGGAGTGGAAAAGGAGCCGGTGAGTCTATCCCTTGATAGACCATTGGCCACCGAACAGGGGCGTCGCGAGACAAGCCGGCTTTTTGTGATAGATGATAAGGCCTATGAGGGAAAACCCTTCGACGCCAGCAAGGGCTTTACCATCGAAGTTGTGTTTCGCTATTTCGGCCAGGGTCGTGAACTGGGAAACGGTCGCCCTAACGGGATGATCTTCGCTCAAGGTGATGGTTACTGGCACGGCCTGCGATTGTATTGCGACACTCCCAGCGGACAACTGCGGTTTGAAATGGGCCGTCCGCAGCCGCAGAATGCTTTTGGTATTTCCTCATCCCTCAGTATCCCCAAGGGTGTGTGGCAGCATGTGGCCGTTGCCTGGGATGGCAAACAACTTCAGCTTTACTGGAATGGCGTCCTGGTTGGGTCGGCCCCTTACGCTGACCCCTACGCGGCGCCCAACGGTCCGCTGCGAATTGGTTTTGCCGATGCCGGGGTTGGGTCCCTCCAATTGCAGGTTGCGGAATGGGTGGCGTATGCGGTGAGTCTTCCTCCGGAGGTGATCGCTGCTCATGCCCTTTCGTCCATTCCCGGACCGATTGCCGTGTCCGGACCGTCCCGGCAAACCGTGGCGACGTGGGTTGATGGCTGGACATCGGCCATTCAGGCTGCCGCGGCAAGCAACTGGCGAGATGCCGAAAAATCCTGGTCTGCTCTGGCCGAAAAGGCAGACGTGCCACCCCCGGTGCAGGCTCTGTCACGATTTGCCTCTGCCATTGCAAAACAGCAGCGCGGGGCGACCGGACAGGCCATTCAGACCTGGGCCGCCCTATCTCAGAATCCATCGGTGCCGGAGCCGTTGCGATCGACCTCGGCTGCCATGTGCGTCGTCAATCGCCGCGGCATCATCTGGGCCGTCGCAGCCCCGGACCTGTACGAGACCCTCCTCAAGGCCGCGAACTGGTCGCCCGAAGAGCGAAGGACGCTCTTATTGCTGGCGGGTGAGGCGGCCCTCCAGAATGGCAAACCTGTGGAGGCACGGCAGCGATTTGAAGAGGCTCTTACCCTGCCGGGTGTGTCGAAAGAGATTCAGTGGGAGGTTGCCCTGCGGATCGCCCATTGCCTGCGAGCGGCCAAGGATTGGGAAGCCGCACGGACGGCCTACCGGCGGATCGCCGATGACGCCCAGGCCCCTGCACCGCTCCGCAGTTTGGCGCTTCTGGCCTGGGCATCGACCTACGAACGGGCCGGTCAATGGACAGCAGCGGCCCAGGCGTACCGGGAAATCGCCGGCTCATCGGTGCTGCATCCTGTTCATCGATGGGAGGCCGACGAGCTTGCCCGCGAAATGGAACGGCTGGCCCAGGGACTTCCGCGACGAGACCCGAGTTGGCATCGAACGCCGTCGCCGGTGCTGCCTCGACCGGGATTGGAACTGTTTGTCGCTCCCAATGGCAAGGATACAAACCAGGGAACGGCGGATGCCCCACTCGCCTCGCTGGAAGGAGCCAGGGACCGCATCCGGCAAGTCAGGAAAAATGGCGGCCTGCCGCGGGGCGGTGTCACCGTTCGGGTTTGCGGGGGAATCTATCCGGTACGACAAACCCTGGAGCTGACGAGTGAAGATTCCGGGACCCCCGATTCACCGATCGTTTTCTGTGCTGTCGAAAACGAGACGCCAGTGTTTACGGGCGGCGTCGTGCTCAGCGGCTTCCAACCGGTTCGCGATCCCGAAATCCTCAAGCGACTTCCGGAAGAAGCCCGGAATAAAGTGGTGGAGGTCAATCTGCGGGCCAATGGGATCGAGGATTTGGGGAGCCTCGGCCCACGCGGGTTTGGCCTGGCCGGCTACCCCACCCATCCCTGGGTCGATGTCTATTTTAACGATCAACCGGGAACCCTGGCCCGCTGGCCCAACGACGGTTTTGTCAATATCAAGGGCCTGACAAGCGGTGCTGGTGATTCAGGACAGGGCAAACCCGGAACGTGGACGGTCGAGGGACGCCCCCTGACATGGGATCCAGGCAACGAAATCTGGATGTACGGATACTGGCGATACCTTTGGGCAGGGACGATGATCCGTGTTGCCTCGATCGACCGAAACACGGGCCGGTTGACGACGGCAGGCGGGTCGAATTATGGCTTTGCCGACGGGATGCCCTACTACTTCTTCAACGTTCTGGAAGAACTTGACCAACCCGGTGAGTGGTACTTGGATCGCAAAACGGGCGTCCTTTATTTGTATCCCCCGGGCGACGTGGCCCAACTGCGGGTCACCTTGCCCGTGCTTTCCGCCCCATTTATTCGCACGAAAGACACGTCGTTTGTACGCTTCGTCAAACTGACGTTTGAGTGTGGTCGGGCTGAAGGCGTGGTCATCGACGGCGGGACCGATGCGGCCCTCCTGGGGTGCCGAATCCTCCGCCTGGGGACAAACGGCGTCGTGATCCTGGACGGGACAAAACACATGGTGATGGGCTGCGACATCGGCTCAGTTGGTGCTGGCGGCATCCGCCTCGCAGGAGGGGATGAGAAAACGTTAACTCCCTCCGGCCATGTGATCGAGAACTGTCACGTCTGGGATTTCACACGGGTCGATCGCAACTATGCCCCGGCGGTTCATGTCGATGGAGTGGGAAGCGTTATCCGCCACAACCTGTTTCACGATTCGCCTCACCACGGGATGCGACTCGAAGGTTTTGATCACCTCGTGGAGCTGAACGAAGTCCATAGCGTGGTGTACGAGTCGGACGATCAATCGGGCATTGATATGTTCGGCAACCCCGTCAGTCGGGGCAATGTCCTGCGATGGAACTTCTGGCACCACATCGGCAGTGGACGTAACGTCGCCGGTCAGGCCGGGATCCGACTTGACGATATGATCAGCGGCGTCGCGGTGTACGGCAACGTGTTTTATCGCTCCGCGGGGGGCCATTTTGGCGGCCTGCAGATTCACGGAGGAAAGGACAACTGGGCGGACAATAATCTCTTCATTGCCTGCAAGGCCTCGGTTAGTTTTTCCGCCTGGAGTGAATCCCGCTGGCTGGAAAGCGTCCGCAACTGGCTGGAGAACGCCCGGCGTCGGGGATTGGACGTTTCCAAGCCGCCGTTGTCGGAAAAGTATCCGGAGTTATTGCGTCTGGAAGAAAACGCCAATCGAAACTTCATCCTCCGGTCGCTGGTCATCAGTTGTGGGGAATTTGCCATTCGTGATCCCGGCGTGAACGTGTTTCTTGACAATCATGCAGCCGAGGGCGACGTTGGCTTTGTGGACGCGCTCCGGCGACAGTTCGGTTTGAAGCCGGATGCACCGGTCTTTCAGTGGTTTGATTTCCGGGCGATCCCGTTCGAGGAAATCGGTTTGTATCCGAGTCCCGAACGAGCAACATGGCCCGTCGAACACACGGTTTCGCCGAAGTACGTGGCCGAGTAAACTGGACTCCGCGTGAGTGAGTCGTTCCACATTGCGGTCGAAGCGCTCTTGAATCCCAAACGGTAGGGGCAATTCATGAATTGCCCCTACCGTGAGATGAATACCATTCGTGAAAATGGCCACAGCTTCAGGTCCCGCTCGAATTGTGATGTGGACCCAAGAATACCGGTGGCAGAAATGTCATTTCTGGATGTGGTTTTTGCATCTTGGAACAGGGAGAAAGGCCCATGACAAATCGCACAACACGACGTGAGTTCCTCGGACAGGCAGCGGCCTTGACTGCCGCTGGACTGGGCGCAGCAACACCCTGGTTATCCGTAAAAGCGGCTGAGTCTGCCGCACCCTCGCCGCCCCCTGTGCCACGCTGGCGGGGTTTCAATCTGCTCGATTTCTTCCAAGCCATGTGGCGACCGATGGAGGGCGATTTCGTCAAGGTCTCGCCTGTGCCCGAAGAAGATTGCCAGCTTATCGCCGACCTGGGATTCGATTTCGTTCGCCTCCCGACGGATTACTGGCTGTGGATCGACTCCGACTGGCCGAAGACGAAGAAACTTAACCCCGATGACATGTTCAAGATTCGCGAAGCCACATTGGAAAAAATCGACCAGTCGATCGAAACCTGCCGCAAGCACGGGCTTCATGTCAATCTCAATTTTCACCGCGCACCGGGCTATTGCATCAATGACCCGGAACGCGAACCCGTTTCGCTTTGGAAAGACAAAGTTGCCCAGGAAGCCTTTCTCCATCACTGGGAACTGTTCGCCAAACGCTACCGAAGCATCCCTGCGAAGGAACTCAGCTTCAACCTGGTCAATGAGGCGCCGGGTCCCCGCCCAGGTTACATGACGGCGGAGGATTACTGCCGGATCATGGGTCAGGCCATCGAGGTCATTCGCAAAATCTCGCCCGATCGCCTGATCTTCGTGGATGGTTTAAGTGTGGGAACAAAAGTCGTTGAGGGTCTGATCCCGCTGGGCGTGCCTCAAAGTGTCCACGCTTATTACCCAGCCCAGATCAGCCACTATCGGGCATCCTGGGTCGATCGTAACTCGAGCTTCCCCGATCCCACCTGGCCGATTCGCAACCCGGATGGCTCGGTCAAGATTGGCCGTAAACAACTGGAGGATTACTTCGCCCCCTGGGGTGAACTGCGAAAACGCGGGATCGGCGTCCACTGCGGCGAAACAGGCTGCTTTAACCGGACTCCCCACGATGTCTTCCTGGCCTGGATGGAGGATGTCCTTGACCTGCTCAAGAGCCACGACATTGGCTGGGCCTTGTGGAACTTCCGCGGCTCCTTTGGAGTCCTCGACTCTGAACGAAAAGACGTCGCTTATGAAGATTTCCGCGGCCACAAGCTGGACCGCAAGCTCCTGAATCTCCTCCAGAAGTACTGATGGGGGGATAAGAGCCACCGGACGAACGGCGCGTTCGGCGTCGTTCGGTCATCACAATATCGAACGGATTATTCCAGAATTGACGAGTAAGCCGATTGCGGGGTTTTCTGCCCCGCATTTTGTTTTCTGGGGCGGCCACAAATGGGGTGAATCGTTCCTTTTCGTATCGCATGGTTTCCTAAACACGTCATTGTGTGTGATGCCGTTTCATTGTTTTATTGCGACGGGAACATTCATTCGCCCTGGAAAGGATTTCCCATGACAACGATGGCCCTGCCCGATCAGGTGATCCCGCTGCCTGCCGATCCGCGATTAGCCCACGCTTTAGTCGCCGCGGTCGAGGACGCCCTCACCATGTGCAACGCCCGCGCCCGCCTGGTCGGCGTCAATTGCGTTCCGATCTTTGAGGCCGGCGAAATCACGGGCGTCATTGGCCTCCACGGCAAAGCGACGGGATTTTTGACATTCAACACGTGTGAGCAGGTGGCCGTCGCCCTGACGGCGGGCTTTCTTCAGGAACCCATCGCCGGGATCAATGGCCAGGTGGTGGATACGGTCGGTGAATTGACAAACCTCATTGCCGGCGGGTTGAAGAAACGAGTCTCCGAAACGGCATGGGGGATCCAGTCTGTGACGGTGCCCTCCGTGATTGTTGGCCACAATTACCAGATTGCCTATGCTCGGGGGATCACATATCTCTCGGCCACCTTCGAGCACGACAACCCCGATGCCTTTTTCCTGGAACAGCGACTCCTCCAGGCCGCCGTGTCGCTTCTCCGCGTGTGAGGCCGAGGTCACAAGCAGGCACAAATGTCTGTCCCCAAGCGGCTGTGTCGCTGGGTGACGATTCAGCGGGGAGCTGAAGCTCCCGCGCCAAAGCGGGGCTAAAGCCCCGCACTCCATATTTGGAGTGCGCCAATTCATCGCCGCTTTCTCGGTTGACGTAGGGGCAATTCATGAATTGCCCCTACCGTTGGACCGCAATTCGCACTGACGAGACTCTCTTCGCGCGCAATGCCCCGTGGTTGCCCCAGAACGCAGTTCAACGGCCCTTCTCGGCCAAGCCCCAATCAAACACCCGGGTGTGGATTTGGTAGCACCCACCCAGCCCTATCCGTTTCAACGGCCCTTCTCGGCCAAGCCCCAATCAAACGGACGTTCACGAAGAATGGCCGCTCAAGGAGGAGCGAGTTTCAACGGCCCTTCTCGGCCAAGCCCCAATCAAACAGGTGCGGCCAGGTATGGCAGTTTTAGTTTACTACCGTTTCAACGGCCCTTCTCGGCCAAGCCCCAATCAAACGCCGGGGGTAATTGTGATCATTTACTACCCCGAGGCGAAAGTTTCAACGGCCCTTCTCGGCCAAGCCCCAATCAAACTGATACGATTGTAGTTCGTATCACTCGGATTGACAGGGTTTCAACGGCCCTTCTCGGCCAAGCCCCAAGCAAACTCGGAGAGTCTGGGGAGAGTACCCGGAAATGGCCGATGTTTCAACGGCCCTTCTCGGCCAAGCCCCAAGCAAACTTGGTGCCCTTCTGGTGGATTCTGAAGGTCGCTTTTACGGTTTCAACGGCCCTTCTCGGCCAAGCCCCAAGCAAACCGTATTTTATGCCGCTCTTCGAAGAGCAACATGGAGATCCCGTTTCAACGGCCCTTCTCGGCCAAGCCCCAAGCAAACTCCTGCCCTCCTAAGTTGTTTTCTGAACGTAACTTATTTCGATTTTTGCCCAGACCCCTCCCAAAAGTGGGGTGTTTTTGCATTCTTGCGTC